>Ga0247727_10004422_pt1 | contig 29814 bp, 22 predicted proteins | sample WisWelCaveWW1625_FD_202498 | JGI IMG/M metagenome (GOLD analysis project Ga0247727, IMG submission 202498) | Biofilm microbial communities from Wishing Well Cave, Virginia, United States - WW16-25 | ecosystem: Environmental > Aquatic > Deep subsurface > Groundwater > Cave microbial mat | place...
CCTGCGCGAGGGCGCCGGCGCACGAAACCTCGACGAGCGCCCGAGCGCCCGCGGCTTCCTCTCCCCACGTCGCGGCGGCGTCGAGCTGTCGCACGCCCGGCCCGGTCAGCGAGCCGCCGACGTCGAACAGGCTGGCCCACGGGACATGCACCGATCGATCGCCGATCGAAACGCTGCAGCGGGGGGCGCCCGCGGGTCCGACCGGCAGGTCCGTCAGCGCGAGCTCGGCCGAACGGGCCTCGACGAACCGCGTGGATCGATCGCCGACCCACTCCGGGCCTGCGGCGAGCGGGACCAGCGTCTCCGGCAGCGTTGCCGGGTCGAGCCGGACGACGTGTAGCCCTGGGGTCACCCCCGCGATGTGCCACCGTCCGTGGAGATCCGTGACCGCGCCCCATCCGTTCTCGAGCCGGACGAGAACGCCCGGCACTCCGGGCTCCGCCGCGTCCGGGAGACCGTCTCCGTCGTCGTCGACGAACACGCGACCCATGAGATACGCCTCGTCGCGGAACACTCCCGGGATCACCTCGACGCTCGCCGTCGCCGTGTTCGACCGGACGAGCGCGCCCCGGAGGGTCGACGCTTCGGCGTGGGCCGCGTTCGTCGAGAGGCCGGAGCTCGCGGTCGGAGCGACGGTCGCGGCGAGCGTGAGCGTGCGCATCGTGCCCGGGACGAATGGGCCGAGATCGAAGCCCAGGGTCCCGTCCGAGGCGACCGCGGGGTCCGGCACCGGAGTCCCGTCGAGACGCGCCGTGCCCGCCACGTAACGCATCGAGCCTGGAAGTTGATCTACGAGCGTGACCACAGCGAAGTCGGGCGCAGTGCCCGCGTGCGTCAGCTCGAGCACGAAAACCAGCGAGTCGCCGGGCATGACGGTCGATCGGTCGACCCGCTTCGTCAGCACGAGCACGGGCGGAACGACGCCGTTCGTGACCTCGTTGCTCGACACGGGGGCTGCGCAGTCGATGGCCGTCCCCTCGGCGCGCTCGACGATCACGCTGTCGGCGGCGAGGTCCGCACGCACCAGCACGACCGCGACGAGATGCACGTCGCGACCCGGCTCGAGCGTGTCGAGCGCCCACACCACGACCCGCGCCGTCGGATCGTACGATCCGACGACCGCAACCGAGCCTCCCGTCCCCGTTGCCGTGCCGTTCGTCACGGAGAGCGGCGGATCGAGCCCGACGTCGAGCGGCAGCGACACCACGGCGCCGACGAGCGGCGACGTGCCATCGTTGCGCAATTCGACCGTGTACGTCAGCGCATCGCCGGGCGCGACCGTTCCCTCGGGTGACACGCGAAGCGTGAGACCCGGAACGCAGTCGATCGCCCGCACGCGCGTGACGACCCGATTCGATGCCACCTGTCGCAAGCTCTCGGCCTCGGACAGGAAGCTGCCGTGAGCGACGTTGACGATGTCCGCGCCCACGGGGGTCTGAGCGCGGGTCGGCGCGATCGCGACGAGTGCGAGGAGGAGCGCGACCTGCACCCACGCGCTGAACGCAGGGTGCGGTCGGATCGGCTGCGATCGCTCGCCGCGGGCCATGGTTTGCCGTCCGAAGCACGACGGGGCGAGGTGGCCCATGGGTGGACCGCCTCGCCCCGCAGCGGAGAGCAAGTTGCGCCGCTTAGTCGATCTGCACCTGGAACGTGACCGTGGCCGTTGCGCCCGGGATCAGCGTTCCGATGCTCACCGTGATCTCACCGGGGTTCGTCACGTTGTAGTCGGCCTCGTCATCGCCGTCGACGTCGGTCTTCCCGACGGCGTCGAGCGTGATCGTGCCCGCCTGGTAAGTCGTGAATCCCGGGATCGGGTCGGTGAGGACGACGCTCGTCGCGTCGGCGTTCCCGTTGTTCGTGACGGCGATCGTGTAGGTCAGGACGGTCAAGGGCGGCTGGTCGCCGGGAGGCACCACCGACTTGACGACGGTGAGGTCCGGCGCGTCGATCGTGGTCGTGTCGGTCGCCGCGTCGGTCTCGCCGGTATCGAACACCGACGTGCCGGTGATCGTCGTCTGGTCGGTCGTGCCGTTCGGCGTGCCCGCGGGGACCTGGACGCACAGGATGATCTCGAGGGACCCGTCGTCGCCCAGGACGCCCGTGTCGACCGCCGCCGCGCCACCGCTGTCCGTGAGCGGAGTGTCGGTGCCCGGCTCGTAGGTACCGACGACGCCGAGGTCTTGGTACAGCGTTCCGGTCCACGACTGCGTGCTCGACGTCGTGAGGTCGATCGTGTCCGAGCCGTTTCCGGTGTTCGTCACCGTGTGCGCGTAGCACACGAGGTCGCCCGGGTCTGCGTTCGACGCGAGCGCCGCGGGTGAGATATCGACCCCCGCGACCTGGGCGACGATCGTCGTGACCGTGTTCGACACCTCGGTCAGCGGGTTCCCGTTGACGTCCTCGAAGTTGACGGTCGCCGTGTTCTGGATCGGCGTACCGGCCGGCGTTCCCACGGCCAGAACCGCCGGGCCGGCGAGCGCGGCCACGGCCAGGACGGCCGTCGCGAGCGCCAATCTCTTCGTTCCCTTGCTCATCCCTTCACCTCACGCGTGGAGTTGCCCATCTCGGGGGGTTGCGGCGGCGCCGCGACGTGCGACGCAGCTCACTGGATCCGGACCTTGAACAGGACCTCCCGCTCCTCGCCCGGTCCGAGCGGATCGCGGAACGTCCAGCGCAGGTGCGTGTAGGACTCCGCGGGCGCAGGAACCTCGCGGACCGTCCCGTCGTCCTGCCGGACCTGCAGGCTCGCGGGAAACGCCTGCCAGCTCTTGCCCCCATCGAGACTCGCGGAAACGCTCGCTCGTGTCGTCGACACGGAGGTCGGGTCGAGCACGGTCCCGTCGGGGACCGGGTCCTCGACGTTCGTGTGCAACGCCGGCCGATCGCCGACGTTCTCGGCGCGGATCGTGTAGACGAGGACGTCGCCCGGCGAGGCGTTCCGGACCGGCTCGCGGTACGTCACGGTTCGGCCGTCGGGCTCGACCCGGACCTGCTCCCGCTCGACCTGGACCTCGACCTGCACCGCCGGGGTGCCCGGCGCTCTTGGAACGGAACCAGCGACCGGATCGGCCAGGAGCATCGCCCCCACGACGATCCACAAGCGCTGCGCGCCGAGCCGAATCGATGCGTGCATGACGTCGACCCCTGTTCTCCACGGCGAGCGCCCATCGGACGAGCCCGCCTCCATTCGGGATCGTCTCGCTCCACCGCCCGCGCGCGATCGTGCGATCGCAAGCGGAGTCGACGCGAAAACATAGGGACGCCGACAAGCCTTGCAAACTAGAATACATCCAACCAAGAAGTGCCTAATATCGTTTCACTTCTCGGATGAACGTAAATACATGCATCGATGCCGATCGTGGAGAGCTCGAACGGCAGGTGTTGAAGGACCCGCGCTGCCGACAGCTTCGAGAATCGAACCACCCCGAACGGCGAGATCCTTCGTAGACTCTGAGGGTTCTTCGACTCGACTGCGTGGAGTCTCGTTCGTGCATCGTCTCGTGCGCTGCCTCGCCGTGCTCGTCGCGATCGCCGGTCCCGGCGGGCTCCGCGCCACCGGGCCCGCGGACGCGAAGATCGATCCTCGCCTGCGCGACCGAGCGAGCGCCGAAGCGACCGAGATCCTGATCGTGCTCGTGGACCAAGCGGACGTGTCGGACGGCGCGCGCGCGGCCGGCAAGGCGGAGCGCGGCCGGCTCGTGCACCAACGACTGCGGGATCACGCAAAGCGGTCGCAGACACCGCTGCTCGAGTGGCTTCGCGCACGCGGTGTGGAGCACAGGTCGTTCTGGATCGTGAACGCGATCTGGGCTCGCGCGGACCGCTCGCTCATCCGGGAGATCGCGCGACGGCGCGACGTCCTCCGCATCGAGGCCAACGTGCGCGTGCGGGCGGATCTCCCTCGACCGATCGACGCGGATTCCGTTCGCGCGCGCGCCGGGATCGAGTGGAACGTCGTGCAGGTCGAGGCGGACGCCGTGTGGGCGCTCGGCTATACCGGCCAGGGGGTCGTGATCGGCGGACAGGACACGGGCTACCGCTGGAGCCACCCCGCGCTACGGGAGACCTATCGCGGGTGGGACGGCATCGCGGCGAGCCACGCCTACAACTGGCACGATGCGATCCATGCGAGCAGCGGACCGTGCGGCGCGGACGCGGCGGAGCCATGCGACGACGACGGCCACGGCACGCACACGATGGGCTCGATGGTCGGGGACGACGGCGGGGTGAACCAGATCGGGGTCGCCCCCGGTGCGCGGTGGATCGGTTGTCGCAACATGAACGCGGGAGACGGAACCCCCGCGACGTATACCGAGTGCTTCCAGTGGTTCGTCGCTCCGACCGACCTCGACGGACAGAACGCCGACCCGTCCCGGGCCCCCGACGTGATCAACAACTCCTGGAGGTGCCCACCGATCGAGGGGTGCTCGGCGACCACTCTCCGTGCCGTGGTCGAGAACACACGCGCGGCGGGCATCGTGGTCGTCAGCTCCGCTGGAAACACGGGGCCGGGCTGCGCGTCGGTCCAGTACCCGCCCGCGCTCTACGACGCCTCGCTGAGTGTCGGCGCGACCGACGCGACGGATACGATCGCGTCGTTCAGCAGCCGCGGACCCGTGACGGCCGATGGCAGCGGCCGCCGCAAGCCCGACGTCGCCGCTCCGGGTGTGGCCGTTCGGTCGGCCTGGCCGGCGAGCGGCTATGCGACGCTCAGCGGCACCAGCATGGCCGGTCCGCACGTCGCGGGCCTCGTCGCCCTGCTCCTCGATGCGCGACCCGACCTGCGTGGCCGCGTCGACGAGATCGAGGCGATCGTCGAGCGGACGTCCGTTCCGCTCCCGCCCGCCCAGTCGTGCGGCGGCGACATCGTGGGACTGTCGATCCCGAACCACGTGTACGGCCACGGGCGTGTGGATGCGCTCGCGATGCTCCAGTCGGACGTGGACGGCGACGGCGTCTCGAATCTCGCCGACTGCGTGCCGGTCGACGGATCGGCGTGGAGCGCACCCGACGCGGTTTCGACGCTGCGGTTCGACGGCCCGTCCGACGACGCGCTTGCGTGGAACGCACCCGCGAACGCGGGCGCCGCGACGCCCGTGTACGACGTCGTGCGAACGATCGGGCCGGACGAGTTCGCGTCGGCGGCCTGCCTCGCGACGAAAACGACCGCCAACTCGGCGAGCGATCCGGACGTGCCGGCCGGTGCGTTCTACTATCTGGTCCGGGTCCGGAACGCGTGCGGCTCGGCGGTCGCTCCCGCGTCGAACGACACGCCACGCATCCTCCCCGACTGCTTCTGACGGGGACAGCTACCGGAATTCGCCCGGCGAGCCCTCGGTAGCTGTCCCCGAAACTCCGGGGTATCTTGAACGGACGCGTAGAGGGCCTGCGCGGTGCAGGCCCGCCTTCGAAGGAGTTCCCGTGAACAAGCTCGTGACGACGATGGTTCTCTTCGCCCTCGCCCTGACGTTCGCGCTTCCTGCGATCGCCGGCGAGGAAGCAAAGCAAGTGAAGCTCACCGGGTGGATCACCGACGAGTGGTGCGGCGCCAAGAACGCCAACGCCGACGGCGCGACCTGCGCCCGCCACTGCGCCAAGGGAGGCGCTCAGCTCGTGCTCTTCAGCGACGGCAAGCTGTACAAGCTGTCGGATCAGAAAGTCGCGCTCGAGCACGTCGGCCACAAGGTCGAGGTCAGCGGCAAGCTGCAGGGCGAGGACTCGATCGACGTGCAGAAGATCGAGGAAGCCAAGGACAGCGCCTGATCGAGGCGGGGACGCTCAAGTGAGCGTCCCCAGCACACCCAGCACGCGCTGCACGACAGCGGCCTTGCCGAACACGACGTCGTGGACGTCATCGCCACAGGCCAAGGGCCGCCGTCCGACCTCGACGTACTCGCCGCCCGCTTCGGTCACGAGCACCTCGGTCGCGGCAACGTCCCACGCGCGCAGCCCGAAGTCGACCATCGCTCCGACGCTTCCCTCGATCGCGAGGGCATGACCGAAGCAGTCGGCGTACGTGCGAACGACGGGGTGGGCGACGAGCAGTCGGTCGAACAGCTCGGATCTCCCGACACCGACGAACTGCCTGCGATCTCCCACGGCGACGATCTCGTCGTCGACGGACTCGGGCGGCTCGATGCGCAGCCGGCGCCCGTCCCGGAACGCTCCGAGCCCGCGAGTCGCGTGGTAGCGCCGGTCGAGCATCGGCAGGTCGATGACGCCGACGAGCGGCCGCCCTCGGCACCGGAGCGCCAGGATCGTGCCGAAGAGCGGCACCCCGTGCCGCAGGCTCAGCGTGCCGTCGATCGGGTCGACGACCCATTCGTACTCGGACGCCCCCGGGCGGTCCGCGCGCTCCTCGCCCCGCACGGCGTGCGTGGGAAACTCGGCCGCCAGGCGCTCGCGGATCCGGTCCTCGACCGCGAAGTCGACATCCGTCACGAACGTCTGGTCCGCCTTGCGCTGGTGCGAGAAACCGTCCCTTACCGCGTCGATCACGATCCGCCGCGTCTCGGCGGCGATCTCGAGCGCCACGCGGGTGAACCGGCGCAGATCCGCTTCGCTCGGTCCGCCCGCGTGCACGAGGTCGATCAGCGCTCGCCCAGCCACGCGGCGTATAGCTCGGGTCTCCGATCGCGGACGAACAGTCGCCGGGCGTGCGAGTCGGAGACGCGGCCGAGGTCGAGATCCGCGGTGAGGATCTCGTCTCCGCTTCCCGCGCGACCGATCACCGTGCCGTCTGGCGCACAGACGAACGACTCGCCGCCGAACGTGAGACGCTCCTCGATCCCGACACGGTTGCACAGCGCGACGAAGTAGCCGTTCTGAAACGCCGCGACGCGCATCTCCGCCTCGTACAGTCCCTCGGGCCACTCCCCGACCGTCCCGGCCTGGGGCACGACGACGACCTCGGCGCCGCCGAGCGCGAGCGCCCGCATGTACTCGGGATAGTGGCGGTCGTAGCAGATGGCGATCCCGACCGCACCGGCGGCGGTCCGGTGGACCGGAGCCCCCGTGTCTCCCGGCGTGTAGTACCCCTGCTCGTGGAATCCGTCGTAGTCGGTGATGTGGATCATCCGCGTGCGGCCGACGAGCGACCCGTCGGCATCGAGCACGGGCGAGCAGTCGAAGCACCGCCCACCGTCGATCTCGTAGAGGTTCAGCACCACGACGACGCCGAGCCTCCGCGCCACGGCGGCGAACGCGTCGGTGGTCGGCCCGGGGACGGTCTCGGCGAGCCGCTCGTACCCCTCGCTCGCGGGAATCTGCGGGTGAAACCGCTCGAACCCGAGCTCGGCGAAACCGACGAGGCGCGCACCCTCGCGCGCGGCCCGCTCGACAGCCGTGATCCCTCGCCGCACGTTCGCGGCCTTGTCCAGCCCCGCGGCCTGCTGCACGAGCGCGATCTTCACGTGCCACCCCCCGATCGAAAGCGGAGTATAAACCCCGAGTCACGCCACGATCGGATCCTCGGGGGGGAGGCTGGGATGTCGAAACGGACGGTCGGAGTCGTGGCACTGCTCTTCACGACCCTCGGCTTCGCGGATTCGAGCCACGATCTGCGGCTCGCGGCTCGCTCCGGCGACCTGAAGGAAGTGCGGCGCCTGGTCGAGGGCGGCGTTCCGGTCGACTCGAGCGACTCGTGGGGCACGACCCCGCTCCTGCTCGCCGCCGGGCAGGACCGCGCGGAGGTCGTCCGCTACCTGCTCGACAAAGGGGCGAACCCGAGCGCGCGGGAAACGTTCTTCGGAACGAGCGCGCTCGACGCCGCCCTCTCGAAGGGCGCCCCCGACTATCGCGTCGCCAAGATGCTCCTCGCGGCGGGCGCCGCGGACCGCGCCCGGGCGCTCGGTGCGGCCCTCGAGGCGGGCGACGTCGGGCTCGCCCGAGCGGCGGCGGAGAGCGGGCCGATCGCTGCGTCCGTGGCGGCGGATCTGCGCAAGAGCGGCGGGGATGCGGACACAGCGCTCCGCGAGGTCCTGGCGAGCCTGAAAATCGAGCCGGACCCGCCGCCTCCCAGCTACACGGGCAAGCAGCTCTTCGACTTCACCGGTCGCTTCGAGGGCGCCGATGGAGCCACGGCGAGCGTCGACCGGATCGAGGAGCGCCTGGTGCTCGACCTCGCGGGCAACCGGACGCCGCTGCAGGCGATCGCCGATCGCGTCTTTCGCGCGACCGACGAGAGCGTGACCATCCGTTACTTCGGGCGGGCCGGAACGGTCGAGGGACTCTCGGTCGAGCGGACCGGCCAGGAGCCGGTCCGCATGCGGCTCGGCGACAGCCCGGTCGTGGGCGCCGCCGAGCGGCCCGAGCCCACCACGGCCGCAAGGACCGAGCCCGTCGTGCACTGGCCCGGATTCCGCGGCGCGAACCGCGACGGGATCGGGGACGGAGCCGACACGCCCGTGGAGTTCGATCTCGCATCCGGCGCCGGGGTCGCGTGGCGCGCTGCCCTGCCCGGACTCGGCAACTCGAGCCCGGTGGTCTGGGGCGACCGCGTGTACGTAACGACGGCCGTGGCCGCCAAGGGAAGCACGCCGCTCAAGGTCGGCCTCACGGGATCCGGGGAGGAGATCGAGGAGAACAGCGAGCACCGCTGGCTGGTGCTGGCCTTCGACAAGGCGAGCGGCAAGAAGATCTGGGAGACCGAGGTCGGTCGCGGCGTGCCCTTGACCAAGCGACACTTCAAGGCGACGCAGGCGAACTCGAGCGCGGTGACCGACGGCGAGCATGTCGTGGTGGTGTTCCCGACGGCCGGACTGGCCTGCCTCGACCGGGACGGCGCCGTGCGTTGGAAGCACGCGCTCGGCGGACTGAACGCCGGCGGCTTCAACGATCCCGGGCTGCAGTGGGGCTTCGCCGCCTCGCCGATCCTCCACCGCGGCAAGGTGATCCTGCAGGTCGACATCCACGACGGCCCATACATCGCGGCCTGGGACCTGAAGACCGGCGAGCCCCGCTGGAGAACCGAGCGCGCGGACGTGGCGCCGTCCTGGGCCACGCCGGCGATCTGGCCGACAGCGAAGGGAGAGGAGCTCGTCGTCAACGCCTCGATCATCCGCGGCTACGACCCGGACACCGGGAAGGAGCTGTGGAGCCTGGGCCCGACGTCGATCCAGGTCGTCGCATCGCCGGTCGTCGGACCGCAGAACCTGTTCGTCTCGTCCGGCTATCCGCCGGCACGCCCGATCTATGCGGTCCGACCGGGGATCCGCGGCACACACACGATCGAGTCCGACGACGACGCGACGGTGCTGGCCTGGCATCAGACACGCGGCGGTGCCTACATGCCGACGCCGCTCCTCTACCGCGGCCTGCTCTACGTCGTGCACCACAACGCGCGGATCGTGGCCCACGACGCGCGGTCGGGCGAGCCCGTGTACCGGGCACGCTTCAGCGCCGGCGGCACATGCACCGCGTCGCCGGTCGCGGCCAACGGCAGGATCTATCAGGGAACCGAGGAAGGGACGCTGTACGTGCTCGCCGCCGGGTCGCAGCACCAGGAGCTGGCGGTGCATGACCTCGGCGCACCGCTGATGGCCACGCCGGCGATCTCGGAGGGGCTGTTGATCGTACGCACCCCTTCCGAGCTGATCGCGCTCGGCAGGAGGAAGGAGGCGTCGGCGGAACCCGGCTAGCCTTGGGCTAGGCCGGTGGCGGGTACAGCCGCTCGAACTCCGCATCGCCGTGGAGCATCGCCAGGTCCGGATCGCGGCGCGCCCAGTTGGCGTCCTTGAAGCCGTTGCGCCAGGCCTTGTTCAACGCGTCCAGCGCCTCGCTCTTCCGGCTCATCGAGCAGAACGTGCACGCGGCGTTGTAGTGCACCATCGCCTCGTTGGGGCGCAACAGCATCGCCAGGTTGGCCTCGCGGACCGCATCGTCGTGGCGGCCCTCCACGGCGTAGTACGCCGCGATCAGGATCCGCGCGCGAGCATCCTCGGGCACCTGGCGCAGGTGCGTCTCGAAGGCCTGGATCGCGCGCTGGCGGATGTTCCTCAGCGTCTCCACTTTGCCCAGCGCGCCGAGCGAGTTCATGATCGGCACGTAGACGTTGTAGTCGGTGCCGCTCGACTCGAGCGCCTCGTCCGCCACGTCGGCCACCTCCTGGTACTTCCCGGAGGCGTAGAGGCCGCGCAGCAGCAGGTAGTACGCGCCCTCGCAGTCGCGCTTGCGCGCGACGACGTTACGGACGATCACCGTCATCTCGTCGTACTGCCCCTTGGCGTAGAGGATCCAGGCCTGGCCCACCATCACTTCGGGCACGTCGGGTTGCAGCGCCATCGCCCGTTCGGCGGCCGCACGCGCGCGATGGATCCAGACGTCCTCGCGGGCGTAATGTGCGTGGTAGTAGGCACACACGTTGGCGATCGCTGCGTAGGCCAGCGCGAAGCTCGGGTCCTGCGTCACCGCGTTCTCGTACATCGTCAGCGCGAACTCGAGGTCCTGGCGCGTCAGACGTCGGGCGTAGCTGCGGCCACGCAGGTACAGATCGTAGGCCTGCAGGTTGTCCGTCGGCTTGGCCGCGATCGCCTCCTGCTCCTGCGGCGAGAGCTTGATGCGCAGCGCTTCGGCGATCTTCCGCGCGATCTCGTCCTGGACCTCGAACACGTCCTTCATCTCGCGGTCGTAGCGCTCGGACCAGATCGGGTAGCCCGTGCCGGTGTCCACGAGCTGCGTCGTGATCCGCAGCCGCTCGCCGGCACGGCGCAGGCTGCCTTCGAGCGCGTAGGCCGCGCCGAGCTGCTGGCCGACCTGCGCCGAGGTCACCGGCTTGTCGCGGTAGGCCAGCACCATCGAGCGCGGGTTGATCTTGAGGCCCTCGATCTTCGACAGCTCGGTGATGATGTCCTCGGTGATCCCGTCGCGCAGGTACTCGTCGTCCTTCACCCCGCTCAGGTTCTCGAAGTACAGCACGGCGATCGACTTCTCGGCCCGCCGGCCGGGCGCGGAATTCGACTCCGCCGCCTCGGCCACGCTGCGGCGCCCGGAGTCGAGCTTGCGGCGCAGCCGCAGGAGATCGGTCTTCAGCTCGGTCGCGGTCTGGTAGCGCAGGTTGCGGTCCTTCTCGAGCGCCTTCTCCAGGACCTGACCGAGCGCCTGCGGCATGGCCGGGTTCGATTCGCCGAGCGGCCGGGGATCGCGGTTGAGGATCGCGTCGAAGACGACCGCCTGCGTGTCCCCCTGGAACGGCAGCTCGCCCGTCGCCATCTGGTACAGCACGGCGCCGAGCGAGAAGAGGTCGGTGCGCGCGTCGGTCAGCTGGCCCCGCGCCTGCTCGGGCGACATGTAGAACAGCGTCCCGAGCACCGTGCCGACCGCGGTGAGCTGCCCCCGCTCGATCGCCGTCTCGGCCTTGGACCCCGAGCTCTCGGCATCGAGTGCGGTGTAGGCGCCCTCGATCTTGGCCAGGCCGAAGTCCAGGATCTTGATCTGCCCGCGCTCGTTGAGGATCAGGTTCACCGGCTTGAGGTCGCGGTGGACGATGCCCTTGGCGTGCGCCGATTCGAGGGCGTCGGCGATCTGGATCCCGATGTCGAGCAGTGCCACGATCTCGAACGGCTGCCGGCCCATGCGCTCGGCGAGCGTCTGCCCCTCGAGCAGCTCCATCACGATGAAGTGCTGGCGCTCGTGCTGCTCGATCGCGAACACGGTGCAGATGCCGGGGTGGTTCAGCGCCGACGCGGCGCGCGCCTCGCGCTGGAAGCGCTCGAGCGTCGGCACGTCGTGCTGCAGCTCGTCGGACAGGAACTTGACCGCCACGCGGCGCCCGAGCCGACCATCCTCGGCCTCGTAGACGACCCCCATCCCCCCGGCGCCGAGCCGACGCCCGATCTTGTAGTGGGACAGCGTTCTGCCGACCTGGGATTCCATCGCTCGCTCCGCCTCGCTTGCCCGTGCTGTGTCTGGGTTCTGGGGGCCGATAGAGTACCGCCAGCGCCGGAATGGCGAAAGGCGAACCACCTCCTCAGCCGGAGCCACCCCGGGGGCCCTGGGTTCGCAGGAACGTCCCCCGCTCGAGCTCCTCGAATGCCTCTCGGAGCTGCTCCTGCGTGTTCATCACGATCGGGCCGTACCAGGCGACCGGCTCCTCGAGCGGCTTGCCCGAAGCCAGGAGGAACCGGATCCCGGCCTCGCCCGCTCGCACGGTGACCTCGTCGCCGCGGTCGAAGAGCACGAGGGTGCGGTCGTCGACCTCGGCGGGAGGCTTCGTGTCGGCCCAGCCCACGCCCTCGGTCGGCACCGCGAGCGGACCTGAGGCGTTGCAGAACTTCCCGGCGCCCTCGAACACGTAGGCGAACGCGTGGCGGGTCGTCTCGACGGGAAGCGTCTTCGTCTTTCCGGGCGGCACCGACACGTCGAGGTAGACGGGATCGCCCGCGATCCCGTCTACGGGGCCTCGTGTTCCCCACAGGCTCCCGCAAACGACGCGGACTTCGGTCCCGTCGTCGTCCGTGATCCGGGGGATGTCGGCGGCCTGCACCTCCTGGTAGCGCGGAGGTGTCATCTTCAGCGACGACGGGAGGTTGGCCCAGAGCTGGAACCCGTGCATCCGGCCGGCGGGATCGCCTTTCGGCATCTCCTGGTGGATGATCCCGCTCCCCGCGGTCATCCACTGCACGTCGCCGGCCGCGATGGCCCCGCGGTTCCCCAGGCTGTCCCCGTGCTCGACGGTTCCGGCGAGAACGTACGTGATCGTCTCGATCCCGCGATGCGGGTGCCACGGGAAGCCGGCGCGGTAGTCCTCCGGGCGCTCGTTGCGGAAGTCGTCGAGGAGCAGGAACGGATCGAAGTCGGACGTGTTGCCGAAGCCGAACGCGCGGCGCAGGTGCACGCCCGCCCCTTCGACGGCCGGCTTGGCCTTGACCAGACGCTGGACCGGTCGAATGGAGATCGCCACCTCCCGCCCGGACAGGACCTCAACGATAGCAGGGAGCCCTGCCGCGAGTGGTCGGACGCGGCCGCCGGTCGTGCTCGCCACCCCGGCAGGGAGGACTTCGGGCGACGCCGGACACGGTCGAGTTGACTAACGTCGAGAACGTTAAGATACTTAACGGCATGAACGTTAGGCAAATCAACGAATGCCTGCTGCGCGGTGACCTCTCCGCGTCGCGGCTCTTTCCGCATCTCGACGAGCTCGCCCGTTCGAGGTTCACCTTCGACATGCACTTCGGACTCGACTCGCTGCCGGAGGCAGAGGGCGTCTTGCTCGTCCGGGGCCCGCGCCAGTACGGCAAGAGCACCTGGCTCGAGTCCAAGCTGCGGGAGACGATCGTGACCCATGGCCCAGGCAGTGCGCTCTACCTCAACGGGGACGAGCTCCGAGACGTTGAGGCCCTCGGAGCCGCGCTGACCGAAGTGGCCGCGGCGTTCCCACGTCGCGTCCCGGTGCGCCGGCTGTTCGTGGACGAGATCACCGCGGTCCGGGACTGGCAGCGCGCCCTCAAGCGCGCGATCGACGCGGGTGACCTGCGTGGGATTCTGGTCGTCACGACCGGTTCGAAGGCCACGGATCTGCGCCGGGGGGCTGAACGGCTCCCCGGACGCCGCGGGCGTCTCGATCGGACGACCTACCTCTTCACGCCCGTCTCGTTCGCCGAATTCCGCCGCGTCTGCGGCCCGCTGCTGGGTGAACACACGCTGCCGGCCTATCTGCTCTCCGGCGGTTGCCCGGCCGCCTGCAACGCACTCGCCGAACGGGGGCACCTCCCGGAGTACCTCGTCGAGATGATACGGGACTGGGTCTACGGCGAGTGCGCGGCGAGCGGTCGCCAGCGCGCCGCTCTGGTGGCCGTGATGGAGACCATCCTGAAATGGGGCGGCTCGCCCTTGGGGCAGGCCAAACTGGCGCGCGAAGCCGGCCTCGCCAACAACACCGTCGCCGCCGCGTACGTCGAACTCCTGTCGGATCTCATGTGCGTGGGGCAGGCGCAGGCTTGGGACCCCACGCGCCGGGTCGGTCTCGCACGACGCCCGGCGAAGTTCCCGATGACGAATCTTCTCGTGGCCGCCGCCTGGAGCCCCGAGCGACTGCGCAGCGTCGAGGACTTCGAGCGGCTTCCCCCGGACGCGCAGGGCAAGTGGTGGGAGTGGCTCGTGGCGCAGGAGCTGTGGCGTCGCGCCGCCTTGAGCGGATCGAGCTTCCCTGAGCGAATGCACTACTGGCGATCCGCCGAGCACGAGATCGATTTCGTGCTCGACCGCGAGACCTGTCTCGAGGTCAAGCGTGGACGAACCACCGCACTCGAGTTCGCGTGGTTCAGCCGGACGTTCCCCAAAGCGAGACTGATCGTCGTCGGCCAGAGCCGCTTCGACGCCCGTTCCGTGACCGGCGCGACGATGGAGGACTTCCTTCTGCAGGTCCCGTGACGCGGGGCCGGGCCGATCGGAGCGCGCGGGCGTCTACCGGACGACGCTCTCGAGGTCGTCCAGGACCTGCCGCTCCGCCGCGGAGATGGACTTCATTCCCAGGAATCCACCCGCGGCCTGGGCCACCTCTTGCGTCGCGGCGAGCAGGTTGTGCCGCATCTGCTGCTGCTCCTCGGCCGTGAAGCGGGGCCAGATCTGGCGGATGTACTCCTTCCACATCTCGAGGATCCGTGGGTCCGGCTTGCGCTCGAGCCAGTCTCCGAGCACCTCCTGCGACATCTCTTCTGCCGCGATGCCTTGCCGGGCGGCTGCGTTCAGGACCGCCTGCCGCTCATTCGGATCGACGTGACCGTCGGCCCAGGCCACGAACACGAGCGGCGTCAGGCGCAGCACCATCGCCCGCTCGGGTCCGATGCCGAGCGCGATGAGCCGGTCGAGGAACCCGTCGTCCTCGATGGCCACGATGCGCCGCAACAGGTCGCGCCGCTCTGTGTGCTCGGCCTTCTTGCGCATCTCCTCGAGCAGCCGGGCGCTCTCCTTGGCGAAGAACGCGTCCTCGAGACTGAAGCCGTCCTGGTGGCGCTCCATCGGCTCTCTCCTTCGGGGATTTCGCAGCGGAATCGTTCAGTGCCGAGCGACAGGATACACCGCGCTTCCGTGGCGCCGTTCCGGTCAGGAGCGCGCGCGGCGGAATTCGAGCAGGAGACCCAGAATCGCGCCGCTCGCGAGTCCTCCGAGGTGCGCAGCGATGCTGATCGGCCGGCCGTCGGAAGAGATCGGCGTCAAGAACGACGGCAGAACGAGCAGCCCGAGTCCGAACGTGCGGATCCAGGCTCTTCGCGTCAGCGGAGCGCGACGCGCGCGGCTTCCCGTGGCGACGAGCCACGCTCCGAAGAGGCCGGCCACCGCCCCCGACGAGCCGACGAGCAGCGTGCCCGCCGGATGCGTGGCGAGCCCGACGAGCCCACCGCCGATCCCGGCCAGCACGTAGAGAATCGCCGCGCGCGCGTAGCCCCAGGACTGGACCGCCGGGACGCCGAAGACGACGAGCGCCACACCGTTCCACAGCACGTGCGGCAATCCCGAGTGGAGAAAGAGGCTCGTCACGAGGCGCCATGGCTCGAAGTCGTGCCCCGATCGCGCGAGCCCGCCGAGCGCAGCGAGCTGCGAGCGCGACGCGGCGAGCCCCGTGACCCCGAGCACGATCCACAGATGAATCACGACGACTGCACAGACGGCGGCCACCGCAGCACGAGGAAAGGTCGCGCGCTGCCGCTCGCGCTCTTCTTCGGCGCGCGCGATCTCCCATGCCTGCTCCGCGGTGGCTTCGGGGTCGCGCGTCCCCTCGACGGCACGCTCGATCAGCACCCGCGCCTCGTCGAGACGCCCCTCGGCCACGGTGAAGACGATGCGCGGGTCGGCGCCCACCTGCAGCCCCGTGCGATAGGGGATCCCGGCACGCTCGAGCGCACCCTCGACCACTGGGACGAGCTCGGCCTGCCGGGTCTCGTAGAGCAGCGCGTAACGGACTTCGTCCGAGTCGGTCATGCGCAGAGAGGGTCGCCCAAGGCGCGACCACGACGCCGCGTCCGCCGACCGCGAGCAGACACGATCGCTACTCTGCTGTCTGTGCCAGCAGCCGCCGGGCTTCGACCGCAGCCGCGGACTTCGCGTCGGTCGTGCCCAGGTCGATCGTGACCTTCTCGATCTTGCCCGTGAAGGCGAAAGGCACCTGGTACTCTTCGCTGACCGGCGTCCCGGTGTCCTCGCCGATGTCCAGCGTCTCGTCGAGGGACATGCGGTAGCCGATGGTGCGGGGAAAGCGCGACTCGGCCACCGTCTTCCCGTCGACCGAGAGCGTGGCCTGGCCCCCCTTGCTCGGACCGCCGCCGTCATACCGGAAGGCCATCTTCACGCTGTGCTTTCCGGGGGCGAGCTTCTCCTTGCCGGCGACGCTGTAGCGCTCGACCCCGGCCAGGTTGTAATGGAACACCGGCTTGCCGCCGAGCAGATAGAGGCCCCAGCCCGCGAAACGGCCCCCGTGGGTGGCGATAAGGCCCTGGGCACCCGTCGGGGGCACCTCGATTTCGGCCGTGAGGCTAAAGGACTTGTTCTTGACGTCCGGTGCGCTGCCCTCGGGGATGCGCACCATCCCGGGGTAGTACGTGAACTCGGCCCGCCCCGCGTTGAGGCTCGGACGGTTGGTCACGTCGAACCGCTCGACTCGGCTGTTGTCGATGGGCAGCACGTTGTGCCTTGCGGCTTCGATCCAGAAGAGGTCCTGCAGCTCGCGGAGCTTCGCCGGCTCCTTGTCGGCCAGGTTCACGGCCTGGCTGAAGTCCTCGGCCACGTTGTACAGCTCCCACTTGTAGTCGTCCACGTCCACCGGCTTGGCGATGCTGACCCACGGAGCGATCGGCGGCGTCGTGGCCGCCACCCAGCCGTCGCTGTAGATCCCCCGGTTCGCGAACATCTCGAAGTACTGGGTGCGATGGGTCGAGGGCGCGTTCGGCTGGTCGAAGGTGTACATCATGCTCACGCCTTCGATCGGCTTCTGGGCCACGCCGTTGAGCGTGGCCGGCATGGGCACGCCCACGGCCTCGAGGATGGTGGGAGCGATGTCGATGACGTGGTGGAACTGGGTCCGGATGCCGCCCTTGTCCTTGATGCGGGCGGGCCAGGAGATGACCAGCCCGTTACGCGTGCCGCCGAAATGGGACGAGATCTGCTTGGTCCACTGGAACGGCGTGCCCATCGCGTGCGCCCAGGCGGCGGGGTAGTGATTGAAGGTCTTGTCGCTTCCCAGCTCGTCCATGCGGCGGAGCACTTCCGTGAGACTCTCCGGAATCGCGTTGAACATCGTCATTTCGTTGAGCAGCCCCTGCATGCCGCCCTCCGCGCTGGCCCCGTTGTCGCCCTGGATGTAGATCACGAGCGTGTTGTCGAGATCTCCCATCTCGTCGATCGCGTCGAGGATGCGTCCCATCTGATGATCGCAGTGCGACAGCGCGGCCGCGTACACCTCCATCATCCGGGCGAAGAGCCGCTTCTGATCGGCGCTCAGGGGGTCCCAGGCCGGGAGGCCCTCCGAGCGCGCGGTGAGCTTCGTGTTCGCGGGGACGACCCCCAGCTTCTTCTGCCGCTCCAGGGTCTCTTCGCGCACCTTGTCCCAGCCCTGGTCGAACCGGCCCTTGAACTTGGCGATCCAGTCCTTGGGCGCATGGTGCGGAGCGTGCGCCGTACCCGGGACGTAGTAGGTGAGCCAGGGCTTCTGGGGCGCGACCGCATGCAGCATGCGCAGGCGCGCGATGGCGTGATCGGCCATGTCCACGTCGAAGAAGTAGTCCTTCTTTTCGTGCGGCGGCTCGATGGGCTTGATGTTCTCGACGAGGGCGGGCTGCCACTGGTTCGTGTCGCCGCCGATGAAGCCGTAGAAGTACTCGAACCCGAGGCCGGTGGGCCAGAGGTCGTAGGGGCCGGCCTGGCTCGTGTGCCAGTCGGGCACGTTGTGGTTCTTGCCGTACCAGGCGGTGTTGTAGCCGTGCTGCTTGAGCACCTCGGCGAAGGTCCCCACGCTCTTCGGCATCAGCGAGTTGTAGCCCGGAAAGCCGGTGCCCAGCTCCATGATGATCCCGGTGGCCGCCGAATGGTGGTTTCGTCCGGAAAGCAGCGCTGCCCGCGTTGGCGAGCAGAGGGCCGTGGTATGGAACTGGTTGTAGCGCAGCCCGGCCTTGGCCAGGCGGTCGAAGGTCGGCGTGGGAATCGGGCCACCGAACGTGCTCGAGGCCCCGAACCCGACGTCGTCGGTCATGATCAACAGGACGTTCGGTGCGCCCTGGGGCGCCTGGGCTGCCTTCGGGAAGTCCTTCGTCGAGTCCTTCGCCTTCCGTCCGATGTGGCCCTTGAACGGCGGGTCGGGGCGCGGCAAGACGGCCTGCTGTGCGAATACGAGCCCGCCGAGACCGAGCAGCGCAGCCCCTCCCAGCGCCAGACACAGGATCTTTCTCGTGCTCATGGATCGATACTCCTTACCTGAAATGGAAGGCCGGCCGCGTCATCGCGGGGCCGCTGCGTTGGTCGAGTCCTCGTCGAGGCGGAAGAAGCCGACGGCGAAGTCTTCGCGCAGGCCGAGGTGATGGTACACGCCCTCGAGCGTATCGCCTTGGTCATCGTAGGTCAGCGTGTAGTAGCTGCCTGGGTAGCCGCGGTCGGTCAGCTCGACGAAGAGGGCGAGCCGCCCGTGCTGCGGCTTCGCCTCGGCGCGCGAGACGTGGATCGGCTGCGGGTTGAAGTACCGGGCTTCGACCCGCCCGTCCGGTGCGACATCGAGGATCTCGATCGTGTACTCCGAGTCACTGCGCAGCCAGCGACCCACGAGCTTCCGGGCCTCGGGCGTCGCCGGCGACGACGAGACGGTGGGAGCCACGGACGCCGTCGCAACGCCTGCGCCGATCGACGGTGCCGGGGTGCGGGAGCGCAGCAGGAGAACCGCGGCCACGGCGGTGACCACGACGGCGGCCCCGAAGAGAATCGCCGGGCCGACGACGCGGCGCCGGCCGGTCGGCGCCGCCGCTCGAAGGTTCACTTGCTGCCACCCTGCTGGAGTGACTCGAGAACCTTGTCCAGCGAGAAGCTGCCCGGTTTCTGACGCGGCGGGAAATCCTTGAAGGTCGCGAGGAATTGCCCGACATACTGCTGCGCCGGCACGAGCAGGAAGACGTGCTCCAACCTCCAGCGTTCGTAGTCCATGCCCTCGTGGTCGGCAGTCTCGAACGGATCGGAGCGCAGATTGAAGAGCTTGGGGAGGCGCAGCGGCACGAACGGCTCCTCCCAGACGTTCATGCCGTGTTCGCGCTGTTCCGCGAACACGACCTTCCATTGGTTGTAGCGCAGCGCCACCAGGGAACCGTCGTCGTTGAAGTAGAAGAAATCGTGGCGCGGGCTGGGGGCTTTACCGGCGAGCGCGTCGGTGATGTTGTAGCCGTCGAGATGCACCTTGAAGGTCTTCGCGCCAACCTGGTAGCCCTTGAGGAGCTTGGCCTTGACGTCAGGTTCGCCCGCGGCGGCGAGCAGCGTGGGCAACATGTCTTCGTGAGCGAAGATGTCGTTGTTGACCGTGCCCGGCTTGATGACACCAGGCCAGCGAATGACGGTCGGGACGCGGTAGCCGCCCTCCCAGTTGGTGTTCTTCTCGCCGCGGAATGGCGACTGGCCGCCGTCCGGCCAGGTGAACTTCTCCGCGCCGTTGTCGGTCGAATACATGACGATCGTGTTCTGCGCGAGACCGAGGTCGTCCAGTGCCTTGAGCACTTCGCCGACCATGGCATCGTGCTCGACCATCCCGTCCGGGTAGATGCCGAGCCCGGTCTTGTCCTGGCTCTCCGCCTTGAGGCGTGTCCAGATGTGCATCCGCGTGGAGTTCCACCAGAGGAAGAAGGGTTTGTCAGCCTTCTTGGCTCGCTGTACGAAGTCGATGGCGCCCTTGGTGAACTCCTCGTCCACGGTCTCCATGCGCTTCTTGGTGAGCGGGCCGGTGAGCTCGATCTTCTGGGTTCCGTCCGGGTTCGCCCAGGACCGAATGACACCGCGCGTTCCGAACCGCTTCCTCAGCTCCGGATCCTTGAAGTAGTCGGGGTGCTCCGGCTCGTCCTCGGCGTTGAGGTGGTAGAGCGAGCCGAAGAACTCGTCGAAGCCGTGCGCCGTGGGAAGATGCTCGTCGCGGTCGCCGAGGTGGTTCTTGCCGAACTGGCCGGTCATGTACCCCTGCGCCCTCAGAAGATCCGCGATCGTCACGTCTTCCTTCTGCAGTCCTTCCTTCGCGCCGGGCAGTCCGACTTTGAGCAAGCCGGTGCGGAAAGGCGACTGACCGGTGATGAAGGCCGCGCGGCCGGCCGTGCAACTCTGCTGGCCGTACCAGTCGGTGAACATCGCGCCTTCCCTGGCGATGCGGTCGATGTTGGGCGTGCGGTAGCCCATCACGCCCTGGTTGTAGGCGCTGACGTTGAACCAACCGACGTCGTCGCCCCAGATGACGACGATGTTGGGCTTCTTCGCCTGCGCCGCCACAGGCACGGCCATCCCGACCGCGACCGTGAGAATCGCCAACACCAGAGCGCAAGTGCGTGATCCAGCCATGGTCCCTTCCCGTCGTAGAGACGGGGAGTCGAGCACACCCGCCGGCCGGGGTCAAGAACGAGGGATCCGGTTGCGGATCGGGAACGACGCGGACCGCGACTGCGACTGCGACTGCGCCCGCTTCTCGCCATGCTTCCCGCATGATCGAGGCGACTCTCGCGCAGGCTCCCGCGGCATCGCCGCGGCGCATGACGGTCCTAGAACTGCTCGGCCTCGGTCGATTCGCCGAGAGCGAGCGTCGAGCACGTGCCGCCCGAGATCACCTGGCTCACCTGGTCGAAGTAGCCGGTGCCGACCTCGCGCTGGTGCCGCGTCGCGGTGTAGCCCGCGGCCTCGGCACCGAACTCGGCCGACTGCAGCTCGGCGTACGCCTCCATGCCCCTTGCGGCGTACCCTCGCGCCAGCTCGAACATGCCGAAGTTCAGCGAGTGGAACCCGGCGAGCGTCACGAACTGGAACTTGTAGCCCATCGCCCCCAGCTCGCGCTGGAACCGCGCGATCGTCGCGTCGTCGAGGTTGCGCTTCCAGTTGAACGACGGCGAGCAGTTGTACGCGAGGAGCTTGCCTGGAAACACTTCGTGGATCCCATCGGCGAACGCCCGTGCTTCGTCGAGGTCCGGGGTCGAAGTCTCGCACCACACGAGGTCCGCGAACGGCGCGTAGGCCAGGCCTCGAGCGATCGCGCACTCGAGCCCGCCCTTCAGATGGAAGAACCCCTCGGCCGTGCGCTCGCCGGTCAGGAACTGCCGGTCCTGGGGATCGACGTCCGACGTGAGCAGCCGCGCGCTGTCGGCATCGGTCCGTGCGACGATCAAGGTCGGCACGTCGGCGACGTCCGCGGCGAGGCGCGCCGCGACGAGCGTCCGGACGAACTGGCTCGTCGGCACGAGCACCTTGCCGCCGAGGTGCCCGCACTTTTTCTCCGACGAGAGCTGGTCCTCGAAGTGCACGCCCGCCGCCCCGGCCTCGATCATCGCCTTCATCAGCTCGAATGCGTGGAGCGGCCCGCCGAACCCCGCCTCGGCGTCGGCGACGATCGGTGCGAACCAGTGCCGCCCGGAACGGCCCTCGGCGTGCTCGATCTGGTCGGCGCGCGTGAGCGCCCGGTTGATGCGCCTGACGAGCTCCGGAACGCTGTTCGACGGGTACAGGCTCTGGTCGGGATAGGTCTGCCCACCGAGGTTCGCGTCGGCCGCGACCTGCCACCCGCTGACGTAGATCGCGTTCAGTCCGGCGCGGACCTGCTGCATCGCTTGATTGCCGGTCTGCGCGCCGAGCGCGGCGACGTAGTCCTCGCTTTGCAAGAGGCTCCACAGCCGCTCCGCGCCGGCGCGCGCGAGCGTGTGCTCGATCCGCATCGAGCCGCGCAGGCGCCCGACGTCGTCGTCGGAATACGGACGAACGATGCCGGTCCAGCGGCCGGGGGGATTCGTGGGAGCCATGGGGTCCTCCAGCTTGCCGGCTCAGGCCGGTCGGATGTCGTCCGGAAGCCGCTCGTAGGCGGCGAGGGTCAGGAACTCGTCGAGGTCGTCGGCGAGACAGAATCGCAGGAACAGCTCTTCGGCGTCGGGGAAGCGACCGTGCGCGAACCGCACCGCGCCGACCTCGCGGGCGACGCGCGACATCTCCTCGGCGGCGATGCGCTCGATCAGCTCGCGGGTGACGGGCCGGCGGTCGTCGAGCCGCGCGGCGTGCGCGCGCCACTGCCACACCTGCGCGCGAGAGATCTCCGCGGTCGCCGCGTCCTCCATCAGGTGGTACAGCGGCACGCAGCCCGTGCCGCGCAGCCACGACTCGACGTACTGGATGCCGACACGCAGGTTCAGTCGCAGCCCCTCCTCGGTTCGCGTGCCCTCGGGCAAGTGCAGGAGATCGTCCGCGCTCACCTGGACGTCCGTGCGGGCGACGGCGAGCTGGTTCGGCCCGCTCATCCGCGCATCGAAGGCCTCGCGGGCCAGGGCGACGAGACCGGGGTGCGCGACCCACGTACCGTCATGGCCGTCCCCGGCCTCGCGCTCCTTGTCCGCTCGGACCTTGGCCAGCGCGACTTCGCTCGCCCGCGGGTCGTCGCGGATCGGGATCTGCGCCGCCATGCCACCGATCGCGTGGGCCCGGCGCCTGTGGCAGGTGCGGATGGCGAGCTGCGCGTAGGCGCGCAGGAACGGCTGTGTCATCGCGATCTGCGAGCGGTCGGGCAGCACGCGGTCGGCGTGCCAGCGATGGCACTTGATGAAGCTGAAGATGTAGTCCCAGCGCCCGCAGTTGAGCCCGGCGGCGTGCTCCCGCAGCTCGTACAGGATCTCGTCCATCTCGAACGCCGCGGGGAGCGTCTCGATCAGCACCGTCGCCCGACACGTGCCACGCGGGACGCCGAGCGCCTGCTCGGCCAGTGTGAACGCGTCGTTCCACAGCCGCGCCTCGTGGTGGCTCTCGAGCTTCGGCAGGTAGAAGTACGCCCCGCTTCCCCGCGCCAAGAGCGCCCGCGCGTTGTGGAACACGAACAACCCGAAGTCGACGAGGGCGCCCGGAACGGTTCGGCCGTCGACCTCGATGTGCCGCTCGGTCAGATGCAGACCGCGTGGCCGCACGACGAGCGTCGCGACCGACTCGTTGAGTCGGTACTCCTTGCCGGTCGTCGGGTCGGTGTGGCGAATCGTCCGGCGCACGGCGTCGATCAGGTTGCGCTGGCCGTCGACGACGTTGTGCCAGGTCGGCGAGGTCGAGTCCTCGAAATCGGCCATGTAGGTGTCGGCGCCCGAGTTCAGGGCGTTGATCACCATCTTCCGATCGATCGGCCCCGTGATCTCGACCACGCGGCGCTCGAGATCGCGCGGGACCGCGGCGATCGTCCAGTCTCCCCGCCGGATCGTAGCCGTCTCGTCGAGGAACCCGAGGCGCAAGCCGGCGGCCAGTGCGTCCCGCCGCGTCGCGCGGGCGAAGAGCAGCTCGTCGATCCGCGGGCGGAACTCGCGGACGAGGCGCCCGACGAACGCCAGGGCGCCCGGGCTCAGGACGGCGTCCCAGCCCGGCTCCTCGCGGCCGCGAACGACCACGCCGACGGTCCGATTCGAGTGGCCTGCGGGCTCGGGCATCCGCGATCCTCCCCCCTGTACACCGCAAAGGTATTTACGGAGGTCGCCCTTTGCCACGAACCGCTACACGGCGGTGTACCCGGACAGGTGGTGCAGCGCTTGGCGCCTCCACCAGGACCACTCGTGGGCCACGTCGTGACCCCAGATATCGACGGTGCAGGGGATGCCCTTGGCCGCCAGGATCCCGCCGAGCTGCCAGGTTTCCTCGATGTTGCCGTCCTCCCACCTGCCCTGGCCGCAGACGAGGGTCAGATGCGTCTCCTGCCGCACGCGTTCCAGAGGCTCACCGGACAGATTGGCCACGTAGGCCACAGGATTGTTGAAGTAGACGTCCGGGCTCGCGAGTCCCCCGGCGAAGCTCGTGATGTCGTAGCGCCCGCTCATGCACAGGGCGTAGCGAAAGATCGACGAATACTTGAGCGCGAAGTTGGCCGCGTAAAAGGCGCCCAGGCTCGTCCCGGTCGCCCCGAGGCGAATCTCGGGTGTCCGGCAGTCAGCCCGGATGAATGGCACGAGCTCGGACAGGACGTACGCCTCGTACGCGCGGTGGCGCTGCATACGCCACGCCGGATCGGCGTCCTTGCGGGTCCAGGCCTCGGCCACGTTGCTCTCCGTGCAGTAGAGCTTGAGCTTCCCGGCGTCGATGAGACCGGACAGAGCCTCGAGCATGCCCTGCGCTTCCCACTCGTGCGCCATCCCGGCCGCCGAAGGAAAGACCAGCACCGGCGGGCCGAAATGCCCGTAGACCCAAAGATGCATGGACCGGCCCATCGGTCGGCCCGGCAAGAGCTCATGGCGTCGGTGCATGGCTTGGATCTCCGGAGAGCGAGTCAGTATACCGACGCCCAAGGGTTAGACTGTGCGGGTGAACGACGCTGGCGCCCGCAGGAAGTGGAACCACCTGGCCTGGATCGGACCGGTCGTGGCATTCGCCGGGGCGGTCAGCTACTTCACGTACTTCGCGCGCTTTCCGGTGCTGCGCGACTTTCCGTGGGTCAACCTTCCCGTCGCGCTCCTGGGGATCGGCCTCTCGGGCTTCGCCCTATGGCGCGCGTTCGCCCGGCGCGACACGTGGCGGGGCCGGATCCTCGCCCCGCTCGGGCTCGGGCTCTCGATCGCCTTCGGCGGCTTCTTCGTGGGCTACGTGTTCTTCCTGTCGAACGCCCTCCCGCAGCCGACCGAGACGAGCCTGTCACTCGATGCAGCCCCGGATCTCGTCCTCACGGGCCCCAGTGGAGAGGCCGTCCGTCTGACCGACTTCCGCGGACGCAAGGTCGTCCTGACGTTCTATCGTGGCTACTGGTGACCATTCTGCCTCTCGGAGCTGCACGGGCTGCAGACACACCTCAAGGAGTTCGACCGGCGCGACGCAACCGTGGTGGCGATCAGCGTCGACCCACCCGAGCGCAGCCGCGAGATCGTCGCGGCCTACGGGTTCACGTTCCCGCTGCTGTCGGATGCCGAAGGGCGGGTGATCGACGCGTTCGGCGTCCGACACGACGCCGGCAACCCGATCGACGGCACCGCCATCGCACGGCCGGCGACGTTCGTGCTCGACCGCGACGGTCGCGTCGTGTGGCGGGACCTGACCGAGAACTGGCGGGTCCGGCCACGGCCCGCGACCCTCTTGGCCGTGCTCGACGACATCCCGTGAGGTCGCTCCTGTGCCTCGGGCTGCTCTGCGCGCTCGAGGCGGGAGCCGAGCCTCTCGTCGTGTACACGCGTGCGACGCCGGTCGAGGCGCGCGCCGGGGTCGTCGCCATCCGGATGGCGCAGGAAGCGCTCGTCGACGTTCCGGTGGATTGCCCGGACGCCGGGCAGGGAACGTTCGGGTGCCGGGGCGAAGAGCGGTTCACGCGCGTCTACGGGCTCGATTTCACGCTCGAGCGCCGCGATGCGCGCAATGGGTCGACGCGCTTCGACGTCGAGGACCGCGGACGGGTGTTCCTGTTCCTGCGGCTCGAGCGGGACGACCTGCGCGACTTCGACGACGAGATGCGGCGCACGCTGCTGGGCCTTGCCGCCGACGCGTTCGTCGAGGACTTCGCGGGTCTCGAACCGGCGGCCGCGTTCCTCGCGCGGGTCGCACGCCTGTCTCCCCAGCCGTCCTTCAGCTGCTTCGAGAGCGGCCCGAGCCGCACGGCCGCCCGGTACGACCGACAGACGGAGAAGGGCTCGGACGGCCGGGTGTCGGTCGTCAGCTCGGGAACCTCGACGTACAGCCTCGCGGCGCTCGCAGATCCCCTGTGCGAGGCCGGTCACGCGCTGCTGCAATCGATCCCGCCGGACGACTTGCGGACGATGCCGTCCGCCCGGGCCTTGCGCGAGGAGACGGTTCGAGTGGACGCAGTCGACTCGCTCCCGGCCGTCGCGCATCCGGAGGATCTCGTGCCCTTGCCCGACGGGTTCTCGTACACCGTGGCAGAGGCGCCGGGTGTCGTTCGAAGCCTGTCGCGACACTCGCGCGACGCGAACGTCACCGCGTCGTTCACGCGCGACGGCGTCCAGTACAGCGCCGAGGTGACGCCGGCGTCGTTCCCGCCCTACGTTGTCGCCACACGCGGTTGGCTCGCGCGCTGGACGATCGAGGCCCGCGAGCGCGAGCTCGGGCCCGAGCCGCGAGACACGCTCGCTGGGCGAAGCGACCTGCGGGTCGCGCTCGCCCCGACGGTGCCTCCCACACCCGTCGACGAGGAGCGGCGGCCGACCGGCGAGCCGGAATCCGAGGCCCAGCAGCCGTCGCTCGATGCCGAGGCCTACGTCGCCGAGATCGCGGCCCGGCTCGATCGGACGGGCGCCTTCGAACCGGGGACTCTCGCCGAGCTGCTCGCGTCGGACCCAGCCGGACTCGAGAGCCCCGGCTGGATCCTGTTCATCTGCCGCGAGGCATCGGCGACGTTCGAGCTGCTTCCCACGCGCGCGGCGTCCGACGTCATCAATGCCGGCGAGCTGTGCGCCGCCATCGATCGCGCGCTCGCCCGCGCGGGAGTCGAGTCGCCCTAGCCAGCTAGCTAGCGCTCGGTCCGGTGCCGGTGCCGGTCGAACCAGCCGGCGATGTGGAGCATCTTCGACACGTGGTGGCTCGGCCGCGTGCGGATTCCGTGCGGCTCTCCGGGGACGCGGACGAGCACCGACTCCACCCCGAGGAGCTTGAGCGCGGTGTAGTACTGCTCGGACTCGGAGATCGGCGTTCGATAATCCTCCTCGCCCGTGATCACCATCGTCGGGGTCTTCACGTTGCGGACCACCGACAGCAGCGAGCGCTCGGCATAGTGCTCGGCGTGGTCCCACGGCGGCCCGGGGAACCAGTACTTGACCCCGAACGCCGGGATGTCGGCCGTCAGGACCCAGCTCGTCCAGTTGATCACCGGGTACGCGGAGACCGCGGCGCGGAAGCGGTCGGTCCGGCCGATCGTCCAGCACGTGAGCACACCCCCACCGCTGCCGCCCGTGACGAACACGTTCTCCGGATCGACGTAGCCGCGCGCGATCGCCGCATCGACTCCGGAGATCAGGTCGAAGAAATCGTCTCCCGGGTACGCGTGATGGATCAGGTTGCCGAATTCCTCGCCGTAGCTCGTGCTGCCGCGCGGGTTGACGTACAGCACGACGTACCCGAGCGCGGCCCACACCTGCTTCTCCAGGTCGAACAGCGGCCCGTACGCGGCGAACGGGCCCCCGTGGATCTCGAGGATCATCGGGTGCCGCTCTGCCGGGTCGAATCCCGGCGGCTTCAGGATCCAGCCCTGGATCTTCCGGCCGTCGAGCGACGACTCGTAGCCGATCTCCTCGATCTCGGCGAGGCGCCGTTGCGCGAGCAGATCCGCGTTGACGGCGGTGATGACTTTCGGCTTTCCGCCGCGCGCGGTCGTGACCGCCACGTCCCCGGGGAAGTCGTGGCGCTTGTAGGACAGCGCGATCCGCCCGTCGCGCGCGACAGAATAGGACGCTCCACCGGTGTAGGCGCTCGTCCCGCTCCCCAGATCCTCGGCGATGGTCCGCAGCTTCGCGCCGGTCGAGTAGAAGCCGAGCTTGGTTCGCCCCTGGTCGTCGTAGAGGAAGTACACGCCGCTGCCGTCGGGCGCCCAGCGGGGCTCGTCGGCGCTCCGGTCGAGCTCGCGAGAAACGAACGTCGGTGCGCCGCCGCCCCGCGGGGCGACGTACAGCCGGGTGCTCTGGTGCCCCTGGTGGCGATCGTCGAAGCCGACGTAGGCGAGCCACTTCCCGTCGGGCGAGACCACCACGTCGTTGTCCGGTCCACGCCGGTCGGTCAGCGGGCGCGCCGCACCTGTCGCGACGGTGAACTCCCACACCTCGGTGTCGAGCGGCTCGAGGTCCCAATCCGGCCGGCGATTTGCCGAAACGAGGATGTGCCGCCCGTCGGGTGTCCAGGCGGGCACCGCGCCGCCGAACAGCGGCCGATGATGGAAATCACCGCTCGAGACCCTTCTTGGTGTCCCACCGTCGGCCGGCACGACGAACAGGTGCACGTAGCCGTCGGGCAGGTACCCCGCCTGGTCGAAGCGGTACACGAGGCGGTCGACGACCCGGGCCGGCTCGGCCCAGGTTGCACCTTCAGGCGGGGTCGGAAGCGTGGCGATCGACGGCCCCTTGGCCCGCTCGAGCGCGAGAAACGCAATCGAGCGACCGTCCGGGGACCAGGCGATCCCCTGGGGTGGCGTCGGCAGATTCGTGGTGCGGGCGTGCTGGCCGTTGTCGAGCCACAGCACGTGGATCTGCGTCGAGCCGTCGCGGTCCGAGACGAATGCGATCCGCGAGCCGTCGGGGGAGAAGCGGGGCGAGCCGTCGCGAACGTGACCCGAAGTCAGGGCCCGGTGTCCCGCGCCGTCCGACCCGACGATCCACAGATTCGCGTAGCGCCGATCGGACTTGATGTCTGCCCACGCGCGGACGTAGGCGATGCGTGCGCCGTCGGGCGCGATCTGCGGGTCGGAGGCGACCTCGATCTCGAACGCGTCGGCGGCCTCGAGGCCCGGCAACTCCGCCGATTGGGCCCCGGCCAGGCCCGCCATGGCCCCCAGTGCCAGTGTTATGCGCACGACGCGGCTCATCCGTACCCCTCCCCTCGACGGGACTCCCGCTGCCGATCCTAGCGCAGGACTGCTAGCCTGAGGCGCAGCGCATGAGCACCTTCGAGCTGTCGGTCCTGTTCTTCCTGCAGATGGCGGTGATCCTGGCCACGTGCCGGGTCGTCAGCATCGTCGCCCGCCGGCTCGGCCAACCCCCCGTCGTCAGCGAGATGATCGCCGGGGTCGTGCTCGGCCCGTCGCTCCTCGGTCTGGCCTGGCCCACGCTCGTGCGGGTGCTTCCCGAGCCGCTCGAGTTCGAGCTCTTCCCCAAGGCCTCGATGACGATCCTGTACGCGGTGGCCCAGCTGGGCCTCGCGGTCTACATGTTCCTGATCGGCGTCGAGTTCCGCGCCGACCTGATCGGTGCCCGCATCCGCAGCGCGGCGTCGGTTTCGTTCGCCGGGATCGCCGCGCCGTTCGCGCTGGGCGTCACGATCGCGCTCACGCTGGACGGCGACGCCGGGCTGTTCGGCGCGACCGTCACCCGGTCCGAGGCTGCCCTGTTCCTGGGAGCCGCGATGTCGATCACCGCGTTTCCGATGCTGGCCCGGATCGTGTACGAGCGCGGCCTCTCGGGGACGTCACTCGGCACGCTGGCTCTCGCCGCGGGTTCGATCGACGACGCGGCGGCGTGGTGCGTACTGGCGATCGTGCTGGCGAGTTTCGGCAACGATCCGGCGATCGCCGTCTGGGCCATCGGCGGGGGGATCGCCTACGCGGCCGTCGTGTGGCTCGGCATCCGTCGGGCGTTCCGGCCCCTCGGCCGGCGCGTCGAGGCCCAGGGCTCGATGAGCCCGAGTCTGCTCGGCGGCGTGCTCGCGCTCGTGATGCTCGGCTCGTGGTTCACGGACCGGATCGGGATCTACGCCGTGTTCGGCGCGTTCATCCTCGGCACGGCGATGCCACGTGGGAAGTTCGCCGAGGAGCTGCACCGGCTGGTCTACCCGCTGACGACGACGCTGCTGCTGCCGCTGTTCTTCGTCTATTCCGGGCTCAACACGAGGATCGGCCTCGTGAACAGCGCCGCCCTGTGGGGATTCACGCTGCTCGTCCTCGCCGCCGCGATCGCCGGCAAGGGCGTGGCCTGCTTCGCGGCGGCCCGGCTCCACGGCGAGCCCCCGCGCGAGGCC
>Ga0247727_10004423_pt1 | contig 29813 bp, 24 predicted proteins | sample WisWelCaveWW1625_FD_202498 | JGI IMG/M metagenome (GOLD analysis project Ga0247727, IMG submission 202498) | Biofilm microbial communities from Wishing Well Cave, Virginia, United States - WW16-25 | ecosystem: Environmental > Aquatic > Deep subsurface > Groundwater > Cave microbial mat | place...
GCGGCCCCGTAATGCAGCCTGGAAGCCTGCGCTCCATAATCTTTTCCGGAATAGAAGGGGTAGCTTTCGCTACGATAGACGCAGCAGAGGCAACAGACGTAAAATGAATTCATCATGTGTGGAATTTGTGGTGTCGTCAGCCGGGAACCTCTGAAGGACACGTCTCTTGTTTCAAAGATGCAAAATGCGCTGGTGCATCGTGGCCCGGACGGCGCGGGCATTTTTCAGTCAGACCCGCGAGTAACCCTCGCCGTGCGACGACTCAGCATTATTGATCTGACCACCGGGTGGCAACCTTTTTATAACGAAGACGAATCCCTTGTGCTGATTGCGAACGGAGAAATCTACAATTTTGTAGAGCTTCGCGAAATGCTGCAATCAAGGGGACACTCGTTCCGGACGCGCGGTGATTGTGAAACCATACTTCATCTGTATGAGGATTACGGAAAAGACTGCGTGCGGTACCTTCGAGGAATGTTCGCCTTTGCACTCTGGGATTCCAGACGGGGAACGCTGTTGCTGGCCAGAGACCGGATGGGAGAAAAGCCGCTTTATCTTTATGAGCAGGAAGGTCTCCTGATATTTGCTTCAGAAATGAGAAGCCTGCTCGCTTCCGGACTTGTCCCGTTCCGATTGAACGCAAATGCAGTGGACCTCTATTTTCATTACCAGTACGTGCCTGAACCATATACCCCGATTGAGAATGTACGGAAGCTGCCTGCCGCCAACAGATTAGTCATCGATGTAAAAGAATGGAAGCTCAGCGAAGATTGCTACTGGAAGATGGAGGATGCCCCCTCATTAAATGGTGACCCGGTAGAATGTATCCGTTCCGAGCTCGAAGAGGTTAGCCGAATTGTTGTCCGTTCCGATGTCCCGGTCGGTATTGCGCTCAGTGGTGGTCTCGATTCCAGTGTAGTGGCAGCTTTCGTCAGTAACAAGTATCCGGGGCAACTCCAGGCGTTCACCGTCGGTTATCCCGGACACCCTCCATTCGATGAACGGGAAGACGCCCGGGCTCTTGCCGGGTTTCTGAAGATTCCTTTTCATGAGATCGAACTCCAGACGGAAGAACTGGTTTCATTTTTCCCGGAGCTGGTTCGTTCCGGCGATGATCCGATCGCGGACATTTCCGGGTTCGGTTATTACTCGGTCATGAAGCTCGCCCGAGAACATGGTGTCCCGGTTATGATGCAAGGGCAGGGTGGCGACGAGTTATTCTGGGGGTACCCCTGGGTCCAAAGAGCAGCGCAGGATTCGCTGTTAAAAGCGTCGTTAGTGAAGGAAGGAAATCAGGCTTTGATACGATATCTTCAGCCTTCCCTTCCGATTGCCTGGACCGCATGGGGACTGCGAACATGGCTGGAAAACTGGTGTGGTGTGCGCGACGGTTGGAATAAATTCCGGGCACATAAAAACAGCCCTGTTGATCAGCTGGTGTTTTACGATCTGGCCCCTGATTTCCAAAACGCAAATCGAAACTCCCGTAATCTCTACACAGGCGAGTTTTCGGAAAAACTAAACGGGGGTGGTCCCTGGACCATTTTCAAGATGGCTCAACCCTGGCTCAGGCCCGATCTGACTCTGACTCGTCTGATTCATGAAACGTATTTGCTGGAAAACGGAATTGCTCAGGCAGACAGATTGAGCATGGCTTCTTCGGTTGAGCTTCGTCTTCCGTTGCTGGATTACCGGCTTGTGGAGACCGTGATCGGGTTGCGGAAGAACAATCCTGACGTCTCTCTTTCTCCGAAAAGCTGGTTGAAACAAACAGTTCAGGGAATTCTTCCTGATTCAATTTTGAACCGTCCGAAAAGAGGCTTTCAGCCTCCAGTAAAGGAATGGTATCAATCTTTGTTTCGAAAATACGGACATCTTTTGAGTGGCGGATATCTCGAACGCGCAGGAATCCTGAAACCGGAAGCCACAAGAAAACTTTCAGAAGGCGATTTTGGACCCAATGAAGTCGCTCCACTCTCCTTCAAGGCACTGGTTCTTGAAGTCTGGTGCCGCCAACTGTCTGCTGACTGATGCCTGTGGAGGCAGGCTTCCAGCCTGCATTAGGGGCCGCGGACTTCCAGTCCGCAATGCCGGCCTCTGGCCGGCTAAGCCCGCCGGAGGCGGGCGTTACAAATCGCAAACGAGCTTGTACCGACTTATTCGCACACAAAACCGGGGTTTCCGGATGTCTAAGGATGATCCTGTTTCCATTTCATGGCGTTGCGGATGCGATAGCCTCCTGAGGGATGATCAAACAGCAGGAACTCGATGACCGGATGCGGGTCGAGCTCGCGGTATTCGCCGAGTTTCAAAAAAGTTGTTGCGGCGGCGTCTGGTTGCCGGCTTGCGTTCAGGCCAAAATCATCCGCTTGATCCTCCTGGGTCCGGCTAAATGTATTGGTGACCGGTCCTGTGATAAAGAGAAAAGCGGTCAACAACAAAATAAGAAGAGGAAAGCCTGCCGTATCTGGAACGCCCTGGATTTGCCATGATGGGCGGCTTGCCGTGAAGCGATGGAAGCCCCAGCGGACAACCAGGAATCCCAAAACGATCAGTACGCTGAAGAATGCCACGGCTTTCCAGACGTGATTCAGAACGTAGTGTCCCATCTCATGCCCCATGATCATTTGAATCTCTTGCGGCGTGCAGCGTTTCAACGTATTGTCGAACATCACGATTCGCATGGTTCCGAGCATTCCGGCAACATAAGCGCTGATGCGGTCGGTCCGTTTGGAAGCATCCATTTCATACACTTCATCAGCAGGGATGCCCTGCGCTTTTGCCATGCCGAGAATGTTTTCCCGGATTTCTACATTTTTTACCGGAGTAAATTTGTTGAAGATCGGTGAAATATAAACGGGCGCGATAGCAATGAGAAGGATGATAAACGCAATCATGACACCGGAGCCCCACAACCACCAGGTGCGCGGAGTTCTGCGCAACACTCCATATAAGAACATCAGGAAGATCGCCCCGAATACACAGCCGAGCGCGAGTGCTTTCAGTTGATCGATCATCCACGGGCCGAACGCTTGAGTCAAAAGACCGTATTCCTTTTCCCGAAAATAGGAACGGTAAAGAGTAAACGGGAATCCCAGCAAAGTGGTCAGAACGAGAAATTGAATCCAGTACGTTGCCGTCTGCAGGGGTCGAAAGCGAGTCATTCTTTGCGCGATCGTGCGCAATTTCGCGGAGACTCCGAATGCCAGAAGGCCGATCAATACCAGGCTGCTGTATGCGAAATCGGACAGGTCGAGCACGTAGTTCCCGTGGGCATACGACCTGGTCTTTTCTTTGCGTTCAACCGGTACGGAATCCAGATAAGCGCGAGTTGCTTCGGCAGGATCCGAAACTTGAGCTGCCTGTTGAGCCTTGTTTTCATCGAAAGGCGGCGGCTGCGTATTGGAAAAAACAGGCATTGCGAGTAATAAAACAATTCCACATAACAGGCTAGGTTTGTTGTAGCAGTTCATCAATTTTCTCCACAGGAAAGAGTGTACCTTCATTGATTCCTTCACAATTGTGGGACGTTTGCGTCCAGTTTTCGGGCGTCTCCATGATTTCTTTCCAGAAAGGAAACGTGCGGCACTGGAGCGGTCTTACGGGATAGATTTTGCAGCCCCGTTCATAGAATATGCAATCACCATTAAGTCGCTCGATCAAGCTGAACCGTTCGCCGATTCTTCGCACGTACTGGCGGACAAAGTCGCGAAATCTTAACTGAAGGAATTCTGCAATCCTGTGAATGTCTTCTGTCTTGATCCACACGTAGCCCGGTCCGCCTGTGCAGCAATGCCCGCATTGCGTGCATTCAAACTTCAAACCGTCTTGATACCAGTTCACGAATTCCTTTTATCGCGGCAGAGCCGGCAATTACGGACCGCAGGCTTCCGGCCTGCACTTTCCATAAATCAAGAAGATCAACGTACCACTTGCGCCATTTTCACGATAACGTATCAAATGCCGGATAGAAAATCGTATCGTCGCGTTCCGGAGATGTAGAAATCATGGCAACCGGAACCTGGATGAACTCCTCAACAAAGTCCAGATACTTTCTCGCTTTTACGGGTAAATCGTTCAACTTCCGAAGCGCAAAGGTGTTGCATTTCCAACCCGGGAACGTCCGCCACACCGGATGAATTCTTTCAACCGCCTGAAATGATGCGGGGAACTCCTGGATGCGCTCTCCATCCAGCTCATATTCGATGCAAACAGAGATTTCGTCGAATACATCCAGAATATCCAGCTTGGTAATGCAGACCGCATCCATGCCGTTGATCTGCGCAGCGTATTTGAGCCCGACCAGATCGAGCCAGCCGCAACGCCTCGGACGTCCTGTGATCGAGCCGAATTCGCGTCCGCGATTACGAATCGTATCTCCGATTTCATTCTGAAGCTCGGAAGGGAACGGACCGCTTCCCACTCGCGTTGCGTACGCCTTCGATACACCAAGCACCCTGTGAATATATTTCGGACCTATCCCGAGCCCCGTGCTGATTCCACCCGCAGCACAACTACTCGATGTTACAAACGGATACGTTCCGTGATCCACATCCAGCATGGTGCCCTGAGCGCCTTCAAACAACAGCCGCTTTCCCTGACGAATGGCTTCAGCCAGAAATGAAGAACAGTTGCACACATATTGCGCGAGTTTGACCCGGAACTCCTCTGTGCGTGAAATGAATTCTGATGCATCAGCGCGATCGCCGTACAACGATTCCAATCGTTGTCTGAAATCGGGCTGCATTAAATCGCTGATCCGGTATCCCTTCCTGGCCGCCTTATCTTCATAGGTCGGGCCAATCCCGCGCAGCGTCGTTCCGATCTTTTGCGTCTTCTCTGTCTCCTGTTCACGCCATCGATGATGAGGCAGAATCAAGTGCGCGCGATCACTGATGTGGAGACGACCTTCAAACGAAAAACCGGAATTCTCCATTTTATGCATCTCCGCCAGCAAAGCCGAGGGTTCTATCACAACTCCGTTTCCGATGACTCCGACTTTTCCACCACGAAACATTCCCGAGGGAATCAACTGCAAAATGTAACTCTTGCCTTCAATGACAACCGTATGTCCGGCGTTGTGCCCTCCCTGGTAGCGGGCAACAATGTCAAAATGCAACGAAACCAGATCTACGATTTTTCCCTTTCCCTCATCTCCCCATTGAGCCCCAATGACTGCCAGATTCGACATAATAACACTCTCTCAAATCATGATGTGCCGTACCATTGTATCATTCCCTCTCTTCGCAAGTTGGAGCGCAGGCGTCCCGCCTGCATTAAGGATCGCGGACTTCCAGTCCGCTTAGCCGGCCAGAGCCCTGGGCCGGCCAGAGACCGGCGGCCCCTAATGCAGGCGACGACGCCTGCGCTCCCTATATGTTTGACATATATCGAATATTAGATTAATATCTATCAGTGAGGAAAAACACCAGCTCACTTTTTCGTTTTGAAGTCAGTCCCTGGTTTGAAGCATTGTTTGCGTTGCAGGTAGTCACGGATGATGGCTCGCGCATCCATGAATCATGGAAGAAGGCGGCGTTGGAACGCATGCCTGCGAGCTTCCATAAGAAGTTCGTTCAAATCGGAGGCTCTTCCTTCATTTGGCCGATGATTGCGGATTGCGCGCTGGATACTTCATTGTCGGTCCCCTTTGAGGAGCGGATTGCTCGAATCGCCGCTCTTCCGGCGAAGGAGCTTCAGGAAACGATTTTCCTCGGTGTATTGCATGAGCCCAGGCCGGTCCGTCAATTGCTTTCCGGCAGGTATGATCTTTTTGAAACCATCAAACATGTTTCACCGGTGAAACGTGAGTGGCTGGTGTTTATCGGATTGTATCCGCCGGCCCGGAACGCGCCTCTTTTCAGGGGCCTCGAAACGCTTCTTTACAAACCGGTCGAGTTTCGTCGTCTTGTTGCCGAGCTGCTTGAAATCTTCTGGACAAGGGAATTCAAGCAAACCTGGGCCCGGCTGGAGAAAAGATTGAATCAATCGCGCGAAGAAAAGGAACGTTTGTTTCATTCTTGTTCTCTGGATGAATTCTTGAAGTTGACATTACTTCGAATCGAAGTTGACGAACGAAAACGGATACTGAGGGCTGTTCGAGGAGGATACACACTACCGATGAAACATTTGTCGGCCGGTGTGATTCTGCCTTCGGCCTTTAATGACAGGCGACACTGGACGACATGGGAAAGAGACTCGAGGGCCGTCGTTGCATACTTTCCCTATTTCGATCCGGCGATTTCACTGAGTCAAATTTCACGTGACAGGGAAACTTCGCCTGGCGAGCCCGAACCGGATCCGGCTTTGATCTTTAAGGCGCTGGGTGACGCCACCCGCTATGCCATGGTTTCGCTTCTGGCAAAGCAGCCACACACTTCAGCGGACCTTGCCAAAGCGCTGGCTTTATCACGACCGACTGTCTCGCACCACATTCATTTCTTGCGCGAGGCAGGCTTGCTGGATGAAAAAATACAGGGCAACACCGTCAAACTTTCTTTGAGGCGCGAAAGTTTTGAAGACCTGTCACGCCTCGTAATCAGCAAACTCTTTCATTCCACAACTCAAATCGATCTTAAAAAAACGAGAAACAAATGAAAGTCAGCAAATCAACCATCCCGTGCTGTTTTGTTCTTCTCTTTTTAAGCGTTTCGCTTTTTGCCGGAGACTCCGTTTTGAGCCCTCCGCGGGTTTTGCAACCTCCCCGCGTGGACGGAATCCTGGATGATGAAGTCTGGAAGCAGGCTTTCGTTGTGTCGGATTTTATTGTCCGGCTTCCCAGAGAAGGCGACATTCCTACTGAAAGGACTGAGATGCGTGTCCTTTATACGGAGACCGCTCTGTACCTGGCTTTCCAGGCCTTTGACAGCCGTCCGGACAAAATTGTCGCTACCGTTTTGAAACGCGATGATTTTGATTTGCTTCAAAACGATCAACTCGCTTTCGCCATTGATTCGTATAACGATGGAAGGAACGGCTACTGGTTTTCAACCAATCCGCTTGGGGCCCGGGTGGATGCACAGTTCGCAAACGAAGGCGATCTCTTCGAAACCAACTGGAACGGCATCTGGGATTGCAAAGCCCGGATCGACGATCAGGGGTGGACTGCCGAAATCGAAATTCCGTTTTCCACACTCCGGTTTCGTAAAAGCGAAACCAATATTATGGGCATGAACTTTTTTCGCCGGATTGTCCGGACCAACGAGCAGATTTTTGCTCCGTTGATCCCCCTGAAATTGTCTTTTGGAACGCCGAACGTTTCCGTTGCAAGAAAGTATGAATTCAAAGGCATTCAGGGCGCTCAAAATCTTTTCGTGAAGCCATACGCTCTGGGCGGCTTTTCTACGGAAAGCGGGAGCACGGATGCCGAAAAGGACGCAGGAGTGGACGTTCGTTATCAGCTCACGAACAGTTTGATTTCAAATTTTTCTATCAACGCCGATTTTGCGGAAGCCGATGTGGATGACCGGCAGGTAAACCTGACTCGTTTCTCACTGTTCTTTCCGGAGAAGAGAGACTTTTTCCTGGAAAGCGCCGGTAACTTCCAGTTCGGTATTCCCGGCGAAACCGAAATCTTTTTCAGCAGAAGAATAGGCCTGACGGAGGATTCCACGGACGCGGTTCCGATTCTTTTTGGAGCGAAGCTCACCGGAAAGATAGGTCTCATGGACGTAGGAATACTGGACGTACAAACTCGTTCCGATTCTTTTTGTGACGGCGCGGTCGCGTCATGTGAAGATGTTCCTGCCGAAAATTTTAGCGTGGTCCGCTTGAGAAGCGGCTTTGCTGCCCGCTCTTACGTGGGAGGCATTTTGACCAACCGGTCGACCAGCGGTTCTTCATCGACTCAAACTTACGGAGCCGACGCGAATGTGTACCTGGGCAACGAGATTTTTGTGAGTGGATTCGCTGCGGGGGTCCGATTTTCAGATGATGATTCGAACTTTCTCGATTCCGCCGCTTTCGATCTGGATTTATCGCGCAGTGGCGAACGAACGTCTTTTCAATTGAGATACACAGATATTGCTGCAGGCTTTGATCCGGCCATTGGCTTTGTGCAACGACCGGATACGCGGCGTCTTCAGGGGAAGCTTTTCGTTCCCTATTACCGGAAAAGTGGAGACTTGCTCAGCATTACACCGGGCTACAGTATGATTCGCGAAGAGAACCACGATGGAGCGCTGACTTTCTTTGCCCATCAGGCCTCTGTAAAGGCGCTTTTTCAAAGCGAGGACCAGGTTACTTTCTTTGTAAACCGGAAAGAGGAATATGTCCCCGCCGACTTTCCCGTCTTTCGGACCGTTGTGATTCCGAAAGGGAATTACCTTGATCATCGTGCCGGTGTCGAACTGTCCACCAAACAGGGAAGGGCCGTGTCTGGTTCTCTGGTCATTTCTGAGGGTGGATTTTATGGGGGCACCCGTTTTGAATTCACTCCTTCTTTGCTATGGAAAGTGAACAGACATTTCAGTCTATCTCAAGCGGTCGCTTCGAATTTTGTAGATGTGGAAGAGCACCAGTTCAATCTTTACTTAACTCGAACCAGGATCAGCTATTCGATGAATACGAGTTTTTCAGCATCGGCCATTCTGCAATACGATAACTCATCTCAAAAACTGGGAGTCAATTTTCGCGCCGGCTATTTGTTCCGGGAAGGCACAGAACTGTTCATCTCCTACAACGAAATCATGGATCAGGGATTGCCAATCGGGTTTGCCGACAAACCGGAACGATCCCTTCTCATCAAGTTTACCTACATGCTTCAACTCTAAACTGGAGCGCAGGCGTCCCGCCTGGCGTCCCGCCTGCATTATGGATCGCCGGCCTCCGGCCGGCTGTGCGGACTGGAAGTCCGCGGCCCCCAATACAGGCTGGAAGCCTGCGCTCCATAAGGCACGCGGGCGTCTCGCCCGCTACCTCTGTGGATGCAACTCGACAATCGAAATATTTTCGCCCCTGATAATGTTGTGCACTTTCCAGAAGCCGGCGCGTTTCATCCAGTCGACATCTTCGTTCAGCGCAAGGACATGCGCTTCACCGCGTTGCATCAGATAACGGTGCAATTGCGCGTCACTGGTAACGATGAACGGATAGCCTTCCGGCGTCAGTTCCATGCGTCCATTCGTGTAAAATAACGGACCAAAATCATACAGGTTGTAAGGAACGAGCTTTGCGTTTTGCGGCGCAGTTTCCGCCCATTGCAAAGGAAGCTTTTTGGAATCGATCCAGTTCAAATCGGGAAAAATTCGAAATGCAAAAAGCGCCATTGCCGCCGGCAGGATCAAAGCGTAGGCGATCGTTGATGCAAAGAACTTTCGTTTCAAATACAGGAAGGAAACGAAAAGAAGAAATACGGCAATGTAACCGCAGGCAATATAGAGATTATGGGTCGGAATCTCGTATTCCTGTGCGCCCCAGAGGAGCCCTCCAATCAAAAGGAGGTTCACTCCGATTCCCAGGGCCAGTGCGCGAATCCGGTTGGTGTGAACAGCCAGTGAAAGCCCGGCCAGAATCGCAAAAGCAGGAATCACGGGCAATACGTAACCGGGCAATTTCGTTTGGGAGATGGTGAAAAACACCACCGGACCAAGCAGCCAGCAAAGGGCAAAACGCTTGAGGTCGGTAGCCGCAGGTCTGGCGCTGAAAGGCGCAAAACTCCAGGGATACGTTCCGGCAAGCATTACCGGAATGTAAAAAAGCAGGGACTGCGATCGGTGATACTGAGTGCTTGTGTATCTCACAAAGTGATGTCTGTAAACGAATTCGTCCCAGAAGCGAGATCCGTAAATCATCGACACCGGAATGAACCAGATCGCCGTTACAGCGGCGACAATCAATGCTCCTTCCACCGGTTTGAGCAGAAATAATTCTTTCCATCGTCTGGAAAGAATCAGATACGAAATCAGAATGATTCCGATGAGAGCCAGAGCAACGAATCCTTTCGCCAGGACACCTGAACCGGCAAAAACATACATCCATCGAAGCCATTTGCTGTTTCGTTGTTCGTGTTCGTATAAAAGATAGCAGCACAGCGCGGAAGTGATACAGAAGGTGAGCAGCATGTCAAACGTTGCAGCATGCGAGAAGCTCGCGAAAAATGAAGTCGTGGCGAGAACGGTCGCTGAAAGGAGCGCTTCCTTTGCGCCGCGTATCGTGTTCATCGTGCCATAAAGAATCACCACGCTAAAGAAGGCCGCCAGCACTGAAGGGAGTCGCGCCGCAAACTCATTCACGCCGAATGATGCGTACGAGAGAGCCATCAACCAGTACAACAAAACGGGCTTTTCGAACCACGCGTTGCCCCCGAGGCGCGGCACAAAAAAATCTTTGTGCTCCAGCATTTCACGCGCGACTTGCGCGTAGCGCGGCTCATCCGGACCCAGAAACGGAAGTTGCCACGTCCAGAGAATAAACAGCGTGAAGCTGCCGGCAAAAAGGAAATATTTCAAGCGATTCTCCCGGGTCATGGAGGACTAGCATAACACGCGGGAAGTCACAAAAACTCAGTGTGTGGCGGCAGGCGTCCCTGCCTGCCGGGGTCGCCCGGGAACTTTACGTTCCAGCCCGGTATTTTTCACAATCACTCGTTGTTATTTCCCAGAACATAGATTGCCCAGGGGGCGATCGTGGTCTCACTCACCCATGAGTACGGTTCTGTATCTTTCGCCAGCGGCCTGTATGTTTTGATCGGAATCAACTCTGCGCGCTTGTATACTTCGCGGTAATCCTCATCTGACCAGAAGATATCCTCTACGGGGCGCCTGTCTTCGACATCGAGCATTACGATCAGCACCTTGTCACCACTCTTCGCGGTTCGGTTCCGGGGGAAATCTTTGGTGGAGAACGAGGCCCATTCGTTTACGTAGATTTCCGGGGCAGAGACAAGATTCACGATACGCCCATGGCCATTCAGCAGAAGCTTCATCGACCGGAAGATCGTGATCTTCTTCTCCATTATTGGTATGTTGTCGAAAGTAAACGCAGATAAGACGAGATCGTAGGCGTTCATCTCAAGCCCGCTGAGATCGCCATCTTGCACCAGGCGATAATCTCCATGCGGATCACGCTCCCACGCCCGAGCGAGCATGTGCTCCGAGATGTCGACACCTGTGACGTCGAAACCCAACTCCCGCAAGAACCGTGTCGATCGTCCGGCACCGCAGCCGAAATCGATCGCTTTTCGGCCCTGAACATGCTCGCCAATGATCGCCGGCAAATCCCGGAACCCCAGATAGTATGTACCGGGAAACTCAAGCCCAGCATAAGCCGCAGCACGCGCCTGATCCTCGTAAACGTTGGAAAACTCTGCATTCATCAATAATCCATCATAGCGAATTCGTTATTCGGTTGCCAGGCAAATACACACAACTCCTCCCGAACTTAACACTAAGCTGATTCGTACTTAGAGGCGTTTGGAGGAGCTATGATGATCATCAAGCATGCAGATGGTGAATTCTCGCACTATGCTCACCTGCAGGCGGCAAGCGTCACCGTTAAAGATGGCGAATCTGTGAAACGCGGACAAATCATCGGCAAACTGGGGCACTCCGGAAACAGCACCGAACCGCATCTGTATTTTCAACTGACAGACGGGCCCGATCCCATGTACTCGCGCAGCATTCCAGTAACTTTCCGCAACGTCACTGTAGGAATACATGGCTACGAAGACCGGCAGCTCCACACCGGATGGCTCGTGACTACGAAATAGATTCGGAACACGATCCCAATTTGTACCCAATCGGTCTAATCGGAAAATTCACCGGACGCCTTCGTCGGAGAGCAAGGCTATCGTCCGCCGCATGTTAGAATGATGCGCCATGAACGCGCGCCAAAAAATCGGACTCATGATCTTGTCGCTCCCCTTCAGTTTGATCGGAGCGGCCGTTTTTTATTCAATGACCATCCACCCGATTGTGCAGGCTCAACGGACCCAAAATTGGATCAGCGCACCTTGCACGATTGTGAAGAGCGAATTAAAAACGGACGCAACGACGACTGAGCCTACGTATGACGCTGATATTCAGTTCCGCTACAGGTTTCGAGATGCGCAATACATCTCAGAATGGTACGGGTTTTCGCGGGGCTACAGCTTAGACCGCGCCTCGAAGGAAGCGCTTTTAAATCGATATACGGCGGGAAAAGAGACGGTTTGCTTTGTCAATCCGCTGGCTCCTTCTAACGCCGTATTGATGCGGGAACTACCGGCGGATGTCTGGTTCGGATTGATCGGCGCGCCTTTCCTTCTTGTCGGTCTGGGATTGTTCGTTTACGTCGCGATCCAGATCCTCAAACCACTTATAGCTCATGATCGGCCGGAGGCATCTCGGAATCAGGGTTTGCGGATGAAACCGGTTTCATCGGGCCAGGCCGGAAGGGCTGTTTTTGCGCTGGTCTGGAACCTCTTCATCGGCGGGGCAATCTACATGGTGGCGTTGCAATGGAAAACAAAACCAAATTATATCGCCGCCGGCATTTTGCTTTTGTTTGCAGTTGCCGGAGTCCTGATTCTGTACTCGGTGCTTCATCGAGCCTTTGTGATTTTCAGCCCCCGTATCGAAATGAAAGTTCACGGCTACCGTTTGGGGCCTGGTGAAAGAATCGAACTCTCCTGGTCGATCTCACGATCACATCTTCTGACCGGTGTTGAGATCTGGCTTGAAAGCGGTGTGAATGCAGTGTCTGTCTACATTTCAGGAGAACCGCCAGTGCCGGCTCGCGGGCAAGCCTCAGTAAAGATACCGGAAGACAGGCCAACGAACGATCCGATGCTGATTCACTTTGTTGGACATGTAAAACGCTTCCCGAACCTCGATAAGAAATATGTGATTACGCTTTAAATGATATCAGCTCGATCACACAGTTCTGATTTTTGCCATTTCCAGGTAACGACAAAGTACGTTGGCCAGTTTCATTTGATGCGGAGTCTTGCATTCCGGCTCAAACAATCGAGGGCTTGCTATCAGGAAGCATGCGCATTTGGCTCGAGAAGTGGCAACGTTGAAGCGATTCAAGCTATAGAGAAACTCCATGCCATGCGGAGCCTCTTCCGGAGATGAGGTTGCCATCGAATAGATCACAACCGGCGCCTCCTGTCCCTGGAATTTATCGACCGTGCCGATTCTTGCAGCCGGGAGCCTCCAGCACGGCGCATCCATTCGCCTTTAGATGCGTCAGGTACGCCGCTTCGTGCCGGAACCGACGTTCCTCAAGCACAGCCACTCCAGGATCATGCCAGTACGGTCGCTCGATCTCCCCGCGTACTTCCTGCAAATCGAGCATCGTCAAATGCCGGCATGCCAAGTGCTTGGCCAGATCACTCGCTGAAACCTGAATCTGCTCGTTCTGCATTCTCATACTGTTCAGTTCTTCAGCAGTCTATTCGCCTGGAAACCATGTCTGCAGAATGTGCTTCAACTTCAGGAATGAAGGATCGATGCAATTCTGGAATGCCACTGTTTTTGCCACCTCAAAGTAAGTAGCCGAGGATCTGGGTTTTCGCACGGTCCTCAAAACGCTTTCGAGTGCTTCTTTCGGTCTTTCTGGTTTGGACTGGTTTTCCCGCAAGAAGCCTCTTGAACGGAGCCAGGAGAAAACGCCTGAGCTACGCCCGGTCCACCCCAGAATTCTTTCGAGGTGAGGAGAGTTACTCCAAATCCAAACCTCTATTTCAGGATCGAAAACAATAGAAGCACAACGATCCCCCCATCCTGAGTTATTCAATCTAATTTGGACTTCTTTCCCCAGCTCATCCCGGGAATAGTGCTCCTGCCCACAACCTTCACGATCGAAGAGAGCAAGAGCATAACGATGAGTCCTCGTGAATGTTCTCAAAAATGAATCAGCTTTGAGGTAGCAACCGGGATCTCTCTCCATGTGAGTGAAAACATCGCTCGTGACCTTCCGAATGGAAAAGGCCTGGTAACGCGAAAGAAGCGCTTTGATGATACATTCAGTATTCTTGTCAGGCACCAAAATGACTAGATCTTTTGTCATTCAGGACTTCTATCCCAGAACTCCAGCTGCGAAGAGAGATCCAAGATTCGTTTCCCCTTTCCACTCTTTGAGTTCGGGATGATCGCTACCTTTAACAATATCCGTGGCGCCGTCAGGGTTTTTTGCAAAGCAAAGGACAGTGGAGACATCTGCTAACCCTAAAATGATAGGCGAGTGTGTTGCGAGAAGGATTTGAGCTCCGTAGACGGACGAGAGTGATTGAAACATGGTTTCAACGGCTCGAGGATGAATCCCATTTTCTGGCTCCTCAATGAGGTATACTCCTTCAAAATCCGAAAGATAGGCGGGAAGTGTAAGCGCTAACAAACGAAGTGTTCCATCTGAAACAACCCACGATGGTAGTTCCCAGCCTCCTCGATATTTTATAACTAAATATCGATGCCGATCGTCCGGTCTCTCTACTGTCCGAATATCCTCAATATCAGGTAAAGCAGTTTGGAGATGACTGATCCAATCTTTAAACCGAACCGGATCCTTTCTTTGCAGGGTTTCTATTACCCAGGGAAGGTTCGAACCGTCCGATTTAAAATTACGGATCTGGCCAGGCGGGCTGGCTTTTCGAATCAGCAAACTATTCAAAATGAATTGCTGAACACCTTCAATCAGGAGACGTTTTAGCCAGGTTGTAACAGGAAACTTGGATTCGTCCTCCGGCAGGTTTCCCAGTGTGGATTTACGCGGACCAAGTTTGAAGGCGGGAGCCCAGCCCTTTCCCGCAGGGCCATAAACTTCTGAATAAAAATTGTCATTTCCATCAATGACCTTGTTGATTACAGTTCGCGTTCCCCTTTTCATTTTCCGGCTGAGAATTGAACCAGGGGATCTGATTTCATCCGGAAACAGTCTCCGTTGCAACGCATTCTTAGCATTGCTATTCGAGGATATCTTAAGCAAAGCCTTTTCAGCGGATAGAAGTATTTCTTCCGTTTTCTTTTCTATTCCCAAACGAATTTCGTAACGGATTGTATCGAAGTTAGGATCTGATATTAACTTCCTCCGAGACATTGGAATTTTCGCTTCAATTGCCAGCTCGAACCATGATCTCGATTTGCCGAACACAAGATCTTTGAAGTTCTGTGTGCGTTCGCCCACAGCAGATTCTAAGCCTTCAGACACCAATTTCCCCAGAAAAGCGATCACATCAAGAAAGTTAGTCTTGCCGGACGCGTTTGGCCCAACTAATACATGGAAGTGATCCAGCGGCCGGTTCACAAAATGGAGGGAACGATAATCCAAAGCCTCAACAAGCCCAATAATCGGCCTGAGTTGTTCGTCCTCGTGTAATTCCTCGCCAACTTCCACAGCTGTGGCAGAGTTTCCGTTCTTCATTTATCAGTCCTGATTTCCCATTTTCCCTAAACTAGATTGTATACCAGGAACATCGTCCCCTAATGGTAATTCTGCGTCTTTCAGATGTGAATCAATCTCGCTTTTGTTTGCGAGATAACTGATGCACAAATTGACGTGGCCGGGAATCTGCTATAGTCTGACCTCAATGGATTTCGATCTGCAAGTCAGATTAACTGCGTTCGACTGGCTGTTCGAACAAACACGGATTCATGGGGACGTTCTTCCGAGAAAATTGTTGGAAACCGGATATTTCTTAAACCAGAATCGCATCCCGTTGCTGGCGCCTCAGGGCATCTTCAAACCAAAGATTCTCGATCTTCCTTTATCGATCACAACCGTTCCGAACAGTCCGTATCACGATTCTTTTCGTGAATATGTGATGTACAAGTACCGCGGCACAGACGCCGCTCACAGAGATAACGTTGGACTCCGGCGACTCATGGAATTGAAACGGCCACTCATTTATTTTTTCGGCATCACTCCGGGTCAATATCTCGCGACATGGCCGGTCTATGTGGTCGATGACGATCTGTCTTCGTTATCCTTCAGAATTGAAGTGGACGAGACAGCGAGCTTGAGCGAGAAGTCTCCCGTAACGATCGAAAATCCGGAAATTCGAAGAGCGTACGTCACTGCTTCAGTGCGGCAGCGCCTACACCAGCGGTTGTTCCGCGAACGTGTCCTGGACGCGTATCAATCGCGATGCTCGTTTTGCAATTTGCGTCATCGTGAGCTTCTGGATGCAGCGCATATTCTTCCCGATTCGGAACCCGAAGGTGACCCGATGATTCAAAACGGTCTGGCGCTGTGCAAATTGCATCACGCTGCGTTGGATAGTTACATGATCTGCGTAAGTCCCGACCACATCATTCATGTGCGACAGGATATCCTTGAGGAACAGGACGGCCCTATGCTCCAACACGGCCTGAAGGAATTGAATGAAGGCAGGCTACTATTGCCCACCCAAAAACGTCACTGGCCGTTTCCCGAATTTCTAGAACGCCGCTGGGCAAGGTTCAGGAAGGCGAGCTAAACGACAGGGTGCTTTTCCGATGGAGAAGGCGAGAGCTGGACATTTCAACTGTTTTACAATACGTCTCCCCATTTCTTTACAGCTATCGCAAAACATTCGTTTATCCAGCTACTAAAAGAATTTGCAAGTTTTTCATAGGAGTCTCTGTAAGTAAAGGTGAACGGCTTATCCATGCACTGGATCAGCACTGGATCAGCTCAATATGTTTGGCATCCTCCCCGGATTCGGGGAAGCGAACCTAAGCAAAACACGTAGCTTCCATTACTCCGGACAACTCTTGTCCGATATGGTGAAATGAAACTACAAACGTCAGTGAGGGTATGTTAACTGCAGAAATTCTAGACCGGACGAAAAAATGATCTTCACTGAAGTTGACGCTCTGTCCGCTTTCTTGAGCAGTCTTGACAACTTGAAAATGATACCAGTGCTGATTGTTCTTATCCGGACCGCCGAGGATTAGCTTACCGGCGAAATTCATTTCGGCGTGGATATCAATTTGATTTATGACGTAAGGCGTCGAATCATTCAGGAAATGCCGGGCAACAGATCGAAGACCCTCTGCCACATTGTTCACGAGGCGTAATTGTTGCATGGTTTCTTCATGTCTTTTTCTGAGCTTATCTGCGATGGCTCCAGTCACTTTTTCTAATACGGTAGTAGAAGGTCCACTGTCCGGAGCTACGCTCAAAGCCTGGAGAATCGTCTTCTTTTCTATCTCGGCAAAAAATCGAGCCAGCGGAGCGAGATTCCCCTGATCCGCCAATTCAAGAGATTGAATGTATTCTGAACGCTGGTCTCTGGTAACTACCACGGGAAACAGTTGGTCTTTGACCAGGACGAGGTTTGTTAACAGTCGCGCTACCCTCCCGTTTCCGTCCTGATAGGGATGGATCTGTGTAAACCGATGATGCATCCACGCGGCTTGCAGAACTGGATTTTGCGCTTTGTACTCCGAAAACCATTTAAGGAGGTTCCCCATTTCTTGTGGAACATTCAAAGGAGGACTGTACTCGTGAAAACTGCTATTTTGGCGTCTTGGATTGTTTGGCAAATTTTTGAATGCGCCATGTTTTAGTGTGAATGATACCGGGTTTCCAAATTGATCTACAGCCTCAACCGTTTCCTGGTGTCTCGTGAGAATGGCGTGAAACTCGTGAATCAAGCCTGTCGTTAATTCTCGTGAATTGCCGACGCAATCATGAACCAGATCTATGGCTGCCTTGTGGTCTCGCAGGATCTCAACAAGTTCTACAGGGTCTTTATTTGTGCTACGGCGGTCGATCAATTCAGCAAGAAATCCATGTTCAATAAGAACCAAAGTCGTTTCACGATCCAGGTCGTATGCACGTTCCAGTATTCCGGTCTCTATACACCACTGTCGGGCTAATTTTTCATTGAACTCCTTCAGATTAGCGGGACTCGATTCCCGCAGTTTTTCGCTCATCTCCAACCATGCCAGTCGGAGCGATTCCAGGTCTGAAAGATCAATTCTTACATCTTGTTCGGACAACGGCGCAATTGGCGCCCACTTATTGTGCATTGGCCATAATGTTTGCAACCGGGTTTGGACAAGTTTCATGATAGCAGCAATTTGACGGTGGTGCGTATTCAATAAGCGCGGTGAAGAGTCCATCCTAAAAAAACGGATTTAACGAGGTCTGGGCAAGGCAGGGAACCCACCCTGCTCTAGGATTCTCTAAAAGTAATGGTCGCGACTGGAACCATCCCACTTACCCGAACGCAGGCAGCAGTTCTTAAAACCGGCGTCCAGAATTGCAGGGACACAGATCGTTACGGCCCAGCTTTTCACTCAATTCTTTGTTTCCGTGAACGGTTCGACGGCCTCGTTTGACACTGGATTCGGACGGGAAGCCCTTCCGGCGTTTACTGCTGCGCTCGAAAGGAGTACAGCTCGTCGACTTGATGATTTCTACTCATGGCGGCACCTCCTGCGGAGATGCGGATGATATCACACAACCGGGCCTTTCGCTGCGAATTCTGATATTCGATATTTGATAACATGCCGTTCAAGTTCAGGCCTTCTATCCCAGCAGCTGCGCGTGAACGGATTCAAAGAACGAATTGGCTCAGCAATAATCCGTGAGAGTAACGCGCAGCGTGAGAAACTGCGTTTCTGAGGCGCCTGAAAGGTCTATTTGAATCGAGACTTGCATCCTTGCAATTATGTCAGATCCGACATACACTTAGATATTGGCGAATAAACCTCTCGTTTGGTTGCGCGGAGAGATTAAGACGCCACCATTCTCAACGCAGGCTCGGCTGAAGGCAGGCTTCTTGTTGAGGACGCTACAGCAAGGGGAAACTCTTGCTATGCCGGATTCAAGACCGATGCCTTCTATCGGTCCGAACTGCCATGAGCTCCGGATCGTCGATCAAGGTATACGATGGAGGATTATTTATTATCTGGCCACGGATGCGGTTGTGATTCTTGGTCTCTTTAAGAAGAAAACTCAAGCAACCCCGGAAAATGTTTTAGATGCGGCCCGGGAGCGGTTGAAGAGCTACAAGCAAGTGATGGAGGAAGATAACGATGCGGACTGAAAAAAGAAAGAAACTCGAGGCGGCCGGCTGGAAAGTCGCAAACACAAGCGAATTTCTGCAACTCAGTGACACGGAGGCACGGTTTCTGGAGATAAAGCTATCTTTAGTGAGAATGCTTCGCGTGTGTCGCGAGCGCAATCAGCTCACCCAGGCACAATTGGCAAAGAGGATTAGATCGAGCCAATCCCGGGTCGCCAAAATGGAAGCCGGCGATCCTTCGGTCAGCGTGGATCTGCTGATGCGCTCGCTTCTAGCTGTGGGCGTGAAACCTAGAGAATTAGCAGGCGCAATTGGCGCCGGAAAAAATTGAACTCACGCGCAAAATGATCTGTGTCTACAGAATCGATGCTGGAAACGGGGCGCTCGGACGTCCGCCTTTTATTTTGCCCGGAACTTGAGAATAGGATATCATTCCATTCCGGAAGCGACAGTGCCTCATTGCGAAAGTGGCGGAACTGGCAGACGCGCTGGACTTAGGATCCAGTCCCGAAAGGGGTGGGGGTTCGACTCCCCCCTTTCGCATTTTATGGCAGCATGGCGCGGCTGCGACCCCAGCGACAATTGCCGGATCGCACGAGTTCCTGATTCAAGAGTCTGTCCTTGTCCAGAATGATGTCGGCGATGGTCCGGCCGTAACGGTCTTTTCCGTAAGTCTTCAGTTTGACATTCTTGCCGGCGATGGCCTCCGAGACATATTTCCTGGCACGTTCCGCGCCCGGTTCACCGGCTTCCGGACAGTTGATGGAATTCAATCGGATCGTTTCGGCTTTCCCATTGTGTAGTACTACAACTGTATCAGCATCATGAACGTTGACCACACGCGCGGTCCATTCCTCGGCTGAAAGCATTCCCGGAGATAAAAGCAGAAGGATAAACATTGGCAGTCGCATAAAGTTAATTATAAGGATTGTTGCGTTGAAAGTTTCAATGGAGCGCCGGCATTCCTGCCGGCATTACGAGTCGCCGGCTTTCCAGCCGACAGGCAGGCGAGGACGCCTGCGCTCCTAAATGCAGGCAAGCTGCCTGCGCTCCATAGTGAATCCGCGAACGGATTGCTACAGATTTTGCAGGGCGCGATCAAAATCTTCGATGATCTCATCCGTGGATTCGATGCCAACGGAGACGCGAATGAGACTGTCGGTGATTCCCATTGTTTTGCGGTCCTGCGGAGAGAGTCCGGCGTGTGACGTGCGCGCAGGCCGCGTGAGAAGGGTTTCGACTCCGCCGAGGCTCGGCGCAATCATCGGCAGGGTAGTGCTCTTCATGAATGTTTCAGCGGCGGACTGTCCGCCTTTGAGATCGAAGCTGAGCATGCCGCTGCAACCGTCAAACAATTCACGCGCGCGTTGATGCTGCGGATGGCTTTCCAATCCGGGATAGTTGACTTTCAACACGGCCGGATGCTTTTCCAGGAACTCTGCAATCTTCAAAGCGCTTTCGTTTTGATATTTGACACGCAGACAAACGGTCTTGATTCCGCGTTGGAGCAGATACGCTGCATGCGGATCGAGTGTTCCGCCAAGATGATCCAGTTTGTGTTTGACTTTATCCACCAGATCGGCGCGCCCGATGACTGCGCCGGCTACAAGATCCGAATGGCCGTTCAAATACTTGGTGCAACTGTGAAGAGACAGATCAAAGCCGTGTTCCGGTGGCCGGAAGTTTACAGGACTTGCAAATGTATTATCGATCAGTGAGACGAGTTTGTGAGCGCGCGCAAAGGATGCAACTGCTTTCAAGTCAGGAACCACCATTAGAGGATTCGCCATCGTTTCTACATAAATGGCGCGTGTGTTCGGTTTCAAACTGGATTCCCAGGAATTGGGATCATTGCTGTTGATGAAAGTGTAGGTCAGTCCAAACGCGGCAAAATCCTTCGTCAGGAAATCGTGAGTGCCGCCATAAAGCTCGCCCTGGATCAACAGATGGTCTCCATTCGAAAGCATTGTCAACAGGGCAGTCGTGATCGCCGCCATCCCGCTGGATGTCACCAGCGCGGCCTCCGCATTCTCAAGCGCCGCCAGCTTTTCCTGCACTGCCAGCTGGTTCGGCGTGTTGTTCAAACGAATGTAACGAACGTTGTGATAGTCGTCTTCTCCGAATGTTTCAAACATGGCGGATTGAAAAATGGGAATGGGCACAGATCCGTCTATGTGCGGCTCACCTGAATGAATTACTTTGGTCTCCAGTCGTTTAGGTCGTCTCATCTTGCAGTGATCCTCCTTGCATAAATAATACTCGTTTTGCGTAAGCGTGACAGATGCAGAATGTGGGAGGGTCAGGCGGTACAGTTCCGGCGCCGCTACTCGTGATCCAAGTATCAGAAGAATTCGACGATGCAAAACAACTAAGGATGTTTGAGAGGTAGGAAGATGAAATACTGGATGATGAGTGCGCTTTTGCTTTTGGTTTCGTGCAGCACATTCGCCAATGAACAGGCTCCGCAGTTGCCGGGAGCCGCTTCCGAATGGCTGGACGGCAAGCCGCTTCAGTGGCAAAGCCTCAAAGGAAAAGTCGTGCTGATGAATGTTTGGACCTTCGGGTGCTGGAATTCGTATCGCTCATTGCCGTGGGTTGTTTCACTTCAGCAACGATTCCCTGATCTGCAGATTATCGGCATTCATTCGCCCGAGTTTGATTATGAAAAAGACCGGAAGCGTTTGCGCAATACAATGGCCGAGTACAAGATCCATTATCCACAGTTGCTGGATGACGGTTACGGATACTGGAGACAATTGAACAATCGATACTGGCCTTCGTTCTATGTCGTAGACAAGAACGGCAAAATTCGCGGCAAGTTTGCGGGCGAGACTCACATGAATGATCGTCAAGCCGGACAGATTGAACGCTTGATCAACACGCTCAGCCAGGAGAGCTGAACTACGCTGACCGGTTCATGAATGCTTTGGCCTGGTCCACGTCTTCGCTGCTGCCGATGATGAGTGGTGTGCGCTGATGCAAATCAGTGGGCACGATATCCAGGATCCGCTCTGTTTCGCTGATGGCCTTGCCGCCGGCCTGTTCAATCACCATGGCAAGCGGAGAGGCTTCGTAGAGCAGGCGCAGTTTGCCTTCGGGTTTTTTCACCGATCCGGGATACAAGAAGATGCCGCCGTAAAGCAAAGTGCGATGCGCATCTGCCACGAGTGATCCAATGTATCGGGTACCGTATGGGCGACCTGTGGCTTTGTCTGTTTCTTTCAAGTAGTCAATGTATCGTTTCAGTCCGTCCTGCCACGAGTGGTAGTTGCCTTCATTCACGCTGTAGTACTTGCCTTTAGGCGGGATTCTGATGTCTTCATGCGACAGCAAAAATTCACCGCAACTCGGATCATAAGTGAACCCGTGCACACCGTGTCCTGCGGTGTACACAAACATGGTGCTGGATCCATAGACAATGTATCCGGCGCACACTTGTTTGTATCCGGGCTGCAGGCAGTCATCCACTGTGCCCGGACCGCTTTCTGAAATGCGGCGATGCACGGAAAAAATAGTTCCTATTGTGACGTTAGCGTCGATGTTGCTGGATCCATCCAGCGGATCGAATAAGAACACGTATTTGCCGTGCGGATATCCTTCCGGAATCGTCATGATGGAGTGGGCTTCTTCTGATGCCATGACGCACAGTTGCCCGCCGCGCCCCATGATCTCATGAAGGACGCGGTTCGCGTATTCATCCAGCTTGGTTACACGTTCACCGTGTACATTTTCGCTTCCGGTCAATCCAAGAATATTGACCAGTCCTGCTTTTCGCACGTCACGCGCAACCAGCTTTGCTGCAAGAGTTATATCATTGAGTAAGCCTGAGAATTCGCCGCGAGCATCAGGAAACTTGCGTTGTTGCTCCATAATATGACGGGAAATCGACATCACTTCATGTGGGATCATTGTTTTCTCCTCAACGTCTTCCAACGGCTATTATAATTCGGACCGGCAAAGTCTGGTATAATTAAATAATGAATGATGATGATTCAGGCACCCACAAGTTCAAGCTTGAGGATCTGAAAAATCCGCCAAAACCTCCGGAAGATGGTTTTAGCAAGGACGAAATTGATACGCTTGCTGATTTGATATCCGTTGATGAAAAAAAGAAAGCTCCTGTTGACCTCGATGACACGGGTTCCTTCAAGCGTTGAGACGAAATGTCCAATTATCAATGGATTACCTTTGATTGTTACGGCACTTTAATCGACTGGGAAAGTGGAATTGCAGCAGCTTTCGAAAAAATGGCGATGGCCGGTGGAACTCCGTTCGACCGGGCTTACATCTTAAAACTATACCGGAAGTATGAAGCTGAAGAGGAGCTGGTCTATCGTAAATACCGGGATGTTCTGACCCGCGTTGCACGAAGAATCTGCATGGAGTCCGGATTTCAGTCGTCAGGGTATGACTTTCTCGCGGATAGTCTGGCCCGCTGGAGACCTTTTCCGGACACAAATGCAGCGTTGCAAAGGCTTGCACGGAGATTCAAGCTGGGGATTCTCTCGAATGTGGACGTGGATCTTCTGAACATGACGAGACGCCATCTTACAGTGAATTTTGATCTCGTTATCACGGCTGAAAATGTTGCCTCTTATAAGCCGGATTTAAAGCACTTTCAAGAAGCAAAGCGAAAGATCGGCAATGCCGAGTGGATTCATGCAGCACAAAGTTATTTTCACGACATCGTTCCGTGTAAACGCATGGGAATTGATTCAGCCTGGATCAACCGACTTGGTGAACCGCTGAAGAATCCTGACGTGAAGCCGTTGTATAACGGTCCGGATCTGACTCATTTCGCAAACTGGATAGAAGACGTGGATTCGTCGCCAAATCTTTTCGGATAGGGTGCTTACGGGAAGCGGGCCTCCGTGCCCGCCAGGCCTGTGATGGACATCTATTCGGATTCCTGGAGCTTTTTGCGTGCCGCTGCCAGAAGGGAATTCAACTCTTCCAGCTGCACGGGCGGAGCAGAATCTTTTACCTGATCCAGGAGAGTGGCGGCGCGATTCAAAATTTCTTCAAGTCGCGCGCTCAATTCGTTCAATTCCGCCATCATTTTTCTTTTCTGCAATTCCGATTCGCGATACCTGATTGCGTTGCGAATGACGGAGAGCAGGCGTTCATTATCAAATGGCTTAAGCACATAATCCACGGCGCCGGCTTTCATACATTCCACAGCGACTTCTTCGCTTCCTTTCCCGGTCAGCATCACCACGAAACTGCTGGCGAAATGCCTGTTGACATTTCGAAGCACATCGAGGCCGTCCATGTTCGGCATCATGTAATCCAGCAGCACAACTTCCGGGTTCACGTTTGCAATTTGTTGCAAAGCCGTCTGGCCGTCCGAAGCATCGTACGTATCGTAGCCTTCGGACTCAAGAAGAAGTCGCAGAAAATCAACAAGTGTCGGATCATCATCAACGATCAAGATTCTGTTCATGATTCCATTCTAGCCCCAAAATATCTTTTTACCTGATTTACGACGCCGCGAAGTTCAACCGGTTTGGCGATGATTCCTTCGGCGCCCATCAGTATCGATTCATTTTGCTGTTCCAGTCCGGCCTTTCCTGTGAGAATGATCACCGGTATCCCCTTTGTTTGCTGGTCCTCTTTCAACTGTCGCAGCACATCCAATCCTTCTACATCGGGCATAACCAGATCCAGCAGTATCAGTGCCGGTTGTTCTCTCTTTGCCGTATCCACAACGTTTGCGCCTCCCTGAACGGTGATTACATCATAGCCTTCAACTGCCAGACAATCTTTGAAAAATTCAAGAGTTGATTCGTCATCGTCCACAACCATGATCCGCAATGGAGCTTCACGGGCATCGATTGCGTCGCTTGCTCTTGCCAGCACGTCGTGCAACCGGTTTTCATCGATCGGTTTTTCAAGATACTCAAAAACTCCCAGTTCCACACCCTTCTCTTTGTCTGTCAATACTGAAAGCACAATAACCGGAATCTGAGAGGTGTGTGGATCTGATCGGAACTGCTGAATTAGATCAAAGCCACTCATATCCGGAAGATAAATGTCGAGCGTGATCAGGTCAGGCCGGTGTTCGCGCGCTATGGCCAGAGCATCTTTTGCGGAACGCGCCGGAATCACTGCGAATCCTTCTTCTTCCAGCAGTGTCTTGATAATTCCGGAGACATGAGGATCGTCTTCCACCACTTCTACTAACTTCGAAGGGTGATGGCGGTGCCCGTGTTGACTTAAGGTGCGGGGAGATTCCTCTTCGGCTGTCTGTCTGTGTAATGGGAGACTAAATGTGAATGTGCTTCCTTTTCCTTCGTCGCTTTCTACCAGGATTTTAGAACCGTGATTTTCGAGAATCTCCTGCACAATCGCGAGTCCGAGCCCGGTACCGGCGTACTTGCGGGTTGAAGAGCCGTCAACCTGATAAAAACGTTGAAAAATTTTCGTATGGTGTTCACGGGGAATGCCGATACCTGTATCGGATACACTGACCTTCACGACCTCATCCTCCTGCAAGGGAGGTTCAACCCGGACGCAGATTGTGCCGGGATCCGGCGTAAACTTTTCGGCATTAATCAAAAGATTCAGGAGAACTTCGCGAATGCGATCGGGATCACAGTAAACCGGCGGTATGCGGTCCGGCACGTCTGTCAGAACGTCAATATCCCTGTTCTTCCGCCTGATTTCGACACTGATACTTTCCACGCAGGATTCAATGAGATCTTTGAGCGAGCACGCCTTCATGCGCAGCTTCATCATTCCGGAGCTCACTTTTGAGAAGTCCAGCAGTGAAGTGATCAGGCGTGTCAGGTGATTCAGATTATCACGCGAGACAGCCAGACCTTTTTTTTGTTTATCATTTACCGGACCCAGTTTCTCCGTCAGAATGAATTCAACATAGCCTTTTGTCGATACCAGAGGAGCTTTCAATTCATGAGAAATATTTGCCAGAAAATCCGATTTCAATTCATCGAGTTTTCTCAACTCGAGATTTGCTTCTTCCAGCAAGATCTTCTTCTCCTGAGCGTCATCCCGCGCCTTTTGCAGTAGTTCCATTTTGAGCCGCAATTCATCGGCCATCTTGTTGATGCTGCGCGCAAGATCTGCAACTTCATCATCGGAAGCGATTTGCAATGGATGTGTGAATTCACCGGCCGCAATTCGTCGTGTGGCTTCACGGATTTGATCCAGATGGCGCGAAATGTCGTACGCCGCAAAATACGCAACTATTCCACCTACGCACACAATCACTGCGATTAACCAGATGGTGTCGAGCCAGCTGGACTGCTGAAGAACGCCTGTTCGCAGAGCTTCTTCGGTCTGTGCCTGCCCCAGCAATGCAAAAAATGCCAGCGCCAGGGCAATCAGCATGGTAAAGGAAAGTAGAAGCTTGAGCAGGATGGGATATCGCACTTCTGCGTGCACTACTCCAAGCTCTTCCGCTATGCGGACACGGATCGGCTCGAGCCCCGTTCGCAGAATATGAAAATGAACAAAAGAGGCGGCGAGGCCGGAGCTTAAGCAGCCTGCGAAAAGATAAACGCGGTAGGCTTCTGCAACATGAAGGAAGCGAATACTGTAATAAACGATAGCGAATCCGGTAAGAAACCAGCTCAGCAAACTCATCAAAGCCGAACGAATGGGAAAATGCGCTGCTGCTTTCTCGGCTTCTAACGCGCTTCCGGTTCCTTTCAGATAACGGATAACAGGACGGACCAACCACTGATTGAATGGTATCGGCCAGATCATTGAAAGCGGAATCGCTGCAACTGCGAAATAAAACGTGTAGCGCAGCTGCTCCGCAGACAGGTGAAGCAGTTTAGAGTAATAAAGGATAAGAATTCCGGAGCCGACAAGAACGGGCAATGAAAGTCTGCGATTCAGACCTTGAAAGTAGGATGTGTCCAAAGGTTCTGCCATTCCATTCCCGAATTCTCCCCCGATTTTATCGCATCAGTCCCGCAGGGGTCAGACCCCGGAACATCAAGCAACAGATTATAACACTTTATCTTGCGCCCGAGACGATACTTCATTATTATGGCCATTCTGTGTCGCTGGAGGCTTGCGTATGCATATTTTCAAAACTACCCTGCTGATTTTGCTGTTCACACAATCTGTTTTTGCCGCCACCGAAGATGAAAGATTCTCAGCGCTTGTGGATGAATATCTGGAATACACCTGGCGCGCTTCTCCATTGAACGCCACCTTCAACGGCATTCACAAATATGATGATCAAATCGAAAGTTTTTTGATTGCGGACGTTCGCAATCAACTGGATGCCAACCGCCTTTTCATCGGGCGATTCAAGACAGAAATTGATCCGGCAAAGCTGAACAGCAGCAATCAAATTGATTACGATCTCATAATGGATAGTTTGAAAGCGCAGGAGTTCAGCCTGGATCGATCGCATGATCTGGAACGCGATCCCGGTATCTATCCGCAGATTCTTGCCGGCACCGGTTTCCTGATGTTCAGTCGCGAATATGAGCCGCTATCCGAACGCATGCGCCGGCTCGCCGGACGAATGGAAAAAATGCCGGAAGTTCTGGAGCAGGGAAAGAAAAACCTAAAGAATCCTCCGAAACTATGGACAGAGATTGCGATTGAGACAACAGAGGGCGCGGTCGGCCTGTATAACCAGGTTATCGGGCAGGCCGCTGCAGGAATGCCCGAAGGCAGCGAATTGCGCGTACGGTTGGAGGCGGCAAATGCTAAAGTGATTGCAGCGCTTCAGGCATATCAAACGTTTTTGGAAAAGGACCTTCTGTCCCGCTCGACCGGCACTTTTGCCGATGGACGTGAAAACTTTGTTTATCGTTTGAAGACTTTTTACAAACTCGAGCAAACTCCGGAAGAGATCAAGGCCACGGCCCACAGGGTCCTGCTGGAAACCGAAGCTGAAATGCAAAGGGTCGCGTCGAAACTGGATTCACAGAAGACATGGTTTGAAATGCTGGAAGAAGCAAAACAAAAGCACTGGCCCGCCGAACGCGTGCTTCCGGAATATCAAAAGACCACGGAACGATCGCGTCAGTGGGTACTGGGAAAAAAGCTGGCTTCCATTCCTGATGAAAAACTGGACGTACTCGAAACACCTTTGTTTATGAGGTTCGTGACCCCTTACGCAGCTTATTTTTCACCCGCTCCGTTCGAAAAAGAACAAAAAGGTTTCTATTTTGTGACTCCCGTTGACCCCGGTCTTCCTGAAAAAGAGCTGAAAGGGCGGCTCGGGGAATTCTATGTTGATATCGAGAATACGACTGTTCATGAAGCTTATCCCGGCCATCATCTGCAGTTCATACACCAGAATCGTCTTTCGAAAATCCGGCGTATGAGCGGAAGCGCCTTGATGTCGGAAGGGTGGGGACTGTATTGTGAGCGACTGGGTGAAGAGTTCGGATTCTACTCCTCACCGATTGACAGCCTGCAGGCCTATCGCTGGTTGCTGGTCCGCGCAGTTCGAGTTCTTGTAGATGTCGGCATGCACGTAGACGGAATGAGTTTTGAAGAAGCCGTCAATCTGATGGTTAAGCATACGAAGTTGGAACGTGGCGCTGCTGAAGGAGAAGTACGGCGCTATACGCAAAGTCCGACCCAACCGCTTTCCTATTTGATGGGAATGTTGATGATTCAGGACCTTCGCAAGGAATACGAAAAAGCGCTGGGTAGCTCATTCAGGATCGGGGACTTTCACGACAAGTTGATGAGCCATGGATCGATTCCTGTTCGCCTCATTCGCGATTCAATGCTCTCAGAATTACCGAAGTAGATACGTTTGCGAAAATCCGGATCTCAATGATCGCGAAGTAAAAGCCCGCCGCGATAAAGGAAATACATACCTGCCATGAAGAAGATATGGCATAGATCGTTGTGATTGAAGTTTTTGTGAACCGTGATTTGCGCTTGCTGGACCCAGATTCCTGCAAATGTAATGAGGGCGCCGGTCAGTATCAAGATTCCCGAGTCGGCTCCTTTCGCGAGAATCTGCCGGATCAGAAGCAGCAATAGTATCGCAAGAACAGTTGGAATGATAGATCTCGATGAGTGTAACTTCACGCTGTTGTCGCGTTTTTTGCAGGCCATCGTCAGAAATGCGCAAAATGGAATCACAGTGATCAACATCAACGCAGCCCGTAAAATTCCTGAAAGGGACGCCGTCAGCCCGGCAAGCGTCATGAGCTCCGCAGTTGTGATGATGGCCACGGCGGTTGTTCGCCACAGCAACTGCAGGTTTGACGCGTTCAGGTATGGAGCCAGACCATGGTAGATACCGCCTGTGACAGCCGACAATCCAAGCGATGCCATCGCCGTTGCCCAGAGTGCGACCGAATATTGTCCTGTTGAAGAGGCGAAAAGAAGTGCTGCGAACAGAAAGAGCTCGGCTGCAAGAATAAAATCGGTGAAAGAAGTGACCGGCTCAGCTAATTTCAAGCAGTGTCATTGTTCAGGAAAATTTGGCTTGAGTCAATCGCGGGCCAAATCTGGACCGCAGGCATCCTGCCTGCATTTAGGAACGCGGACTTCCAGTCCGCTTCGACAGGCCGAAGGCCTGCGGTCCATAATGCAGGCGGGACGCCTGCGCTCCGTTGAGCGTTCGACTCCACTTGTATTTCCATTAAGGTCGAATAGAATAAATCTTGCGCGACGGGGACGTGCGTATAACATTCTGAACGCTTATTGGAGGAGTTTGTATGCGAAAAAATCTGTTACTTCTGACCCTTGCGGTATTCGCCTGGTCAGCCGGTTTTGTCTTTGCAGAGGAAATGCCAAGCCTGTACAAGAGATTAGGCGGGTACGATGCCATTGCTGCGGTCACGGATTCGTTTATCGGGAAGCTGGCTTCTGATCCGGATTTGAAGGGCTTTTTTGCCGGCCACAGCAAGAGCAGCCTGATGAA
>Ga0247727_10004424_pt1 | contig 29810 bp, 23 predicted proteins | sample WisWelCaveWW1625_FD_202498 | JGI IMG/M metagenome (GOLD analysis project Ga0247727, IMG submission 202498) | Biofilm microbial communities from Wishing Well Cave, Virginia, United States - WW16-25 | ecosystem: Environmental > Aquatic > Deep subsurface > Groundwater > Cave microbial mat | place...
GTCCAGCCAACGCTCGAAATTGGATCAACACCTGTGGCCAGATTTGTCTGCGCCGACCAGGTGCCGTTCACACGTTTGACGTACTTCAACTGGCTTGCGGCCTTTCTCCACGCGATCAACACATTGGAGCTTCCGTAATGTCCGGCCACGCTGGGAGTTCGGTAGTCAGGGCTGGCGGCCACTTCTGAGAAAACCTTTGTCACACCCCACGTGCCGGTGTTTGGTCGCTCACGGTACTTGATCACACGCTTTACTATTTCCGGCTTCCATTCCTACCAGCTCACCCCGTGGAAAGGGCCATTATCCCAGCCGATGGCAACCGAGGGATTGAGATTCTGTACATCTTCTGTCCCGCTGGCTACAGTTTCAATTGTCCCCGGAGTGATGTTCAACGCAGCGATGATCTCCATGAAATGCAATGTGTAGTTCTTCACCCAAGCCAGTCCCCAATTGTCAGTCTGTGCAATAGGACTGAGGGTGATCGAAGAGATCAAACCACTGTCCAGATCCAGGGTATTTCCCCACACGCCGCTCGAGGAGCGGGCTCTCCCGCGCAGTTTCTGGTCAACCGGGTCATACCAGGCCACAAGGACAAAGCGACTGCTGCCCGAGAAGCCACATCCAACGACGGGCGTCGGTGAGCCGACAGCCTGAGGAGTAATCGAGTGTTCCACCACGGTCTCCATTGCCCCAAAAGCGCCTGTCACAGGATCGATCGTCCGGGCAAGAACATAGACAAGATCGCTCGGATTGTTTGCCGATGCATCCCAGACAACGATCACCTGGTGCGGGTTGTCCTGGACGGTCAGAGATGGCGTTCTGTTGTAGGGATAGGGTGGATCCGGGGCATAGTTGCTCACGTGCTTCTCGGCTGACCACGAGGTACCTCCATCGGTGGACTTGGTGTAAAATATCTCTCCTGCCGATTCATACACCATGTGGTAGTTGCCGCTATTGTCGCGGATGATCTTACGCTGGCCGTTGGGGGCGGTGACACTTGATGAGTTGGAGTACAAATGGGCTTTGTATTTTGCCACCGCGACGGCGCTCGACGAGGTGAAAACGACTGGCGTTTCCATCGCAGAGGAGTCTTGAAATGAAGCGTACGTGCCAGACCATTTCTGAAAATAGGATGTTATGCCAGAAATCGGGATCGATTGCTTTGCACGGACGGTGTAGTGCGGGTTGCCAGGGATGTTGTACTCCTGGTTCAAGAACACGCCGTTGTACACGTTGCCGTCGAAGGATGCGGTGTCTGGATAGAAAGGAGACTTCCTCGTGTACCACACTGCGAGGTCTTTGCCGCGGTTGCGCCGACTGTTGCCGTACAGAGGATCGGGATAATCGATAAACCAGGGATCACGGAACTGGATGCTGTCCGCCGTCGTCCCGGGTGCATCTATGAGGTCAGTCTTGACTGCGACACCGCCGTGAGTGGGTCGAAGGAATGAGACCAATACACTGATACTATTGTCGATGAAAAAACCTCTATGATTGACAACGTCGGCCAGATTGTTCCAACTGTTGTACTTTTGGTTTTGGTAGATGGCAGTATCCGCATGCAAGACCTGCACAGACCCAAGTCCAAAACTCTGAATTTTCGGCACTGTGATTCGCGGACCGAATGTAGAACCGTTCCATAGCCCCACTGACCCGACTGTTTCTTCAATCTCATTGTCCAACCGTTGATCGATCGTCATCGTGACCAAGCCCATTGCATCCCAAAAGTCGGGATTCTCTACTGCCGTTGCGTAGTTTGGAGCGCTCGGACATTGACCAACAGACTGGACTCCTATGACGAGGCCGTCCTCATCGATCGCTGGGCTTCCTGAACTTCCTTGTTGAACGTCAGTCCAATAGAAAAGCTTGTATCCATCTCTACCGGCGTAGGCATCGGCGGAAGTTTGTTGGGTGTAATTCAACACACCGCTCGCACGGCCATAGCCGGTAAGGCGAACCTGCGAAGGTGTTCTTCCACGAACTACCGAGTATGAGGCACGCTGGGCTTCTAAGGGCAGTTTTCCTGTTATCGAATTTGCATACACTTCAAAGACCCCCCAGTCGTTTCCGGCCTGCCATTGCCCGCGCCATATGCGGCTTTCATTTCTCACAAGGTATCTATCTGAATCTGCCGCGGCTTGAATTGCACCAGTAGGATCAGAAAGTGGAACGTTGAACTCAACCCAGATTTCGTCACCGCCTTGGTCGAACAGATGACCCGCCGTGACGAGTTTGCCATTGGGCAGAAGGAACGCTGTACCCGGCTGGACTCCATATCGTATCAGACGTCCCACTGCCGGGTCGCTCGATGGTTGGCGATCATCGGTGCCACAGATACTTCCGGCCTCGTCTCCTCCGTTTTGGGTCCTGCCATCGAGTTGACCTGGAGTCAAGCCGCAGGCCAACATCGAGGCTACGAGTATCCACCCGCTCGACAACTCCGTCAATCCTGTCCGTACCGACGACATTTCTTTCATTACTGTACCCTCCTTTCTACGATTGCTACCAAAATATCGGCAATAGCCTTGTCAGCTACCTTTGACGAGACCGTTTCAACGGGATCCTCTGGCCACGATCGCTCTCGGTGAGTCGTAGCCGACAGCTACTATAAGGTTTTCCCTCAGAGCAATCCCGTAGTAAGTACCCTGTGCGATTCCCGTCACATCGCGAAAACTTTTCCACGTTACGCCGTTGAAATGTAACACCTCACCAAACGACCCGCAGACGACAAAATCGTTGAGCTGCGTGCCACGTATCGCATAGGTATAATATTGTGTCACACCCGGATGCAGCCACTGCCAGGGCCCTATCGATTCTATGGAACGTTTGGCATACATGCCGCTACCGACCACGTAGTAGTGTCGGCCCGGCCGGAACCAAATCCCCTGCAAGCTGTACGGTATCGAGTCAACCGGAACTTCCGTCGCAGTGATGGCGCTTACGCGGAAAATCTCCTTCTCAAAGCTTACGAACTGCTTCGCGGCAACTGCGAAAACTTCATGCTGACCTGTTGAACAATTACGATCCCCCCATATGTCGTACACATCCAGCGTCGTCCCACTTTCGATCCGCTGCCACGTCGTGCCGTTGTAGTGAACAATCGTACCATTCAAACCAACAAAGTACATGTTGGAAGAATTCGTCCCCCAGGCTCTTGACACCGAGACACTATCCAAACCTGGCATCGCACGCAGGTCAAAGATCGTCCAACTCTGCCCATCGCCGTGAATTGGGAGACTCCCCACAAGCCAGATATCCGTGGGTGAAAAAGCAAAGACGCCTTCAAGGGGCGGTGTAACGGAATTGCCGCGAAATATTACTGTTGCTCTCTTCAGTTCCCAATCCGTCCCGTTCCAATGTGCAACGTTATAGGGAAGCGGATCAAACTGCCCGGATGAATCCCTGAGATAAATCTCCCCCGCCGCCCATACATTGTTTTGATCAATAATGAACACATCCCTTAGTACACTCGACGCCCCATCCCCCAACTGTTCAATTCGCCAGGTGAAGTTGTGGCTCGTCGTGTCCATCGTACGCACGGCCAGAACCACAGAATCAATCCGCTGGGTATTCTGCAACCGGTAAGCTTTGTAGCTGTAGAGTCGGCCGGGAGCAAGCGCGGTATCAAGCAGTGTGGTGTCTCCACGTGAAGGTTGCCCTGTAAAGACGGGCACACTGTCCCGGTACACCGAAACCTCAGCGGCCCCACTCGTATCAATAGCCCGTACACGCAAGAGCACCTCGGTCACATCAACACTCAGCGTATCGAGGAACACCGTCTGCACGTACGGGGGCGGGCAGGTGAGGCACGGCGGCGCCTCCTTGCGGCAGGCAAACGCCACCAGGAGAAAAAAGACTACCGATACGATGCACCGCGAATAACTCATGAGAATTTCTCCCTGACAATGTCAGCTTAAACTATGCTGAAAAAATATCAAAAGTCAAGGAGAACTGGCGGGTCAGCGTGCCGATCACACGCCGCTAAAGCTCTTTTCCCTTCAACTTCGTATGGACTTCGTCATGCCCCTCGATTGGTTCGAGGTGACTGATGGTCTCCGTTTCTATCGGAAGCGCTTTATGGATCTCCTCCTCAATTTTCGTTGCGGTTTCGTGCGCCACCGCAATCGGAACATCCTGATGAAATAGGAAATGAAATTCGACCAGGACCCTGTTCCCTGCCTTCCTGTGACGAAGTCCGTGATACTGAGCGTGATACTTCTCCGACTCCCGCTGGAGAACACTGCGAATGATCAGGTCCATCTGCGGATCGGCCTCATCCATCAGCCCTCCGACCGAGTGGGCTATCAGTTTTCCTCCCGTCCACAGAATATTCCCCGCAACAACTATAGCAAAGATGGGATCAAGCGGCAACCAGCCGGTTAGTTGGGTTAAGATCAACGCCGCGACGACCCCGGCACTCGTCCAGCTATCGGTGAGAACATGCTTGCCATTCGCGTCAAGCACGATAGAGTGATATTTCCTTCCCTCCTTCACCAGGTATGAACCCAGAGCTGCATTGATAACCGTAACGAGAACGATAACGAAAGTACCTTCTGATAGATTCTCGAGATGGAGTCCTGCCATCCATTTGCGGATTGCTTCATAAATAATATAGAATGCCGCCAGCATGATCATGGCGCCTTCGAAGCCGGCGGAAAAAAAACTGATGCGCTCATGTCCATAGAGGTGCGTCTTGTCCGGGGGCTTCAGGCTGAGTGACAGGCTGAACGCGGCAAACGAAACAGCGAGAACATGGATAACAGATTCCGCGGCGTCCGACAATATTGCCGCCGAACCCGTTATGCCGTCCGCGAAGATCTTGACGACGAACATCAAAAAACCGACACCGAGCGAGAGATGCATCGCACGCCTCATGTGATCGATGTCGTCCTTTGAATATCCCGGATGACCACCCTTCGACTCATTCATGAACATGTTCACTTCCGAGAGTCGCTATACGGTAATGGACACGGCAGTGGCAGGACCTCCCCAGTCGAAGATGAACGGCAAGTCATTTTCCCATCGGGCAGCTAACCCGGTACATGCAACCTTTGCAGTCGAGGGTAATCCTCGGTAGGACGCTCAGGCATCGTGGGCAGCACTCAACAAAGGGATTAGAAACCTCAAGTCCGCACCGAGCGCAAAGGCGAACCTCGGACGCCAATTTCTCATCGAGCGTGTGCTGTACGGATTTGTCTTTTCGCATTGTGAGCTACAGAACAATTTGCGATACCAAACCACCGACGGTGAATGCAGCAACCCATGTACCGACCCAGATCATGAAGCCTTCCTTCCATCCTCGTTCTTTCATCATCACGACCAGCGAAGCAATGCAGGGGACGAACAGCGTGATGGTGATAAGGGCCACGGCGATCTGCATCGGGTTCAAGGCCATCTGATACAATCCGGCTGCGCCAAAATCGCGTCTCACAACTCCCATGATGAATGCGGTCGCTGCTTCCGGCGGGAGCTGGAGCCAGTGGGTAGTCAGAGGAACGAGCATATCTTGCAAGACTTGCAGCACGCCCGAGGTTTGTGCAACCGCGACGGCCAGTGCACCGACGAAAAACCATGCCGATGCTTCTTTCATGAAAAAGTATGTTCGGTATGTGGTTTTCCGCACAACGTTTCTGAGTCTCGGCAATCGCATGGGAGGCAAATCCAGGAACAGCGGTGCAGATTCGCCTCTTAAGAGCTTGTTCAAAATCGTGCCGACGGCAATCAGGACGCTAAGGATCACAATCGCATACACCAGCATCGGAGCAAATCCTGCGACGGCAAGTAATGCTGCGATCACCGCCAATTGCGCGGAACACGGAATAGCAAATTGCAGGATTGCCGTAGCGATAGTTTTCTCCCGCTCAGAATTCAAAAGTCGCGTTGTTATGGTCGCCGACGTAACGCAACCGAACCCTAGAATAAGAGGTATGACCGCGCGGCCATTGAGGCCGAGGGCGCTCAAAGCCCGGTCGACCATCGTCGCCAATCGAGGTAAATACCCGCTGTCCTCCATGATCGCAAGCACGACGTAAAACGCAGCCACCAGCGGCAACAGAAGGAACAGAAGGTATGTTGTGGTCATCGTTATGACGCCGAATTCACCTACGAGGAGTAAACTGAGCCATGAACCGTCAGGAAGAAACTGGTGGAGGAAACTCCGCATCCACGGTTCCCATGTGTTTTTGCCAATCTCGATTTCGGTATAGTTGACCACATCCTGCGCGACAATCCTCCCGACGAACAAATAGGCAAAGTATAGGGCAAGCAGAAGAATCGGGATTCCTGTGATAGGTCTGAGCGCCCATCGTCCCAGGCGATCAGAAAACCGTATTGTAGACGCTGGATCGGTCAAGACATGATCGACGATGTAGTTCACTCGATTGCGGCGTCCGATATAAATCGCATCGCGCATGTCACCGGCACGCACTCCGTGGCGTTCAGCGACGAACGTGTCGCCTTCGAGGATAAGCAATGCTTCTGCCTGCGAGCCTACCATCTTTAACACCAGGTGTAAGGACGAATGGAGCTCTTCACGCTGATTCCCTTCACGGGCGAGACGCAGAGCTGAAGCCAATTTTTCAAGTCCAACGCGATCGATCGCAACAACTGGAATGACTTCGATTCCTAGAAACTTCGAAAGCTTCTCTATATCGAGGATGATGTGGTGTTTCTTGACTTCATCCATGAAGTTCAGGAGAACAACCAGTTTCTTCCCCATATCGAGGAGCTGCTGCGTGAGAAAGAGATCTCTTTCAAGATGCGTTGCATCGACGACATTCAAGACGATGTCAGCTTCGAGGATAATGTCGCGGGCTGCCCGTTCTTCATCGTTGAATGAAGAAACGCCGTAAATACCCGGGGTATCGTAAACCTCGAAGCGACCGTACTCGCCTTTGATGATTTCTACCGTTGTGCCGGGATAATTGGAGACATCGACATTCATCCCGCTAAGTTCGTTGAAGACGAGAGACTTCCCTACGTTGGGGTTTCCCACGAGGACGATCTTAGGCTTATCGCCGTCCCTTTCCAAAAAGGTGAGATCGACGTGCTTGTGTTTTTCTATATGGGTGACAGGCGGCTGCAAGGTGTTTGCTTCGATACTCACTCGTCGCCAGTCCGGAGTACATATACATAAATTTGCTTCGCCAGGCCATGACCAACCGCGATTTGTTGTCTGTTCTTCTGCACAACGACTGTTCCTCCGGGCAGCCGCTCGAGGCATCTCACCCGCTCCCCTTCATGGATTCCGAAGCGAATAAATTGAGCCTGGATCGATGCGCGCGGCAATGAATGAATCCTGAGCCACTGACCGGCCGATGAGGTGCAAAGAGGAATAATGCGTTTGTTGTGAGGAATAGTTTTCATACTCTTTCTCTGCCTCACAATTGATCTAACGCGCGTGCAATATCATTGATGAGGTCATCGGGTTTTTCCAGACCGATGGAAAGTCGGATGCCGCCGGGGTCAAGCCCATTTCGCATTTGCTCATTCAATGGAATAACGGAATGGGTCATCGAGCTGGGATGTTCCACGAGGGTCCGAATATGTCCGAGGCTGACCGCAAGAGTTATGGTGTAGGCGTGCTTTGCAAGATAGTTGATGAACTTTTCACCTTTGTCATGTCTCATCCTGGGCGTTTTTCCTTTCAAGACAAAATACAAAAGACTCCCGGGAGCGAAATTTCCCTCAAAATCACGCATCTGGGATTGGGCCAGCTGAAATTGCGGAAAGGATTGCAGCCCCGGGTAACTCACCGACTCCACCCTCGGATCATTGTCGAGGAAGGTTGCAATCTCAGAGGCTGTTGCCGTTTGCTGGCGCATGCGGGTCGGAAGGCTCGGCAGGCCGTAGACCATGATGGGCCAGGCGCTTTTGGCAGCCAGGGTACCTCCGAAATCCTTACGATAGAGCATCAGAATATCGTAGCTCCACCGTGGTCCGACAACGACTCCTCCCATGTCCGTTCCAAATCCGCAAATTGCTTTTGTAAGGGGGCTCACGGCAAAATCGGCGCCCAGTTCCAGCGGCCGCTGGCAGAAGGGACTGGCGAACGTATTGTCGATCACAACGTAGATCTTCCTGGTGGACGGTCTCCGTTTGTTCGCTTCTTTCACAACATCTGCGATGGCCACGATGTCGATGAGCTCAAGTGTTGGATTGATCGGCGTCTCAAAATAGACGATCCGCGTACGATCTCTGATATGCTTTCGCAGAGCGAGGGGTTCCTTCAAACCCATGAAATGAGTCTCGATCCTGTAACGCGGGTACCAATTCTTCAGGAGAGAATAGGTGCAGCCATAGAGAACTTTATGGGCGACAATCTCATCTCCCATTCCCGTAAGCGATCCGAGAACGGCGGAAATTGCAGCCATGCCGGTTGAAAACGTGACGGCAATCTCGCCTTGCTCGACCGCTGCAAGATTCTCTTCCAGCAGTTCCTTGTTCGGCTCTCCCAATCTGTCATAAATGTAGATTGGCGCACGCGATTCAATCGTTGTCCCGTCCTGATGATGTGCAAATTCAGCAAACCCCTCCGCGCCCCGCTTTGCCGTATCAAGACGAAACGTGGAGGACGACGAAATTGGCGGGACGACGTGGTGGTTGTAGTCCCACTTCTTGCTCACCGATCGTCCATAGATGAGCTTGGTTTGCATCGAGTATGCGTGCTTTACTCTAGTTTCCGCTTTCATTGCTTGCTCGTACCGGTTGAACTTCGCGGTCGTCACGTAATTGCTGTCGCGTCTCGGAGCATGTCCCATCAGTCTTACGGAGTCTCTTGAACACTTCCGATTCTTCCCAGACTCGTTTGAAATCATATCGGCTTGCGCGTAAGTCGCCGCATGTGTGGGATAAGGCTTCACACACCCGAACAATTCCATCCGAAGTGATAAATGCAAACGATTTGCCTCCAACACACGAATGCTTCCAGGCGGATGGGGACTTCTCGGGAATCAACTCGGGCTTGACGGCGACTGTCTCATCTGAGTCTGAGCGCCTGTACCTCACACATTGGGGCGAAAAATACATATCGCTTGGAGCAAAATTCTTTATTTCTGCCATTCGCTCTATATAATCGTCAAAACTCTGCATCGCATCATTTTCATCATGCTGCACGGAATCCGATTCACCAACCCACAGATGGCAGTAGAGACCCCGGGCACTTCGCCGGATCGCGTAGTCGAGGTCATAGGAGAGTTTACGGGCGTTTGGTTGGCCGACTTTTACACCGAAATGGATCTCGAAGCCAGCTTTTCGCATTCGTTCCACGGTTTTTTCCAGCTCCAGAAACTCCGGAGATTGTTTATAGCGGGTTTCTTCATCCTCTGTAATGATGCTATTGAGCATGATTCGAAAAATCCGCCCTCCGAACTTGTGAAACGTTCGCAAGACGTCTTCTGAGAGTTCGTCTGCCCGTGCTTCAATAATGGTCTTTAATCCAAAGGCATTTCCGTATGCCACGATTTCGAAGATGTCCTGGCGTTCGAGGAGACTGTTGCCCGTGAATACGACGATCGGTTTGGACACCCCTGCAATGCTTTCGAGGATAAGCAAGCACTCATGGGTTGTAAGAGGTTCGCCGCATCCCTCCCGTGAAGCACCTCGACGGGGAACATTTTCCCCGCTGCCGAGTTCCCACATGATCAGGCGAGGACGAAATTCGTTCCGCTCATTTTCGATGGTCATGTATATCAGTTCCTCAATTCTGAAGCTTACGCAGCAGGTTTCGTCTGTGTATTCAGTTCTTCAATGGCTTCAACGACGAGAGGAAAGTACCGATCCAGGGCGCAATCGAGCTCGGTGCGAAGGAGGCATTTCCCGGTCAATGATTGGTACTTGCATTGTGCGCATACGATGGCCCGCACTTCACTCACGTAATCATCCAGCCGATCGCTCCGAACACGGTTGACGGCTTTGACAATAAGCGCCAGGTACGGCTGCAGCGCACATTGCATCGTTGGATCAAGACGGCAATTCGCATATCCGTCACTATTGATGCAATTCGAGCAGACTTTCGTCCTTATCGCTTCCCAATATTCCTGGAGTTCCATACGATCCTCCTTCCTGTACCCCACACGTGAATTATGGACTACCCCTTGCCGGTGAAAGCGCTCACCTATATTTCGAATCCCTCGCGTATCTGATCGAGCACTTCGAATTTTGATCTCACCAGCACTTTCGTTCTTTCGAGTAACTCTATCGATTTTTTTCTCTCAATGATGAGCTCGTTGAGCATCGTCTTGACGTCGGGATACGTGCATGCATCACGGAATATGCCATATTGCAATATGGCCCTTTTCTCATTGAGGCTTGCAATCTCAAGTACCGTGCACAATCCCTTGCACGTGCGCGCACAGTGCGTTGGGAATACCGTCATGGTTATCTCCTTTACACGAGTGGTGTTACAGCGTCGATGACAAGTTGTTCACCGCATTCAAGTGCCTGTCGATTGATCTCCAGCATGTGGTGGTACCGTTCGGGCAAGACTTGCACGAGCGCTTTTATGACGGATGCTGAACTCACAACCTGGCACACACTGAGAAAAGCGCCAAGGGTAATCATGTTTTTGACTTTCGGAGTGCTGAACTTGTGCACTTCCAGCTCCACGGACACCGGTACGATGGTTAGATCGCTTCGCGACGGTAGTATGATGATATTACTGCTATCGTACAACAAGATGCCATTGGGTTTTGCCGCTTTTTCGAATTTATCCAGAGACGGCTGGTTAAGTGCAATCACCGCGTCGAAGCGCGTAACAATAGGCGAGCTGATAATCTTGTCTGAAATAATAACGATGCAGTTCGCTGTTCCCCCACGCATCTCAGGGCCATAGGAGGGCATCCATGAGACTTCTTTCCCCTCCAGCATACCTGCATACGCGAGGGTCATTCCCATGGAGAGAACGCCCTGCCCTCCAAAGCCGGCAAAGAGAATTTCGTGTGTCATATGATTCAGTCCTGATTCGTCGAGGTTAATCCTTGGTTGTGGTTTGAGGCATAGCCCGCTTTTCGATGAGCTTACCGTCCACTTTCAAGTCACCGAGCGGATACACTGGAAACATGTTCGCTTCCATCCATTTGTTCGATTCAAGCGGAGTCATCTTCCAACCCGATGGACAGTTCGAGACGACCTCAATCAGACAATATCCCTTTTTGTCTTTTTGATACTGAAGCGCTTTCGTTACTGCCTTCTTAAACTGTCGCACAGCATTGGGCGTATGGACAGCCTGCCGGGTAACGAAATACGCCCCGGGCAGAACCGCAATCAATTCCGTAATCTTGAACGGAAAACCCTGCGTCTCCGTATCACGCCCTTCTGGGGTAGTACTGGTCTTCATGCCCAGGATCGTCGTGGGAGCCATCTGTCCGCCCGTCATCCCGTAGATCGCATTGTTGATGAAAATGACCAGAATGTTCTCTCCCCGATTGGCCGCGTGAATGGTTTCGCCTGTACCAATTGCCGCAAGATCGCCATCACCCTGATAGGCAAAGACGTACTTATCGGGCAGCATGCGTTTTATTCCCGTGGCAACCGCTGCCGCACGACCATGAGCGGCTTCCTGCATGTCAATATCCATATAGTGATAAGCAAAGACCGAACACCCAACGGGAGCCACTCCGATCGTTTCGCTTTGAATCCCTAATTCCTGCACTACCTCCATCAGGACTTTGTGGACGACGCCGTGACTGCAACCCGGACAGTAATGCATCCGCGTGTCTGTCAATGTTCCGGGCTTCTGCCAGACCAATTCGAGATCGTCGAGCGGTACGGAGATTCCTTCAAGACGTTTCGCGTTCTCAGGCACGGATTTCCTCCTCGAATCGATTCGACACGACATGTTCGATCAGTTTCATGATCTGTTGTAATACTTCCTCCGGCGACGGAATGACCCCGCCCATCCGGCCGTACGACTCTACCGGAACTTTTCCTTCAATGCCCAGTCGGACGTCTTCCACCATCTGGCCTGCGTTCATTTCAACGACGAGGATTCCTCTCAGGTGAGAAGCAAGCTGGGCTAATCTAAGGTAGGGGAAAGGATAAAGCGTGATCGGTCTCAACAGCCCGATCCGCAGAGAGCGGTCCCTCGCCATTTCAACGGCCCGGCGAGAAATTCGAGCCGCCAGTCCGTATGCGACAACGATGATCTCCGCATCGTCGGCTGCGATAAGTTCATATCGTACCTCGTCTTCCGAAATCAGTCTATATTTTGCCACGAGCCTCCGATTGATTTCTTCCATCTTTTCGGGCTGTATATACAGAGATGTAAGGATGTTCCGTTCGCGCGTTGCGGGTTTTCCAGTTGTGGCCCACGGCTTCTCCGGAATCCGATCTTTGGTGCTATAATCCCGAAACACAACCCTCTCCATCATCTGACCGAGAGAGCCGTCGGCAAGAATCATCACTGGATTCCTGTATTTGTCGGCAAGATCGAACCCGTCAAAAACGAAGTCAGCCATTTCCTGGACGCTCGCAGGCGCAAGAACGATGAGATGATAATCTCCATGCCCCCCTCCCTTCGTTGCTTGAAAATAGTCGCCCTGCCCCGGTTGAATTGTCCCAAGTCCCGGTCCCCCCCGATTGATGTTAACAGTCAAACAGGGCAGTTCGGTGCAGGCGATATACGAAAGCCCTTCCTGCATCAAACTGATTCCGGGACTCGAAGAAGACGTCATCACACGAGCACCAGCCCCGGCTGCGCCATACACCATGTTGATTGCCGCAAGCTCGCTTTCCACCTGCATCACCACCATCCCTCGTTTTCTTCCTTCATCGGCCAGATACTCCAGGATTTCCGACTGAGGCGTAATGGGGTATCCAAAATAACCTCTGCATCCCGCTCTGATTGCTGCCTCTGCCAGAGCTTCATTGCCTTTCATCAATCGGACAGCGCTCATAGGATCACTCTCCCTTCGGGAGGTTCACCTACCGTGACCTTGATGTGGCTTTTCACACTACTGATAATTGCGACCGGCTCTTTTTCAACCGCCTTGCCCGGCTCAGTTTTTTTTCTACTCCGGTACACCGTGATTACAGCATCCGGGCAAACAAGGGCGCAGTTGACACATCCTGTGCAATTATCCTGAATAAGCACCGCGTAATGATAGCCCAACGCATTAATCTCCTTTGACATGCCCAGGCTTTCCTGTGGACAGGCATCAATGCACAATTCACAACCTTTGCAAGTTTCTATGTCGATTTCTACCGTTCCGCGTACAGTTGCCATAGCTTCTTCCTCTTGTTGCGATCTCTATGTCAATTGGCTTGAAGTTCCTTGATGAATTCGTACCGTGGAGGTTTTGCCCTTCGATCTTCATGCTGCGCCTCAAACACGGCCATTGCCGTGATGTTGACGATATCATTCACCTCATTTCCTGGCACAAGAAGGTACACAGGTTTCCGAATGCCGAGTAACATTGGACCAATAGCTGTTGCGCCTCCAAGACGGGATAACAGTTTATACGCGATATTCGCCGATGTCAGATCGGGGCAGATCAAAACGTTGGCAGCGCCCTTCAGAGTGCTGAAAGGATAAAATTCGTTGATAATTTCGGGAACGACGGCTGTGTCCGCCTGCATTTCACCGTCAATGATGAGATCCGGGGCGCGCTGTTTCGCCAATCGCACAGCGTGTTGAACTTTTTCCGCCAGTGCATGCTTTGTGCTGCCGAAATTGCTGAATGAAAGCATCGCGATGCGCGGTTCAATATCGAATTGCTTCACCTTTTCAGCCGTCAAGAGAGCGATTTCCGCAAGCTCCTCCGGAGTGGGTTCGATATTGACTGTCGCATCGGCAATGAAGATCGTCTGATTCTTGAACACAAGCATGTATAATCCGGCAATCTTGCTGATACCGTCCCGCTTCCCGATGATTTGGAGAGCGGGGCGAACGGTGTCCGGATAGTGCTGAGTCAAACCCGAGATCAGTCCATCGGCATCGCCGCGTTCCACCATCAGCATGCCAAAAATGTTGTGTGTTTTCACTTGTCGTTCAGCGTCTACGCGCGTGACGCCCTTCCGCTGCCGCACATTGTAATATGTTGTAACGTATTCCTCCAATTTCGAGGACTTCGACGGATTGATGACTTCAATACCCTCCAGATTCAAACCCAGGTCGGCGATTCGTTGATGAATGAGAGTCCTGCTGCCGAGAAGAATCGGCTGAGCAATCTTTTCATCCACGATGATATGGGCGGCGCGAAGGATTTTGTCCTCTTCCCCTTCCGAAAAGACAATGCGCTTCGGGGCGTGCCGCGCTTTGTGAACAAAGAACCGCATGACCTCCCGCGACTTTCCAAGCCGAGCTTCCAGTGAATCTCTGTACCCCTCAAAATCCTTAATTGGAGTCCGGGCAACGCCGGAATCCATCGCTGCTCTGGCCACGGCGGCCGCCTCCCACAGTAGCACGCGCGGATCAAACGGTTTCGGAATGATATACTCACGCCCGAACTCAATCCGTTTGCCGCCGTATGCCCGCATCACCGAATCGGGCACATCTTCTCGCGTGAGACGGGCAAGGGCATTCGAGGCCGCGACTTTCATCTCGTCGTTGATTGCAGAAGCGCGCACATCCAGTGCTCCCCGGAAGATGAACGGAAAACCGAGCACGTTATTGACCTGATTCGGATAATCGGACCGGCCTGTTGCCATAACGACGTCATCGCGAGCCGCGATTGCGTCCTCATAGCCGATTTCCGGGTCGGGATTCGCCATCGCGAAAACAATCGGATTATCGGCCATGGTTCTCAACATCTCTCCGGTCACAATATCTTTCACCGAAACTCCACAAAAAACGTCGGCACCCTTCATTGCATCTCCCAGGGTGCGTGCAAGGGTGTCGGCGGCAAAATATTCCTTGAAGGGATTCATTCCTTCTTTGCGTCCTTGATAAACGACACCTTTCGTATCGACGAGGAGGATGTTGTCACGCTTGACACCCAGGTGCTCATAGAACTTTGCGCACGCGATTCCTGCGGCGCCGGCTCCACTGAAGACCACCTTGATCTCATCGATTTTTTTGTTCACAAGTTCGAGTGCGTTCAGTAAAGCTGCACCGCTGATAATTGCCGTGCCGTGCTGATCATCGTGGAACACAGGAATGCTCATCGTTTTCTTGAGCACTTCCTCAATGTAAAAGCACTCAGGGGCCTTGATGTCTTCGAGGTTGATTCCCCCAAAAGTGGGTTCGAGAAGTCTCACCGTGTCGATGATCTCATCAGGGTCATGCGTATTGAGCTCAATGTCGAACACGTCGATATCGGCGAATCGTTTGAAAAGGTTGCCTTTTCCTTCCATCACCGGCTTGCCCGCCAGCGCACCGATATCCCCGAGTCCGAGCACGGCCGTACCGTTCGTAACGACGGCAACAAGATTGCCTCGTGCGGTGTACAAATAGGCGTCGTCTGGATTGGCATGAATCTCCAGGCAGGGGTCCGCTACGCCTGGCGTGTACGCAAGAGATAGATCGCGCTGGGTTGCACAGGGCTTGGAGGCAACAACCTCTATCTTGCCTCTTCGTCCCTGCGAGTGGTAATCGAGAGCTTCTTGTTTGCGTATCATGGCTGTTCAGTGATTTACGAGCGAATTATCTTTTTTCTTTGGGGCGCATCTGTGTCACCGCCATCCCATTATGTTAGCTATGAACCAGTGATACACCGGATGCTGCAAGTCTTTTTTCCCGACGGATCTCCGGAAAAATATATTTCTGTCTCGTCGCATACCGTTCCAGCTCCTCACGGAACGCGGGATGAGCAATATCGATGAGTGCCCTTGCCCGTTGGCGGATGGTTTTTCCGTGAAGATGGGCTACGCCGAACTCCGTTGCCACGTAATGTACATCCCCCCGGGATGTGGTTACTCCGGCACCCTCTGCAAGAACGGGAACAATACGCGACAGTTTCCCTTTTTTTGCGGTAGAAGGGAGCGCGATGATAGGTTTTCCCCCGCTGCTGCGTGCAGCACCGCGGATAAAGTCGACCTGACCGCCAAATCCGCTGTAGAAGTACTGCCCGATCGAATCTGCGCACACCTGACCCGTCAAGTCGACTTCCAGCGCCGAATTGATCGCAACCATCCTGTCATTTTTTGCAATAATGAACGGATCGTTCGTATAGTGCGACGGATGGAATTCGATGATCGGATTATTGTCTACGAAATCGAAGAGCGATCGCGTCGCAAGGACAAACGAGGCGATGATCTTGCCAGGATGCAAGGTTTTTTTCTCGTTCGTCAAGATTCCGTCCTCAACCAGTTTGATAACGCCGTCGGCGAACATTTCGGTGTGCATGCCGAGATGTTTCTTTCCGTGAAGAGACCGCAGCACGGCATCGGGGATCGCTCCGATACCGAGCTGGAGCGTTGAACCATCTTCAATTAACTCGGAAATGTTCTTTCCGATTCTCTGATAGATTTCGGCCTCTTGCGCCGTGATATCTTTGCCGACCTGCGGAAGCTCCTTCAAAGGCACGTCGGCCTCAACGCAATAGGTAAACTTGTCAACATGGATGAAGCTATCTCCGAGTGTTCGCGGCATCCTGGGATTGATTTGCGCGATGATGACCTTCGCCACTTCTGTGGCCGGTTTTGTGCACTCGACACCGACACCAAAACTGCAAAAGCCATGCTCATCGGGAGGGGAGACATGAATCAGTGCAACATCGATCGGAAGGATTCCCTGATAAAACAGCCCAGGAATCTCCGACAGGAATATTGGAGTGAAATCAGCTCTTCCATCATTTACCGCCTCACGGACATTCTGTCCGATGAACAGCGCGTTGTGGCGGAAGTGCCCTTCCATCTCAGGCGACGAATAGCAGGTTTGGCCAACGGTGAGAAGATGAATGACCTCCACATTTTCCAGCTCTTCGTAGCGCGCGCACATGGCGTCGGCAAGCACCTCCGGCATCGCACACCCCGGATGCACATAAACGCGCTGGTCCGATTGAATAATCTTCACGGCCTCTTCCGCAGTTCTCAATTTAGCTCTATAACGATCGACCCATTGCATGTGAAATTCTATGCGTTAACCAACGCTCCAATGTTGTGTGACTCCATTTCAAATCGCCGCGCGATTGCCTCATTGGTGCATGCGCCGCGGTACGTACAGACTCCACGCGTAAGACCGGTGTTTTCCCGGAGAGTCCGATCGACTCCCTTCTGGGCAATCTCGCCGAGGTACGGGAGAAGTGCGTTCGTCAGCCCGTAGGTAGCAGCGCGCGCCACATTCGCCGGGATGTTTGGAACACAATAGTGAATGACATTGTGCAGCACATAGGTTGGATTCTCCAGTGTGGTGGGACGGCTGGTTGCGATGCATCCACCCTGATCGATTGATATATCAATAATGATGGACCCTGGTTTCATCAGCCGCACCATATCTTCCGTGACAACATGTGGTGCGAGCTCTCCTTTGATCAGAACGGCTCCGATAACTACGTCGGCGAATTGCAGGGCTTTCCTGATGTTATACTCGTTCGCAATCCCTGTCACGATGCGATAATCGAAGCGATCTTCAAACAGACGCAGACGACGCAGGTCCTTGTCGAGAACGATCACTTCCGCACCCGACCCGAACGCCATCCGGGCTGCTGCAAGTCCGACCGTCCCGGCGCCGATGATCAGCACTGTGGCAGGTGGAACACCCGTAATACCCCCCATCACAATCCCTCGACCATTGTGATCGCTTTCAAGGTACCGTGCCGCAATTTGCGTCGACATCTGGCCGGCGATCTCACTCATCGTTTGGAGGATCGGGAGGTCGCCATTCGTGTCTTCAATGAGTTCGTAGCCGACCGCTGTAATACGTTTCTGGAGCAGTAATCCGACAGTTTTTGTTTTGGCGACTGCAAGGTGGAGGAAGGAGAAGACCGTCTGGGAATCGACCATCCGATTGCAATCCGCTTCCGTAGGTGAAGAGACTTTGAGCAGGACGTCGGAACGACCGAAAACTTCGTCACTCGTATAGACGATGTTCGCCCCAACTTGCTGATACTCTTCACTTGAAAAATGTGAGGCGTTCCCCGCGTCTTTCTCAACGTAGACATGGCTGCCTCCGCTCACCAGCGATTGCGCGCCAGCGGGAGACAATGCCACGCGCCGCTCTCGCGCAGGATCTTCTTTGAGGATACCGAGGTTCATGGGAATCGAAAGCAAAGAACTCTACTGCAAATCACCCCTTGAAGGGTTTTTTGCTTCAAAAGGCGTCAATTTGCGTGCCAGAAGGAAGGTACCAATTAGGGGGATTACGGGAGGGAAATTCAGAGTTAGAAGGCTTAAATACTCTCAAATTTGAGAAATCGGGGGATCATGGGTGTCAGTTATGAGAAGTCAAAAAACGCTGCGCCCGAAATCAACCTCTCCTACCAACGTAACCCAACGGACAGTCGAGCCATGCCTCGGCCTAAACCCAGCCTCTTAGTTTGCACGCCTCAGCGACACGTGCTATGCCGACGACCATAGCGGCCAATCTGGGGTGAACCTTCTTTTCCTGGATCGCTTCCTGCACAGTCTGGCAGGCTTTGGTGAGTTTGCGATCGAGGCGCTCGTGGACGGTGTTCTCTTCCCAGAAAAAGGAATAGCTGTCCTGAACCATCTCGAAATAGGAAACAGTCACCCCACCTGCGCTTGCTAATATATCGGGGATAACATGAACTCGATTTCTATTAAGAATGACGTCCGCCTCGGGCGTGGTTGGCCCATTTGCCAATTCACAGACGATCTTTGCCTTGATCTTCGATGCATTATTTTCAGAAATTGAATTTTCAAGTGCTGCTGGATAGAGAACTTCGACGTCGAGTTCAAGCAGGGAATCACGAGGAATCTGCCTTGCACCGGGGAAACCAAGAACAGAACCCGTAGTCAATTTGTGAGTAACAAGTTCCTTCGGATTGAATCCGGCAGAACTATGAATTGCGCCCTGCGAGTCGCTGACGGCAATGAGTTTTCCTCCACCAAGAAGTTCCTGATGCAACAGCGCTGCCCGTTGTCCGGCATTTCCAAATCCCTGAATCGCATAACGGCCAGTCGGATCCACCCCCAGTATTTTGCACGCCTCGCGGACTGTGATCACGCCTCCCCGTGCTGTTGCATCACGTCGTCCTTCCGTCCCACCCACCTGGAGCGGTTTATCTGTCAATACGCCGGGCTGGTGACGGTGGACAATCGTCTCATATTCATCCATCATCCAGGCCATTGTTTGCGGATTCGTATAGACATCAGGAGCGGGAATGTCTTTGTCGGTGCCTATGTGTTCGGCCACAGCTCGAATGTATCCCCTCGAAAGATTCTCCAGCTCCCGCTCTGTCATGGATTTCGGATCGCACACCACACCCCCCTTGCCTCCACCCAGAGGCAAATCCACGACCGCGGTTTTCCACGTCATCCAGCATGCGAGGGCACGAATCGTATCGACGGTTTCGTCCGGATGAAAACGAATTCCGCCTTTTGCCGGTCCGCGCGCGAAGTTGTACTGAATGCGATATGCATGAAATATCCTCACCTTCCCATTATCCATTTTCACCGGAATAGTGAACTTATATTCCCGCTGCGGCCATGAGAGGAGTTCAACAGTGGAGGGATCGAGCTTTAATATTTTCGCTGCTTCAAGAATTTGATGTTGAGCTACATCGAAAGAATTGTACGATTTCATTTTCCTCGACCCTCTGTTTGAGAAGTGGCTTCGGGATTTTCTTCGTGTCCTTTTTCTATGGTATCGAGGATGATGCGATACCAGCATCGTTTACACACGAGCGCGCGGTCAACGCTGAGCAGCACTTTTTCCCACGGACTCAATTCTTTGCCACAATGAGGACATACATCAAAAATCTTTGATTTCCTGGCTGGAATGTTTTCCGTAACCACATGTCACTCCGGCTTCAAAATGATTCCCGTATTCTTGTGCCCGTTCATCTTAATGATGACCGGTCGTTCAAATCGAAAGTGTCGAATGTAGGTCTTTTCTTCCACCGCTTGTTGTTGCGAGAGCCACTCCCAATCGAAAAATCCGACGTCGTTCAACGAATTCACGGTAAAATAACCAATCATGAACGCCGTAAGATTCTGGAAGAAATGCGATCCCTGGGAAGGCGCGACGCTAATGTCCTTGAATGCGGTCTCCACAATCGCCTTTGCCCCAGAAATCTGGTCCCACCTCACCGGTATGCCCAGCCACGAATCCAGCGTACCCCAGCGACCAACACCGATCAGAAGATAGGGCCTGTTCTCAGACAACAGCTTTGAATTGAATTCGCCTACTTCCTTTGCCACCTCACGACTCTTCGATCGGTCAAATCGCTGGATGTCGACCGCAACAATATCGTAAATGTTTTCGATGACACCGTTGCCCAACACCTGGTGGCTTTCGCAAATCATTTTGTCGGAGGTGATTTTTTCCAAACTGAGTTCCTCAAACTCCCGGCTGATGACCAGGGGGCGCATCTGAAGCACACCGAAGGCTGTTGGTTTTTCGCCTGGCGAAGATATGTTAACCGCAAATTCGATTTCAACGGGTGTCCCGATTCCCCAGCTTCCCATATCCAGCAGCAATTCCAATATTTCTGGAAGTGGAAGAAGCTTGGCCTTCAAAATAGGCGCAAACGTCACCAGACGCATTCCCGCGCGAGATATTCCGTCGTAGACGGCGTTGTTTTCATCCGAATATACAGAACCAACATGGGCCAGGGTACCGTCGTGCTCGGCTGCGCCCAAGGCAAACGTTTTGATGAGGGTATCATGAGTATGTATCTCGCCGCTCGGCAGGGCGCCGAGATCCAGCGCAAAAAACTCATACTGGTTATTGACCAGCGTGTCTTCTATCGTGGAAAACTGCTGAAGGTGACCGGGGTATTTCGGACAGAATCTCACGGTCGGCCCCCCGTCAACCACCATCTTTCCAAGCCCCAGAGCCACGGAGACTATTCCATCTGACGATGATTGCGGGGCGACCGGGTAGAAATTGTGTGATTTCGCTACGCCCGAAAACGTCGGATAGAATCTCGGATCGTGCTGAGAACCTACAAGTTTTTGAATGATCACTGCCATTTTTTCTTCTTCGAGACGATACGAAGTAACCTTGATGTAGCTTTTTGCGCTCTGGTAAAATGTGGAAGCATACACGCGTTTGATGCCGCCGACAAGTTCGCCGAGTCTGAAAAAGGGATTCGGATTGTTGTTTGGAAGCATGTACGTCTCATACACCCCGGCAAACGGCTGATATTGAGAATCTTCCAGCAGACTCGAGGACCGAACAGCGAGTGGATCGCGCATGACGTCCAGGAATGCAGCGAGTTCACCAAGGATTGCTTCGGGAAATTTGTCCGCTCCTAAGAAGCGTCTCGTAATGGCTTCGTCATCCTCGCAGCTCATCGCAAAGTTCCGAAGATCATTCTCGTCCAGAAACTGATCGAATACATCCGTACCCAAGACAACGCCCGACGGGACAAAAATTTGCACTCCCGCAAACTTATCCCGCACATTGTAGTTGTTAATCAAAATGTTTAAAAAGCCCAGCCCCCGTGCTTTACCACCCAATGAACCTCCGCCGATGCGGGCGAAGCTGCTCGACGGGTCAAACGTTTCCTTCACAAAATCGGTAATGAGTCCTCGCTGCTGCATCTGACGGTAGAAATGCAACGACGAAATGAGATCCTGTCGAAGTGCGGGCAGCGACGGGTAATCAGTAACCTTTCTGGGACGGAGCTGGTGAGCCAGCCAGAATTCAGTTCGGGCTTTCAACCAGTTGGAAAAATGGTTGCGTTCGGCATGATAGCGGATACTCTCTTCCGGCACCACATGGAGTTGATCCTCCAGCGACTTCAAGTCTTGTGCGCGCCCAACTTCGATTCCATCGGGAGTGCGAAAGACAAAATCGCCAAAACTGAAATACTGGTTCATAAACTGGCGCACTTCGTGGAGAAGTGTGGGAGAATCTTTCAGTGCAAACGACGCACCGACTGCGTGGGCCTTTTTTTCATTCTCAGCTAAGTTGGATTGCAGAAGAATCGAAATGTCCGACAGAACAAGCTTTACGTTCTTCGCTAATTCTATTCCGGCTTCAGGATCGGGCTCACCGTGCCGCTGAAAATCGATATCGGAGATAATCCCCAGAATGTGATCCCGGTACTTTTCAAAATACTGCCAGGCGTCTTCGTAGTTTGTACACAGGAGGATTTTGGGGCGCGCTCTCATTCTGAGAAACCTGTGAGAAAGGTTGATGCCCTCTGAAATCAGTCGTTGAGATTGCTTCAAGATCTCGGTGTAGATCAGCGGAAGGAACGAAGAATAAAAGCGGATGTTGTCTTCGATCAGGATAATGGATTGGACCCCGGCGATGCCGGTATCGTGCTCGACGTTCATGCGATCTTCGAGATGCTTGATGATTGCGATGATGAGCCGGAAGTCTCCCTGCCAGATAAAAATTCGGTCGAACACCGACGTGTCATGATGAGCAAGCAGCTCCGCTAATTCGCGGTTATCGAAGGCGAGCAGGACGAGAGGAACATTCAGACTTGACTCCCGCACCATTTTGGCAAATTGAAGCGGATGCATGTCCTCAATGTGTAACGTGGTGATGATAAGGTCGAAGCGTTTCTCCTCCTTCGCCAGCGAGATCGCCTCGTTTCCGCTCGACACCCTCGTCAGTTCTGGTGAATGACTGAGATTCAGACCCTGGTATTCGTTGCGGATCAGCTCGTAGAGTCTTCCATCTTCTTCAAACAGGTAGGCATCGTACAGACTTGAGACGAGGAGGACATCCCGGATCCTCAAGCGCATCAGGTTTTGAAAACCCTGAAACCGGGTGCCGTAGCCGTGCTCGATCCAGATTTGATCAGGTAATTTCGTCAATCTCGGAAGTCCTGTTAAATGAAAAACCAACAAACTTTTCCTGAAACAACTCGACCAACCTTGACGATTCCTCTATGCAATCCTATTCCAGAACATGGATGTTTTTCTTCCTGCAAATATCCTTGAGTATTCTGGGCCACACGGTGACACTGACTTCCCCAAGGTGTGCCTTCTTGAGCAAGAGCATGTAGGTGCGCGACTGCCCGATACCCCCGCCGATGCTCAACGGAACTTTGTTGTCCACGATAGCCTGGTGGTATGGATACTTCAGAAAATCAAGCTGCTTTGTGATCTCGAGTTGCTTCTTGAGTGTTTCTGCGTTTACGCGTACGCCCATCGACGTCAGCTCGTGACGGCGCCTCGTTACCGGGTTCCAGACAAGAATATCCCCATTGAGACCGTGCATCGGTCTACCGTCTTCGGAGGTCGTCTCCGTGACCCAATCGTCGTAGTCCGCCGCTCTGAGTTCATGTGGATAGCCATCCTTCAACGTCCATCCGACTCCGATGATGAAGATCGCAGGATACTTCTGGAGGACTGCCGTCTCGCGTTGCTTGCGGGGCATATCGGGATACATTTCAAGAATGTCCTCAGCATGGAGGAACGTAAGCTCGTCGGGCAGATTGGGGTATTTGTCTGTCTTCAACCCGGGAAAGAGCTTTTGCACATGGGTTTCAGCTCCCTTGATCACCTTCCAAATCTTTCTTACCACTTCCTCGAGGTAATCGAGGTTGCGTTGGCTTGCAATGATCGCCTTTTCCCAGTCCCATTGGTCCACATAGGCGCTGTGGTCGTGGTCGAGGAAGTAGTCCTTGCGCACAGCACGCATGTCGGTACATAATCCCTCTCCAGGCTCCATCTCGAAGTACTTCAGCGCCATTCGCTTCCACTTAGTTGCAGCTTGCACCACCTGGGCATCGACGGGGTGCTTGCCGTGGTCGTTTGAAATATGAAACTGAATAGGGGTGCGCGAGCCGTCACGATCTAAAAGGTCGTTCACCCCGCTTTCAACATCCACAATCAGTGGAACCTGAACCATCGTGAGGTTGAGTTCCTTGCACAGATTTTCCTCGATGTAACTTTTCGCCGCAAAAATGGCTTTTTGTGTCTCCTTGGGGGACAACTCCGAGTGATAGTCCTGCGGCAGGATTTTCTCAAGGTCATCATAGTTGCCGATTCCTGGCCCGGCCAGGTCTGCCTTCTTATCCGGTATTGGCTTTACGAGCATTGTTTCCATCTCCTTTCAACGTATTTGATCGGTGCAGTAAGATCCCAATTCAAGGCGTGTTAAGTTCCGCAACAAATTTACAAAAAAAATCGGAGTGGCGGCGCGACCACTCCGATCGTAGCATTCATTCGGCGTCTCCTACACCAACCCCTGGTCCATCATGGCATCGGCGACTTTCAGGAACCCTGCAATATTTGCTCCGTTCACATAATTACCGGGTGTGCCGAACCTTTCTGTGGTCTGTACGCAGGCCTGGTGAATATTCTTCATGATGAGGCGAAGGCGATTGTCAACCTCTTCACGCATCCAGGAAAAACGCATACTGTTTTGTGCCATTTCCAAACCCGAGGTTGCAACGCCCCCGGCGTTCGCAGCCTTGCCGGGTCCGTAGAGAATCTTCGCGTCCGTAAAGATCTTCACGCCTTCGAGCGTTGTCGGCATGTTTGCACCTTCCACGACAACGTAGACGCCGTTGCGGAGAAGGTTCTGAGCATCCTTGGCGTTGATCTCGTTCTGTGTGGCGCTCGGGAACGCGCAGTCGGCTTTGTGATTCCAGAGCGGATTGTAATCAAGTTTTGCATCAATCACAGTATACACGACGTTCTTGAAATTGTCGGCATATTCTTTGATGCGACCGCGCCGAACATTCTTCAATTCCATCAAAAAGTCCAATTTCTCCCTATCGACGCCTTGTTCATCATAAAGGTAGCCGGAGGAATCAGACAGCGTCACGACTTTCCCTCCGAGTTCGTTGATCTTCTCTACCGCGTACTGTGCAACGTTTCCGCTGCCCGAAACCAGGCAGGTTTTCCCCTTAAGCGTCTGATTTCTTGTTTCAAGCATCTCAGAAGCGAAGTACACTGCGCCATAGCCGGTCGCTTCCGGACGAATCAGGGAACCGCCCCAGTTTAGACCTTTCCCCGTTAAGACGCCGGTGAATTCATTGCGCAACTTCTTGTACTGTCCAAACAGATAGCCAATTTCCCTCCCTCCCACCCCGATATCGCCGGCGGGAACATCTGTGTCCGGTCCGATGTGGCGGAAGAGTTCATTCATGAAGCCCTGGCAGAACCGCATCACTTCATTATCGCTCTTTCCTTTCGGGTCGAAATCGGAACCACCTTTGCCGCCGCCCATGGGAAGCGTGGTGAGACTGTTCTTAAACACTTGTTCAAAGGCCAGGAACTTGAGAATTCCGATATTCACCGACGGATGGAAACGCAAACCACCTTTGTAGGGCCCGATCGCACTGTTCATCTCGATACGGAACCCGCGGTTCACATGAATTTCTCCTTGATCGTCCATCCAAGGCACGCGGAACATGATCACCCGCTCGGGTTCGACGATTCGTTCAAGTATTTTGGCCGAGCGGTATTCCGGATAGCGGTCTAATACCAGCGACAACGATTCAACAACTTCTTCCACCGCTTGATGAAACTCCGGCTCGTTCGGATTCTTGGCTTTGACCATCGCCATGAGATTTCCTGCATACCCTGGCATGAACATGTAGTACCTCCTGTTTCGTTAATGGAATGAATGATTGGGATTCATATTCTTGATCGAGCAAATCATATTAAGGAAAAATTCCGAGTTCCATATACGCTTGTGCTATTTTCTCGATCGCACTGATGAATGCCGCCGTGCGCATGTCGGTTCCTTTGTGTTCTTTCCATATTTCTCTGATCTCGTTATAGGCATTAATCATGGTATCTTCCAGTCCTGAGTTTACCAGGGCTTCTTCATCCGGCCCCTGAGCAAGTTTCAGTTTCTCAATCTCCGACAGCGATTGTTTCGTCGTCCTTTCGACCATAGCAATCATCTGGCGGACGGAAGTTTCCGTAAACCGCTTGCTCAATCTACCCAGGCGGACGTGTTGAAGATTTTTTAACCATTCGAAGTACGATACCGTTACTCCACCCGCGTTCAGGTACATATCGGGAATGACCAGTATTCCTTTCTGCAAAAGGATTTCATCTGCATCGGACGTCGTCGGTCCATTGGCTCCCTCGGCAACAATTTTTGCCCTGACGCGCCGCGCATTCTCGTGTGTGATTTGTTTTTCCAGGGCGGAAGGTACGAGGATATCGCACTCAAGCTCTAATGCATCGGATGTCCTCGGGATATTCGTCGCCCCCGGAAAACTCAGGATCGATCGCGTTTCTTTCCTGTGTTTCATTACTGAGTCAACATCCAATCCCCCAGCGTTGTAGATAGCCCCTTCATACTCGGCCAGACCGACGATGAGACATCCTCCTTCCTGGAGAAACTTTGCGGCATGGTATCCTACGTTTCCGAGTCCCTGTACAACAACCCTCTTGCCGTTCAATCCTGTTGTCAAACCGAGTGTTTTCATGTCCTCCGCATTACTGCATGCCTCACGGATCCCGTAGTACACGCCCCGGCCCGTGGCTTCCCTTCGACCACGAATACCACCCTGGTTGATCGGTTTGCCTGTCACGCATCCCGCGGCGTCAATTGCACCGGGATTGAACGCCGTGTACGTGTCAACAATCCAGGCCATCTCACGTTCACCGGTCCCGTAATCCGGGGCAGGCACATCCGTTCCCGGTCCGATGAAATTTTTTTTCACCAGCTCTGCCGTGTAACGTCTTGTTATGCGCTGCAACTGGGGTATGGTGTACCGGCTGGGATTTATCTTTATTGCCCCTTTTGCACCTCCGAACGGAACGTCGACCACTGCGCACTTATACGTCATGAGTGCGGCAAGTGCTTTCACCTCATCTTCATTGACTTCTTCACTGTATCGGATGCCTCCTTTGGTCGGAAGTTTATGTTGACTATGTTCCACACGCCATGCGGAAATGACTTCAAACCCGTCATCTGTTTGAACAGGAAATTTGAAATGATAAACACTGTTGCATTCTTTGATCTGTTCGAGCAATCCAGCGGGATGCTTCAAATATTTGGCCGCTTTATCAAAATTGTGGACAACATCTCCGAAGAAACTTCCATCTGCGTTCATACTTCTCACCCGGGCTGAATCTCTGATGAATCGTAGCGATGATAGAGACGAGTCGTCCCTGACCTCAACTATCATACGATCACGATTGCCACCTTCCGTCGAGCGGCAACTTGATAGCGTGCCTTCAAATCGTAGACGACGCGGCCCTCAGGATTTTCAATATTTATGCCATACTTCGACCGCTTGAATAAGGTCTGATGTTAGCTCTTCGCTCATACATGCTCGGAATACTCTCAGGATTGAGAAAGAAGGACTGGCGTATTTTCACTATTGAGAATACCAAAGGATCTGAGAAAAGCGAGCTGTGCAAAAAAGGGTCTACCAGTTCAAGGGTTATTGGCATAGTTTTAGAGAGACAAGATCCGTGACAAAAGGTATCTTACAACTATGAGGTCCCATTTTTGATGAGATAGGAGTCAGAGACGATGCCTATGAAGCACGCCGTCGTTCGGCAGATCCAGGGGATTACATTTGCAGCGAGATCCGATTCGAACCACTGGGTATTTATGGATGGCCCTGTGACCTTTGGCGGCAGTGATGCAGGGCCACGACCAAAAGAGATGCTCCTCTTTGCACTCGGAGGATGTACTGCAAGCGATATCGTCCCTATTTTGAAAAAGAAGCACGTACCCTTAGAGGGTTTCGAGGTTCGCTTAAGCGGAAATGTTCGCGGGGAACATCCACAGGTTTTCACCGATATTCACATTGAATATGTTTTCTATGGAGATTCAATTGACCGTAGAGATGTTGAAAGAGCAATCGAACTATCGACAACGAAATACTGCGCAATCTCAGCAATGCTCCGCGCCAGTGTGAATATTACACATTCATATCGGATAGAAGCCTCGAAAGATTTCGCCCTTCAAAAAGAAGTTGTCGAACCAGAGTGAACCGATTCAACCGACGATTGGCAACATTCCGCAGGGGCGCCGATCGTTCAGGTCACTGCATGTTCGCCGGTTTGATAGTCAAGACCGGAACCGTGGAATGGCGGACAACTTTTTCGGCTACACTGCCAAGAAGAGCATGAGCCAATCCTGTTCGTCCATGAGTCGCCAGAACAATGAGATCCACCTTTTGTTTGTTGGCAAATCCGACAATCTCTTTATCAGGCTCCCCCATCCTCACGACCTGCGTAACGCCCTTCAGACCCTTCAATCGTGAAGCAATGAAGGTTTTCAATTCCTTTTTCGCTCTCAGCTGAGCATCTTCAACAACTCTGTCTGAAGTCAAATCCGTCGTGTGCATAGGCAGCGCCGGTAGATCGTCAATAACGTGAATGACGAAGAGCTTCGCTCTATAGCGCGCCGTAAGCGATTTCGTGTACTCTACTGCTGCCGAGGAAAGCTCGGAGAAATCGGTCGACATAAGAATTTTTTTCATCGTTTTCATGGTATGCCTGCTCCTCCAGAAATGAAGGCGAACAATTCGGTGTCAAAAGATAATCGGAATCTCGCACATTAGCAACTGTGCCATGACGAACATCCAAAATTACACCCAACTTACCTGGATTTGAGGTCGCATGGTCTGTCGGTCGTCCGGCGCTGTTTGTGTAACTTCGGTTCTCTATTGCCTCGTGGACAAACGAACCCTTTGAATCTACAGGGGGACCGTTTCTCTTGACGAGGTTTCTCAGTTCTCTTGCAGTTGAATTTACGGCGCCGATTCTCAAAAAACAGACCACGTCTCAAGAAGGTGCGAAATCCACTCCAGCCGCCCTCACCTCGATACCCTGAATGCAGTCGAGCATTCCTGTCATCACCCCCGGTCGAGTTATTGGTCCTGTTTTGCTCAGGTCTTTTTGAGTTTCTGACTCTCTACTTGACATTTGGCGAATCCTTTCGTAGGATTGTGTCGATATTCACTGTGCGGGATCGTGCCAATCCCGCCGCCCCCCGGAGTGCAACCTTGCAAACTATCCTCCCATATACCGTTGCGGCACCGTGCAGCAGAGGCCACACCGCCCAAAATGTTACCTCATTTCGTTTCTTATGATGTGGGGGTATAGGTTCGAAGGAGGATCATCATGAGTCACGTGCAAACTTCAATCGGCTTGTTTGAGACGGTACGCCGCGAGATGCGGCTGAGGAACTACAGCCCTAAGACGATCAAATCGTACATGAGCTGTCTGCGTTCCTTTGTTGCATATTTCCGACCAAAACATCCGCGTGAATTAACCGACGGAGATATCCGAGCATATTTGTTGCACTTGCTCGAAGGCAAAAAGATGTCTGCTGGAACCGTGAACATCGTCCTCAATGCATTACGATTTCTTTACGTTGATTTGTACAACATGCCTTTCAGAATTGGAGGCATTCCAAGACCAAGAAAGGAACGAAAACTTCCCGATGTTTTGAGTCAAGAAGATGTATTGAAAATCTTTTCGAGAGTAGATAATCTTAAACATAAAACAATTCTGATGCTTATCTACTCAGCCGGTTTGCGAGTTGGGGAATCGGTTCGGTTAAAGATAGAAGATATTGACAGCAAAAGAAAGGTGATACATTTGCGCGGAGCCAAAGGAAAAAAGGATCGTTATACCTTACTGTCAGATGTGGCACTGGGAGCGCTGAGAGAGTATTACAAAACCTATAAACCACAAGAATACCTTTTTGAAGGAGCAAATGGCAGAGTCCATTTAGCGGAACGAAGTGTTCAAAACGTATTTCATCGTGCAGTAAAGCAGGCAGGAATCAGAAAATCTGTTTCTGTGCATACACTCAGGCACAGTTTTGCTACGCACTTGCTTGAAAGTGGAACGGA
>Ga0247727_10004425_pt1 | contig 29808 bp, 28 predicted proteins | sample WisWelCaveWW1625_FD_202498 | JGI IMG/M metagenome (GOLD analysis project Ga0247727, IMG submission 202498) | Biofilm microbial communities from Wishing Well Cave, Virginia, United States - WW16-25 | ecosystem: Environmental > Aquatic > Deep subsurface > Groundwater > Cave microbial mat | place...
CAACGCCTATGACGGCGCGGCGCTCGCCGCGAAAATTACCGCGCCGGTTTTGATTTGCGCGGGCAAAGACGACCCTTTGGTTCCGCTCGCCAATGCTCATGCTTTGCAAAAGACGATGCCGCACGCGCATCTGCAAATCTTCGAAGGCAAACATATTTTCTTTTTTGAGCACTATCGCAAATTCAATCCCGCGATCGCGGACTTCTTGCAGGATCGCGTCGAGGGGATTGCTAATTGCTAATTGCTAATTGCTAATTGACAATTGACAATTGACAATGGCCAATGGCCAATTATCAATTATCAATTATCAATCGACACTTCAAAACCTTCGTAGAGTGAGCCGTGTACATCGGTGATTACCTCGCGCGGCGTTGTGTTTATACGCCCGACAAGATCGCGTTGGTCGACGCGGCCACCTCGCCGGCGCAACGCTTCACTTACTCCGCGCTCAATCAGCGCGCGAATCAACTCGCCAGCCGGCTGCGCGCGCAGGGCATTGGCCAAGGCGAACGCGTCGCCATGCTCGCACACGACGGCATTCATTTTTACGACGCCTTCTTTGCGTGCTGCAAGCTCGGCGCGATCTTCGTTCCGCTCAACTGGCGCTTGCACCCGCGCGAAATCGAAGTGCAAGTGCGCCAAACCTCTCCGCGAGTGCTCATTCATGGCGCCGGATCGTCGATTGCTGATGCGCTTGCGCACCTTAAAAGCCGTGGCTTGCTCACGACATTTCTCTCTCTTTACGATAACGACAATCTCGAACTGCGCGCCGTTCTTGCAAACGCCGAAGCTGCGCCCGTCACGTGTGAAGCCTTGCGCGAGAACGATACCGCATGCCTGCTCTTCACCGGCGGCACCACGGGCGCGCCCAAAGCCGCGCAAATCAGCCACGGCCAAATCGTGTGGAATACTTTCAATGCGCTGCTCGCCGAGGTGTTGGGCACGGATACTTTTCTCAACCTCTTTCCGCTGTTTCATGCCGGCGGCTTGTTCGCTTTTTCCGTTCCGCTTTTGATTTTGGGCGGCACGGTGGTGCAAACGCAAAAGTTCGAGCCGGAGCAAGTGCTCGCGCTCATTGCGCGCGAACGCATCACGATTTTTGGCGGCGTGCCCACGGTGTTTCAAATGTTGGCGAGCGCAAAGAATTGGGACGAGGCGGATTTGAGCTCCTTGCGCTATTGCCTCAGCGGCGGCGCGCCCATGCCCGTTGCGCTCATGCAAAAGTATCAACGCGAAAAAGGCGTGGTGTTTCGGCAGGGCTTCGGCATGACGGAGTTCGGGCCGGACGTGTTTTCGCTGGCGAGCGAAGACGCCGAACGCAAAGCCGGCTCGATTGGCAAACCCAATTTCTTTGTCGATGCGCGCGTCGTCGATTCTGAAACGAAACAAGCTTTGCCTGCCAAACAAATCGGCGAGTTGGTTCTGCGCGGGCCAAGCGCGATGTCCGGCTATTTCAACAATCCTTCCGCTTCTCAAGCTGCGTTCGATAACGAAAATTATTTCCACACCGGCGATCTCGCTTATGTCGATGAAGAGGGCTATTTCTTCATTGTCGATCGCCTCAAAGACATGTTCATCAGCGGCGGCGAGAATGTGTATCCGTCTGAAATCGAAGCCGTGCTCTACAAACATCCGGCAGTGGCGATGTGTGCCGTCGTCGGCATGAAAGATGAAAAATGGGGAGAGGTCGGTCGCGCGTTTGTGGTGCGCAAGGCGGGGATGTTGATTGATGAGGCGGCAGGGTTAGATTTTTTGCGCGAGCATCTCGCCGCTTACAAAGTGCCCAAGTCGGTCGTGTTCATGGAAGCGCTGCCGCTTTCCGGCGCGGGGAAGATTTTGAAAGCGGAGTTGCGCAAAGCGTGAGGGGAGGAGGGCGAAAGGAGATAGGTGAAAGGCGAAGGCTGATGGGCGCTCTCATCGCCTTTCGCGCAACGCACAATACTTCAAGATAATCCGTTGAGGAGAAATAAATTAGGATTGAGCTTCGACGCGCCGGCCACTCTCCACTAGACAAATGGTGCTGACCGCCTCCGGCGCAATCAAGATCGATTGGCCTTGTTCATCAACCGTGACAATGATCTGGTTGGTTATAAAAACGTTCTCGGGATGGGAGATCAGATATTTTTCGCCGTTTTCCACGCGGAGTTCAAAGGCTTTGAAAGGGCGGGCCTTGGCGACTTTGCGAATTTCATCAGCTTCCATTGCGGTTTCTCCAATTGGTTGCATGCAAGATACTATCTTTTGTCTGAAAAGCAAGCCTCATGCAGAACGAACTCGTCGCCGTCGGCATCGTCAGCGCGGGCATGTACTTGCCCGAAACTTTTTTGACCGCCGCGCAAATTGCCGAGCAGACCGGCATGCCCGAATGGGTCGTGCGCGAGAAGCTGGGCCTCAACAAAAAGTATATCGCCGGGCCGGAAGATCATCCCAACGAAATGGCGATCAAAGCCGCGCAGGATTGCTTGTCGAAATGTGAAATCCAGCCCGAAGAGATTGACGTGGTGTTGTGTACGACGGAAGAGTGGAAAGAGTATTTGCTATGGACCGCGGGCATTCATCTCGCGCACGAAATCGGCGCGAAGAACGCGTGGGCCATGGACCTGCACATGCGCTGCGCCACGACGATTGCGGCGATCAAAACCGCTAAAGATCTGATGCTCGCCGATCCCGAGATCAACACCGTGCTCATTGCCGGCGGCTATCGCGTGGCGGATTTCATCAATTTCAAAAATGCGCGCACTTCGTTTTTGTTCAATATTGGCGCGGGCGCGGGGGCTTTGCTCTTGCGCAAGAACTGGCCGCGCAATCACGTGCTCGGCAGCCATCTCATGACCGACGGCGCCATGAGCAAACACGTGATCGTTCCCGCGAGCGGCACCGTGCAGCACCCCACCGACGCCGCCGTAGCGCAAAATTTATTTTGCTTCGATCTCGTCGAGCCTGAAGCCATGAAGAGCCGCCTCAATGAAGTGTCGATGAAGAACTGGCTCTTTTGCATCGACGAAGCCTTGCGCAAAAGCAGAACGCGAAAAGACGGGCAACCGCTCGTGCGCGCAAACATTGATTACCTCGACATGATTCTCGTCAAGCCCTCAGCGCATCGCGAGATGTTGCAGCACCTCGGCTTGCGCGAAGAGCAGTCGGTTTATCTCTCCGACTACGGCCACATTGGCGAGCAAGATAGCATCATCTCGATTATCGAGGGTGAAAGACAAGGACGATTGCAGGATGGCAATTTGATGGTGATCGTGGGCGCGGGCATTGGATATGTGTGGGGCGCGACGTGCGTGAGGTGGGGGAAAGTTTTGGAGTGATGGATTGTTGAAGTTGTGGAGTGATTGAGTGACGAGGTTTCAGCAATCCATTAACCCAGAACTCCATCAATCCAGTCCTAGGTTAAGTCACGAAACGAGCACAATTTCACTTGGAGGCGTTATTCCGGCTTCCATTTCAGTTCTTGCCAATTCAGGCGTAGAGCGATCATTTCCGGTCGGTTTACCTTCAATGCCTGAACCGTCGCCCTGCCGGTTGGAGTGAGGCCCAAAACAGTTGAGCCGTCTTCAGAAAACATAAAGTGCTCACTCCAGTTTTGCAAGTTGGGGTGAAAGAGAGTCGTCAAATTTCCGGTTAGGGGATCAATAGCGGACAACTTCGCGCCTTTATACTGATTGCACTTGTGACATGACCAACAGAGATTTTCCGACGACTTTGCGCCACCCTTCGAGATTGGTATGATATGGTCATGCTCCAAGCCCGCGGCCAGGAAGCGGCGAGGGCTATGGCAGTATGCGCAAAACGAATCGTGATTCATGCCGGCATCATCATGAGGTTGCGTCGGGCCGCTTCAATCATAGCATAAGATTTGAGAAGATTGCTCCGGTCATATTCCGAGCCGAGCGCGTCGAGATCGGCGAAATCGCCTTGCGTTATTTCTTTCTCCTTTTGCGCCGCGAGCAATTGCTCGAACAGATCGAGTTTGTCGCGTTCCATCTGCAAGTTCGCGAGCGCGGCAATGTCATCGTCTGAAAGATATGAAAACAGCCGTTGGACAAATGCGCGATTTTCTTTGACGGTCTGCGCCGGTCGCAAGATGGCCCGCAAAAGCTTCTCGATAAATTCGTCAATCGCGAAGCCCGAAAGATTGGCCATGCTATCAGCTTTGTGAAACAAGTCTTCGGGAAGCTGCAACGTCAGTTCGCGTGTCATGTGAGTTTTCCAAAATTCAAGTACGCTGATCAAAATTGATTTTTCTAAAATACACATGCCCACTCCACATAGTCAAGACGCAATCCGAAAGCTTATGGACCCTCAAAAATCCTTTTACGTCACCGACTGGCTCGATAAGCGCGCGAAGCTTTCGCCCGAGCGCATCGGCTTGCACGATCTTGCGAGCGGTAAAGATTTCACATTCGCAGAGTGGAATGCGCAAGCCAATCGCACCGCGAATTATCTGCGCCGACTCGGCGTGGAGAAGGGTGAGCGCGTTTCGGTGTATGCGAGCAATGACATTGAGTACCTCGATCTCCTGTTTGCGTGCGGCAAGCTCGGCGCGATTCTGCACAATCTCAATTGGAGACTCACGGTGTTCGAGCTGAAAGGCCTCATTGCCGACGCCGAGCCGAAAGTTTTGTTTTATTCTTCCGAATGGCGCGAGCACGTGAATGAGTTGCGTGCTTCGCTTTCATCCGTGCGGCATGTCATTGCCCTCGAGCAGCCCGCTCATGCCAACGACAAACTGTTTGCCGAGCGCGAGGAATGTTCTGCGACTATGGCTGATCGCCCCGATTTGCACATGGACGATCCTTGGGGCATTTATTACACCGGCGGCACCACCGGCTTGCCTAAAGGCGCGATTCTCACGCACGGCAACATGGCGTGGAACAGCATCAACACCGTGATGAGCTGGGGCCTCACGTCCGAAGATTGCGCGGCGTTGCAACTGCCGCTCTTTCACATCGGCGGGCCGAATATTTTTATGCTGCCGCTCGTGCACGTCGGCGGCAAAACCATTCTCTGCAAACAATTCGATCTCGCGCAAACGTTCGATCTCATCGCGGGCAACAGCATCACGCATTTTGTCGGCGTGCCCACGATGTTCGTGATGATGCAGCAACACGAGCGCTGGCACACGACGGATTTCTCGCGCATGAAATTGATGATTAGCGGCGGCGCGCCCTGCCCGTTGCCGGTGATGGAAAAATTTTGGGAACGCGGCGTGGATTTTAAAATGGGCTACGGCTTGACCGAAGCCGCAGGCAATAATTTCTGGCTCCCGCCCGCGGACGTGCGCCACAAGATCGGCTCCGTCGGTTTCCCGATCTTTCACGTTGACATGAAAATCATTCGTAGCGAGGGCACGCCATGCGCGCCGAATGAAGCCGGCGAGTTGTTGATTCGCGGGCCGCACGTGACGCCGGGATATTGGAATAAACCCGAAGCCACCGCTGAGATTTTGCGCGAAGGCTGGCTGCACACCGGCGATCTCGCGCGCCAAGATGCAGAGGGATATTTTTATGTGATCGGCCGCGGCAAGGACATGTACATCAGCGGCGGCGAGAATGTTTATCCCGCGGAAGTCGAGAGCGCTTTGCACGCGCACCCGGCGGTGGCGGAGGCCGCGGTCCTCGGCGTGCCGCACGCGAAATGGGGCGAAGTGGGCAAGGCTTTTGTCGTGGTTGAAAAAGATCAGAGCTTGAGCGAAGCCGAGTTGCTCGATTTTCTCCGGCCTCGTCTCGCGAAGTACAAGCTGCCGCAAACAATCGTGTTCGTAGAGGCATTACCCAAGACGGCGATTGGGAAGATTGATAAGAAGGTGTTGAATTTCCTCCATAGTTGAACGGCCACGCAATTCAAAAAAAGCCACGGCCAAGCCGTGGCTGAACGGTTACGGGGAAATTTTGAAACAGCAACACCATAACCGCCAAGCGCCTTCGTGCAAACGGCGAGAGCGCTTGGCAAAAAATCCCATTCATTTCAAACCAAGCGGAGGTGTTATGAGGTCTCACAATGCTTCAACATTGCGAAGCGGGCTGGCGGTCTTCTTTGTGATCGCGCTCGCCGTGAGCGCTCTGGCGCAAACCGGCTCGATCAGCGGCACGGTTAAATCTCAAGACGCAGGCGCGGGTCTTTTAGGCGCGAACGTCACGATCATTGGCACGTCGCTGGGCGCGGTCACGGACGCGAACGGCGCGTTCACAATCAACAACGTTCCCGCGGGCACGCACAAGTTGCGCGCGACATTCATCGGCTATGCACAGGGTGAAATGAGCGTGACGGTTGCGGCGAACGGCGCGGCCACGGCGGAGTTTGCCTTGAGTGAAGCGAGTCTCGTGGGCGAAGCAATCGTGGTGAGCGCTTCACGGCGCGCGGAGAAAATCACCGAAGCTCCGGCTACGATCGTAGTCATCAGCGCGAAAGGCATCGACGAATTTCCGGCGTTCAATCCGGGCGAGCTGGCGGCGCGGCTGAAAGGCGTGGATTACGTTCGCTCCGGCGTGCTCGGCGCGGGCTTGAACATTCGCGGTTTCAATAGCGCGTTCAACGCAAAAAATTTGCAACTGAATGACGCGCGTTTAGCCACGCTGGTCGCGACCAGCTTACCGCTCGGAGCATTGGGCACCACGGTCAAAGAAGACATCGAGCGCGTCGAGCTGATTTTAGGTCCGGCCGCGGCGTTGTATGGGCCGAATGCGCACAACGGTTTGGTGAATACCATCACCAAAGATCCGCGCAGCTCTCCGGGCACGACGGTCGCGTTGGGCGGCGGAAATCAAAGCGTGGCCAGCGGCAGATTGCGCCATGCGAACGTTGTGAATGACAAGCTCGCGTACAAGGTCAGCGGCGAATACAGTCGCGGCGAAGAGTTCGCATACACGGACACGGTTTACAATTCCACCGGCGCCGTTGCTTTCCCGCAAGAGATCGGCATCGATCCGGATTTCAATTCCATTCGCGGCGAGGGCACATTGTATTACACCCTGAAGCCGGGCACCGATCTGGTGTTCTCCGCGGGCGCGAGCAACAGCAACAATATCGGCGTCACCAATGCCGGCAGAAATTTGATCGTGGATTGGAAAATTTTTTATGGGCAAGCCCGCTTTGTTGCGCCGCGTTTTTTTGCGCAAGCTTATCACACGTGGAGCAAGACCGAAGACACTTTCGCGATGAACCAGCGCACGCAAAATTATTGGACCTATAAAAATGCCAGAGACGCTTCCGGCAATCCCAGATTCAGCGAAGCCGAGGCCTTGAGCCGCTCCTTGCACACGCAATGGTCCGCCGCGCTCGGCAGAGACCTCAATCGTGAAGCGAACTTCAAAGACAACTCCAGACGCTTGAATGCGGAAGCGCAGTATAACAACACGTGGAGCGGCGTCACCGTCATTGCCGGCGCGCAATTTCAGCGCGATATCGCCGACAGCAAACACACCTATCTATTCGATCAAAAAGGCAACATCGAATTGAATCAAGTCGGCGCGTATGCACAAATCGAAACCCCGTTGGGGCAAACCGGATTGAAAGTGACGGGCGCGGCGCGGCGCGATGATCACGAGCTGTATGGCGCCAACTTCATTCCCAAAGGCGGTTTGCTCTATAGCGGCGGCGCCGGCAATTGGCGCGTGACCTATGGCAAGGGCATTGCCTCGCCGAGCATCCTGAACTTGAGCGCCAATATTTTCGGCGGCCTCCTGCTGGGAAACGGTGAAGGCTTCACGTTGAGCGACCGCAGCGAAATTTCGGCGCTGGAAGTCGAAACCATTCAAACTCTCGAGACGGGCTTTAAGGGCGTTCTCGGCGGACGCAAATTGTACGTCGACGTCAACGGCTATTACAACTTCTCGAAAAATTTTCTCAGCCCGGCGATCAACATTGCGACGAACGGCCGCACGGTGACGCATCGCGGCGGTCTCGCCATGAGTGAAGTCATTCCCGGCACGCCGGCGGCCGGCTCGGCGTTCGTGCTCACCTATGTGAATTTCGGCAAGGTCAACACCTACGGGTTTGACCTCGGCTTGAATTATTATTTCAACACCGCGGTCAACGTGGCGGTGAATTATTCGTTCTTCGATTTCGAGCTGGACAACAGCGATCTGAAGAACGACGGCAACAAGAACGGCAAAGTCGACCAAAACGATCTTGCCATCAACACGCCCAAGCACAAAGGCAGCGTCGCGCTCAATCTGAGCCAGTCCAAATATTTCGGCTCCGTGTTCGTGCGTTGGGTGGATGAGTACGACTTTTTCTCGGGCATCAACCTCGCGGCCAAAACCAACCCCGGCTTGCTCTATGGCGGCAGACCGGTCGTGGAAAACGCGCGCGTGGCTCGTGACTTCAACGAAGGCCCGCTGGGCGGCTTCGTCAACCTCGATGTGAGCGCCGGATACAAGCTGACTCCCCAGGTTTCGATTGCCGGCCACGTGACCAATTTGTTCGATAGCGAAGTGCGCGAGTTCGTCGCTTCGCCGGCCATCGGCAGATTGTTCGCCACCGAGTTCAAGGTTAATTTTTAACCTGAACTATTCATAAGGCTCGACCACAAAAACGCGAAGAACGAAATGAAGCGGATACCGCCGGTAATGCCTCAGTCTTCGGTGAAAAACGTAGCGCAGACATCTTGTCTGCAGGCAGGATGCCCGCGCTACTCCACACGTAACTAAGACATTACTACAGCCGGCGGTATCCGCTTTATTCGGACAATCCGCTCACAGTAGGCTTTGGGTTGCTCCGTCTTGCGGAGTCCGCGTTGAGAAGTAGTGGTAAAAAAAACGTTCGGGCCGATCACCGGCGTCCGAACGGTAATTTCTTCGGAGGCAGTGCCATGGAAAAAATCGTTGACTTTTATCAGAGCTGGCTGAACGCGCAAACGAAGCTGATGAAAAATTGGATGGAGACCGGCGACGGCTGGCGACGGAGCTTTCAAGGCGAAACCCGGGCGCGCGAAGCGGAGACGATGAAAAGAGCGTTCGATCTTCATGAAACGTTCATGGGCGCGCACCAATCATGGGCAAGCGCCATGAACGATGCCTTTGCAACCATGCTGAAAAGCTTGTCCGCCGGCGCCGGACGGGAAACGCTCGCGAATATTTTCGGCAGCGCGGAAACCTACATGAAGCTCTTCGAGTTTTGGCTGCCGCTCTACCAAGCGCTGCAAGAAAAAACTTTCGATCCGGCTGCTTATCAGCAGTTCTTCGCGCCGGCGCGCTATAAAGAAGTTTTGGACAAAGTTTTCGAGTTTATCTCTCCGGGCAACTTGAAAGAGATTTTCGAGCAAGCCTTGAAATACCTGGAAACCGCGGCGCCGCAGACGCAAGCGCTCAACCAACAGCTTGCCGATTTCGCGCAACGCCATGCCGAGATGTTTTCCGGTTTTCTCGGCGGAGATTCCGCGGCCGCGGTGAAAGCGTATGAGAATATTCTCGACACGCAGGAGAAAAGCCTCGGTCCCATGCTCAAGCTGCCGGCGCTGGCGAAGGCGAGCGAGCAGATCACGCTGACTTTTAGCTTGCTCAAAAAATATCCGGCCTACGCGGCGCAATATGGGAAATTTCAAAACCTGATGTATACCGCGGGCCAAAAGGCGATGGAAAAAATCATGGGCGATTTTGCCCGCCGCGTGCACGACAGCGTCGCGACGCAAAGTTATGACGAGTTTTTCAAGCTGTGGGCCGAGGCCAACGAGCACGCCTACCAGGAGTTGTTCAGCACCGAAGAATTTTCCACTCTCAACGCGCAACTGCAAAGTGTGGGGCTCGAAATCCGCAAAGACTTTCAGCGCTTGATGGAGCTGGCGCTGGCGGATTATCCGGTCGTGTTGCGCTCCGAAATGGACGAGCTGTATAAAACGATCCACGAGCTGAAAAGGCGCATCCACGATCTCGAAAACGCCGGTTCCGCGGTGGGAGCAAAACGATGACGCCGGCGAGTTTTTTCGACCCGCAAACCGCGGCCAAAGAAAGTTGGGCGTTGAGCCGGAAACTCGTCAAAGCTTACGAGACCTTGAGCCGGCTTGGAAAAATCGAGGCCGGCACAACGCCCAAAGATCTGGTGTGGGAATGCGACAACATCAAGCTCTATCATTATCGGCACGAGGGCCGCGTCACCTGCAAAGTTCCGGTGTTGCTGGCATATGCTCTCGTCAATCGTCCCTACATGCTCGACTTGCAGCCGGATCGCAGTTTCGTTCGCCACCTTTTGCAACAAGGGCTGGATTTGTATGTCGTCGATTGGGGCTATCCGACGAGGGCCGACAAATATCTTTCCATGGATGACTACCTCAACGTTTATCTGAACGACTGTGTTGATTTCATCCGCCGGTCCAGCGCGCGCGATCAAATTAATTTGATGGGCATATGCCAGGGCGGCGCGTTCTCCACGATTTACACCGCGATCTATCCCGAGAAAATAAAAAACCTCATCACCCTCGTCACGCCGATTGATTTTTCCACGAATGATGGTTTGCTTTTCCGCTGGTCGAAAAAGATGAACGTCGATGCTTTGGTTGAGGTTTACGGCGTGATTCCCGGCGATTTTTTGAATGCCGGCTACATGATGCTCAGACCGTTCATGAAGATCGGCAAATATATCGACGTGCTCGAGGCGATGGGAGACCGCGACAAGATTGAAAATTTTTTGCGGATGGAACAATGGATTATGGATACGCCGGCCCAGGCCGGAGAATGTTATCGGCAGTTCGTCAAAGACCTGTATCAAGAGAATAAGCTGGTCAAAGGCGGGCTGATGATCGGAGAGAAGAATGTGGAGGTGAAGCGCATCACCATGCCGTTGCTGAATATTTACGCCGGCGACGATCACATCGTGCCGCCTAGCGCGACTGTGCCGCTAAACGATCTTGTGGGCAGCACGGACAAACAGCTTTATGCGTTCAAGGGCGGCCACATCGGCGTGTTCGTGAGCGCCAAATCCCAAAAAGAGCTGGCGCCCGCGATTGCCAAATGGCTGCACGAACGCGCGGATTAAGGGGAAAAGTTTTTCGCTCACGGAAACGAGAAGCGCTCTCTATGAGCGTATTTGAAAAGTGGAGCACCAGGCATATTCCCCCCTTGAGGGGGTTAGGGGGATGTTCTTGTGTGTGTTGATTATTTTTGAATTCATCATACGAACTGCAAAGCCTTCTGAACTGCTCTTCATTTCTTCACGATACCGAGCGACACCCCCCGAACCCCCTCAAGGGGGGACTTTTCAAACACGCTCTGATCAAGACGCGCACGGCAAAGCTTTTTCCGCGTGTGTTTTTGATCCGTGTGTAGCCCCAAAAACTTTCAGAGTTTTATTCTGAGTTTGAAAACCTAATCGCTTAATGTCAGATTGAGAGGAATCCAACATGGCGACGAATCAGAAACAGAGCCTGATCATTCCCGTTGTCGTTGCGGCGCTTGGCTATTTCGTCGATTTGTACGACATCGTGCTCTTTGGCGTCGTGCGCGTTGCGAGCCTCACGGACATCGGCCTTGCCGGCGATGAAGTTACTTCCAAAGGCATTTTGCTTTTGAATCTGCAAATGATCGGCATGCTGATTGGCGGCATCGGTTGGGGCATTATCGGCGACAAAATCGGCCGGCGTTTTGTGCTAATCGCGACGATCACGATGTATTCGCTGGCCAATATCGCGAACGGCTTTGTCAACGACCTGACGAGCTACGCGATTTTACGTTTCATCGCCGGCGTCGGCCTTGCCGGAGAATTTGGCACGGGCGTCACGCTCGTTTCCGAAATCATGCCCAAGCAATATCGCGGCTACGGCACGACGGTGATTTCGTTTTTGGGGCTGGTCGGCGCGCTCACCGCTTCGTATGTCGGCGGCTCATTCGATTGGCGCACGGCCTACATCATCGGCGGCGTCATGGGAATTGTGGTGCTCATCGGGCGCGTCCTCAGCTTGCGCGAGTCTGAAATGTTCGAAGCGCAAAAACAAACGGCGCACGCACGCGGCGACGTGATGTTGCTCTTGCGCTCGAAGAAAACCTTGTTGAAATACTTGGCCATCACCGCGATCGGCGTGCCCATCTGGTACGTGTCCGGCATCATCGTCACCTTCTCGCCGGAATTTGGCCAAGCGCTAAACTTGACGCGCGCGATCACCGCGGCCGAAACGTTGCGCTGGCAGGCCCTCGGCCTCGCGCTTGGCAGCGCGTTGACCGGCATTATCAGCGAGCTGATCAAGAATCGCAAGCACGTCGTGTGGGGCTGCTTCCTCATCATGTTCATTCTCACGCTCGTCATTCTCAATCGCTCCGGCGCGAGCACGACTTTTTTTCTATCCGCGATTTTCATCATCGGACTTGGGCAAGGCTATTGGACCGTGTTCATCACCATGGCCGCGGAACAATTCGGCACGAACATCCGCGCCACGGTGACGACTTCCGTTCCCAATTTCGTACGCGCGATGGTGGTGCCCATGACGCTCGTGCTCGGCGGCCTTCGCCATCAATTGGGCCTCATCAACAGCGCCATGCTCATCGGCGGCGCGGTCTTTCTGCTCGCCGTTCTCTCGCTGCGCGCGATAAAAGAAACATATGGCAAGGATATGAACTTTGTGGAAGAGGCGCAAAGCTGATCGTGCTCGGCCTCCGGCGGTGCAAGTTATACTGCGTGTGGGTCAAGTTGTATCGCCCTTTTTAAGTATCCGCTCAGTGACGAGTGGAGTAGCGCAGGCATCCCTGCCTGCAGACAAGATGTCTACGCTACGTTCTCCACCAATAACTGAGCGGTTACCCTTTTTAAAATGTCATCCTGGAAGAAACTTCCCTCGCGCTCGGCCCTCTTCCCAGCGCGAGGGAAGTTTCTTCCAGAATGACAGCTTGAGGGGAGTTACAAACCAACCTGCCACGAGTATAATAATGGGGGGAAATTTTCAAGACGAGGATTGCAACAGCAGATAAAGCCCGAATGCGAGCAACGCCAACAGCACCGCGCCCGCGATTTTCCACGGCGAATACGGCCGGCTGCCTTGCACTTCGCCGGTGCGCGCGTTGATGAGAATGCGATGCAGCGCGCCGCCGTAACGATACGCTGAAATCCAAATCGGCAGCAGAATATGTTTGAAGGTGATGCCGGAGTATTGCGAGGTGGTTTGTTGAACACGTTGTTCATCGCCGCCGATGTCGCGACAAATGAGCGCGTGCAGCGTCGGCGTCATCAATTGTTTCGCGCGGCCAAAGCCCTCTTCCAATCCCACCTGATAACGCTCCGTGCGAAAGCCGCTGAGATATTCCGCTTTGAAATTCGTCAACGCTTTCAAATCCCAAGGATCCAAATCTTGCGCGTATTCCGCGGGCATGCCGCGCGAAGCGAGCACGGTCAGGTCATCGAACCAATGGCGCACCGAGCCGCTGGTGGATTGCCAGCGCGTGTGCTGCACTCGGCGCGTGCGGCGTTCGTTGCGGCCGTTCACGTTGACGACGTAATCTTCATTGACCCAATAGTGCGTGCCGTGCTGGCCTTGATAGAACGTGAGCGTCATCGCATCGAACGTCCAAAACGGCGTGTACATGCCCACGAGCTTGTTGAGATCGGCGATTTGCGTAAGCGCATTGGGCGCGAACCACAAGCCGCGAATCCAACTTTTGAATGCGGCTTTGGCGCCGGCTTGATCGATCTTGAAAGGCAGCACGGCCGTCGGCTCGATGAACGGCTCGCTCGCGTGCGGCTTTGATTGCAAATGCACGCCGCAGAACGGACAATCTTGCGTGACGACATTGGCTTGCATCATAATCACCGCGCCACAGGCATGGCACTTCACCTCAAGCTCCGTGCCCGTGCTCACGCGCAAACCCGCGCGGCTCGCCTTCAGATAATCCTCATACGAACGCTCGACAACTTCATCGGCGCTCTGCGGAATTTTTTCTTGATGATGGCAATAGGGGCACGTTAATGCTTGCGCTTTGGGATCAAATTCAAGATGCGCGCCGCACGCACGGCAGGGAAATTTTTTGCCGGGGGAGGGAAGCGGTTGAGGTTCGAGGTTTATTTCTGCCGTAAGTGAGGAAGCCTGGGCTTTCTCGTTTTGCGTTGAAGCTTTATCAGATTGAATCGAAGTCGCGGGCATAGGGTTGGTCGTCGAGAGTTTGCATTATTGTTCTGCCACGGCTGGGCCGTGGCATGCTCTGAAATGAAACGACACATCAAGCCACGGCCAAGCCGTGGCTGAACCGCATCATTTATGGTTTCGGCGGCAATGGCGGTGGCACAGCGGCAAAGAGTTGTGCAAGCTCCGCAACTTGTCCGGCCGCGGTCCATGCTGCCATGCCTTGTGACCACACCAATGTTTCGCGCGTCACTTGGCCGGAAGCAATTTGGGCTTGCAACGTCGCGCGATCAAACGGGCCCTGTTGTTGGCCGCTAAGGGCGACGTGATATAACGCGGCACTCAGCAGCGGAGGAGGCGTGCTTGCGGCGGAAGCAGGAGCACTTGCTTGCGCGCCCAAACTTTCCATCATGCGTTGCGCTAGGCCCATGCCCGCGCCCAAACCCGCGCCAATACCGGCTCCGCCACCGCCGGTGTTTTGCGCCGCATCGCGAATCGCTTCGGCGGTTTGATACTTGATATATTGCTCGAGATTGCCGACCACGCCCATGGCCGTGCGACGATCCAAAGCTTCTTCAACGTTCGTCGGCAGCGAGATATTTTCGACGTAGAAATTGAGCAGATCGATCCCGAACGCCGTGAACTCATCGTTGATGCGATCGTTGATGAACTTGCCGAGCTTGTCGTAATTGCCGGCCATGTCGAGCACGGGAATCTTTGCTTCGGCGAGCACGTCGGCAAAGCGCGAGACGATCACGTTGCGCAGTTGCTTGTCGATTTCATAGAGCTCAAATTCGGGATCGGTGGAGACGAGTTGTTGGATGAAGACTTTCGGATCGACGACTTTGATGACGTAGGTTCCAAACGCGCGAATGCGCACCGGGCCGAACTCCGGGTCGCGCATCATGATGGGATTGCTCGTGCCCCATTTCAAATCCGTGAACTGTTTGGTCTGCACGAAATATACTTCGGCTTTGAAGGGCGATTCGAAGCCGTATTTCCAGCCGCGTAGCGTGGTCATGATCGGCATGTTCTGCGTGCTGAGCGTGTACAAGCCGGGCTGAAACACGTCCGCGATTTGGCCTTCGTTCACAAAGACCGCGGCCTGGCCTTCGCGCACGGTGAGCTTCGCGCCCATTTTGATTTCATGATTATAGCGCGGAAAACGAAACGCCATGTGCTCGCTTTCCGAGGGCGCCGTCCATTCGATGATGTCGATGAACTCGCCGCGAATTTTATCCCAGAGGGCCACGTTGTTCTCCTGGTTTGAGGTTGAGAGTTTGATGATCGAGCCAAAATGACGGCGGCAAACTTAGCTAGGCGAGAAGAAAAATGCAATGCAGTTTTACGCCGGGATCATAGTATAGCGTCAGTTTATCGTTTCTGAATCTTCTCCACAAGTTTACGAAGAGGTTGATCAATGACAACGATCCCGTTGCCCCTTGATGAGGAATTGCGCTTGCGCGTTGACGAGGCTATTCATCAACAGCAGACCACATGGCCTGAGTTCCTACGAGAGGCGCTCGTTCATTATCTCGAAAAGTTGAAAGCTCGAGAGCAGGAAAGAAAACACCGTGAAGGATATCAGCGCCATCCCGTCCAAAAAGGTGAGTTTGATGTTTGGGAAGATGAGCAGGCCTGGAGTGTATGATGGAACGAGGCGAGGTGCGGCGGTATACCTTCAGAAGAAAGAATGGAGGAAGTTAGAAGAGCATTATTGTTTGCTTTGGGTTACCACTAATAAGCACTCCTCTCCCCTCGAGCTTTCCGCTTCGCTAAAAATCAAACCCCTTCTGCGCCAGCTTCCCTTGTTGATAGGGATGTTTGATCTCTCTCATCTCCGTGACTAAATCCGCGGCCTCGATCACTTCTTGCGGTGCGCCGCGGCCGGTAAGGATGAGATGGCAGGTCGCGGGCTTCGCGGCGATGATCTCCAAAACTTTTTCCACCGGCAACAAGCCTGTCATCACGGCGACGTTGATCTCGTCGAGAATGATCATATCGTACGCACCGCTCTTCAATACCTCAATCGCGCGCTCGGCTGCGGCATTCGCAGCGGCGCGATGTTCTTCTTCGGGCAGATTGTCATCGACGATCTTATAAAAGCCCTTGCCCATTCGTTCGATGGTAAAATAAGGCTCAAGCAGCTTCGCGCCGTCTAGCTCGCCGTAATGCCATGAGCCTTTGATGAATTGCAGCATGTGCACGCGCAAGCCGTAGCCGATCGCGCGAATCACCGTGCCGAGCGCGGCCGTGGTTTTGCCTTTGCCGTCGCCGGTGTAAACGGCAACCAGGCCGTGGCGGATTTGAATTTTTTTCTCGAGCATGATTTCGTGCAAGCTCCGAAACGTTCGTTAGTTTTTAAAGAATCCCATCAGTGAGGAAGATAGCCTCTTGCGCTCGGAATGTCAAGCGCGGTGCGCTTTCAAGAGATTTGATATTCATTTGCGGCTTTGCTATACTGCTTCAGAGTTAATTTACAATGCCCATCTTTGAAATGTCATCCTGGAAGGAACTTCCCTAGTACTTGGTTGTATTCCCAGTGCGAGGGAAGGTTCTTATAGAATGACAACTTGAGGAAAGCTACAAATCAACCCGCAACGAGGACATTACTATCCGGCACAGCCAGTATGAACCGGAAGCGAAACTTGCAATGACAATGGAGCCAAACATGTCCGAAGAAAAAAAGTTCAGCCACATCAATACGAGCGGCCAGGGCGCAATGGTCGATGTCGGTGCGAAAGCAGTGACCGCGCGCGAGGCCATTGCACGCGGGCGCATCACGCTGCAAGCCGAGACCATTGCACTGCTACAGCGCAACGCGCTGCCCAAAGGCAATGCCCTCGAGCTCACGCGTTATGCCGGTATCATGGCCGCCAAACGCACCGGCGAACTGATTCCGCTCTGCCATCCGCTCGGCCTGGATTTCGTGGACGTGCAAATCCGCGTCGCGAGTACGCATCTCGATATTGAAGCCACAACGCGCTGCCACGGCAAAACCGGCGTGGAAATGGAAGCGCTCACCGCGGTGAGCGTCGCGGCCTTGACGCTTTACGACATGTGCAAAGCCGTGGACAAAACCATGGTCATCGGTGAGATTCGTTTGGTGAAAAAGACCGGCGGAAAGAGCGGCGTATTTGTGCGCGAAGGGGAAGAGGTGGAGTGATGGAGTCGTGGAGTGTTGGGTTGAAAGTTTTTGTTCTGCCACGGCTGGGCCGTGGCATTAGCTTTTCGTCAGCGCTTCAGAGCAAGCCACGGCCAAGCCGTAGCTGAACAGGAAAGAAAAAAATCATCCTCGTTGCGTATACCAATCTAATGTCTTCTTTAATCCCTCCTCAAAACTCACCTTCGGCGCGAAGCCCAACACCGCGTGCGCGCGTTGAATATCGCCGCGATGGCGGCGCACGTCCGCCGGCCGCGCTTCACGATACTCGATCTTGCCCTCATAGTTGAAATACGAGCAAATGCCTTTGATCACACTCGCAATGCTCAACTCTTTCCCGGAAGCGAGATTGATCACTTGCCCGCGCGCAGCCGGCGCTTGATAAGCCGCGAGCAAGCCGGCCACTGTGTCTTCCACAAAAATAAAATCGCGCGTCTGCTCGCCGTCGCCGTAAATGGCCGGCGCTTCACCGCGCATGAGGCGCGCGGCCGTTAGCGGAATCACGGCCTCCAAGCCGCGATCTTTATTTTGGCGCGGGCCATAGTTGTTGAACGGCCGAATGATCGTGAGATCGTTGCCGAACGTGTGCGCATAACTCAGCGCCATCAAATCCGCCGCGGCTTTGCCCGCGGCATAGGGCGTGGCCGGAACATCGGGGTGGCTTTCGTCCATCGGAAAAATTCGCGCCGAGCCATACGCTTCCGAAGACGAGCAATGAATGAGCGTGTGAAACGCGCCTTTGCGTTGCAGATAGAGCAGCGTGCGCATGATTTCCACATTCACCATATACGCGCCTTCGGGGTTGGCGAAGCTATACAACAACGCTTTCGTGGCGAGATTGAAAATCACCTCCACGTGATGCTTGTTGATGAGGTGATCCATGGCCGATAAATCCGCCGCGTCTTCGCGATAGAAGTGCAAACGCGCGGAGCGCTGCGCCTGCGCGAGATTTTCCATGCTGCCGAGAAAAAGATTGTCAACGACCACGACCGCAGCCGCGTCGCGTGCTAACAACGCATCCACGAGATGGCTGCCGATAAAGCCCGCGCCGCCGGTGACGAGAATAGATTTGTTTTTAATTTCGTGAAAGGAGGCCATATGCGACTCGATTTGAGCAAGGGCACTTCACTTCATTCGTTGCAAAAAAAAGCAAAAAAATTTTGTAAGCGGATTTCGGACGCACGCGGATAAAGAAAAGGGCTTTATGCGCTCGAGCCGGAATCCGCTTACAGTAAACTTTGGGTTGCGGCTTGCCCGCGTTGGGTTATAGACATCAAACGCCTGAAGGCGTCACTACGAACGCATTTTCGGGGTTATGCAATCACACCTGAAAAACTCTTTCGCATTTCTGCTTTCACTTTCTTCCTCCACTAAAATTTTTTCCAAGCCCACCCACTCGCCGTCGCCCGCTTGCACGAGCACGTGCTGCTCACATTGCGGGCGCAGCGTCGCTTTCACAATTTTGATCTTTTGTCCGTTATAAAAAGCAAACGCGCACGGATACGGCAACGTTTGCGCGCGGATGAAATCGTAAATGCGGCGCGCGGGCCACGACCAATCGATCTCGCCCTCCTCGGGCGCGCGCGGCGGGAAGCACGTTGCTTGCGACTCATCCTGCGGCCAACGCTGCGCGGTGCCGTTCAAAATTTTCGGGACGTGCGCAACGATGAGTTTTCTAGAAGCTTCATTGAGCTTGTTGATTAAAGCTCCGACGTCCTCGCTTGCGTCAATGTTCACACGTGCCTGCGCAATCACGTCGCCGACATCGACTTTGTCTTCGAGATAGAAGAGCGAAGCGCCGGTCTCGCGCTCGCCGTTGATCATGGCCCACACGAGCGGCGAGCCGCCGCGATATTTTGGCAGCAGCGACCAATGCACGCCGACCGTGCCGAGCGGGGCCAGCGCGCGCACACGCTCGGGGATCAAATGATACCAGCCAATGACCACGAGCAGGCGCGGCTGCCAGCTTGCGAGCGTGCGCACGATCTCTTCCTCGAACTTGCGCGTGAAAGTCAAAACCGGAATGCCGTGCTCCTCCTGAAAATTTCTAAACGAGCGATGACGCAGGTTGCGCACTTTGGCTTTCGCATAGGAGATTTCAAACTCCTGCAAGCCGGTGACGATGCCGCTCACTTGCAAGCCGGCTTTGATCATTTCATGAAGACAATGCCAACCCGTGTCCGTTGTGCCGAAGAAGACAATGCTCATGTTGCCAAGAGCTCGCTTAAAAGTCCGGTGGCAATTTGGTTCGCGCGCAAGTGTGCAATCAAATCCCTGAAATAGGAAAACACGCCGTAGCCCTCGTGGCGATACGCCAAAAGTTTGCGCGCCTCGTGATAATAGGGTTTGAACGCCGCATAATGTTCCGGCGAATAGGTGTTGAGATAAAGATGAATTGGATGGAAGTTAAACACGAGCGGCAGATCGCTGCGCTCGAATGCGTTTGCCGCAAAAGGCTCGCGTTGTTTATCCGCAAACCAAATATCATCCTCCCAAAAGATCGGCACGCGCAAGAGGCCGTTATAATAATAGAAGGGCGTGGCCTCGGTCTCTTTATAACGCAGAAGGTTGCGGTCATACTTCAATCCGGCCTGTTTAAAAAGATGGAGCAACGGCGTGCTGCTCATCATCGCATGGCTGGACACGCCTTGCGCGTGCGGATAAAGGTTGAGCAGCTCTTGGAGTTTCGCTTCATGCTGAACCGAAGCGGTGTCGTTGAAGTTCGGGTGCACGCCGATTTCGAGAAGCGGCGCTTTGCCATCTTTCAAAGCGGTGTAAAGGCCGGTCGCGAAGACGGTGCAATGCAGCTCGTGCTCTTCAAAGAGCGCGAGCGCGTATTGCAAAACTTCTTCGGGGCACCAATCGGTGTCCATGGTGAGGAAAAATTTTTGACTTGATTGCGGCATATGTGCAACGTATCAACGTTCCAGCCTCGGGTTGGCCGAGGTTTCGATCCTTTGCGAGGCTCGAGCTTTTTTAATGCAACGGCCGAGCCATTGCAAGAACATAATGGGAGCTAGCCTCGTTACGAGTTGGTTTGTTTCTCCCCTCAAGCTGTCATTCTGTAAGAACCTTCCCTCGCGCTGGAACCAAAGCTTTGTTCTTAGAAGTGTGCCGAGCACTAGGGAAGGTCCTTTCAGGATGACATTTCAAAATAGGAAGCTAGTGCGACGCAGAATAATCGGTGAAGTGCAAGCGAACCTTCTCGGCAACCTTGCCGCCATAAAACCTCGCACGGCAAAACGGGCTGTGCAAGTAGCCATACCATTTTTCCGCGACGAGCGCGAGATCGTCATCCTGAAGCATGTTGGCAAAGGTTTGGAACAAGCGCACATGAATCTCGACATACATCGGCGAGGCCAGGCGCCGGCTGCGGTGCAGGTCATACAAGTTCCAATAGCCGGTGTCGTAGCGCAAGAGATTTTTTTTCACGCCGCGCACGCCGGCTTCGAAGCATGCTTGCGCGCGCGCATCAGTAAAATATGCGGCGTAATCGTGCAAGCCCAACAGCGCGAAGAGAATGCCGTTGAGCACGAGCGAAGGCTCGCGCGTGGGATATTCTTCGAACGCCAAACCGCCCTCGGGAAAGCTGCGCGTGACGCCGCCTTGTTCAACGCTATGATAGAAAGCGCGCACGGCGCGATGGCATGCGTCTTCGTATGAAGGATGAAGCTCGGCTTGGCACGCACGCAGCAACAGTGAAATGCCCTGGCCTTGAGCCAGTGCGGAAATCCACGGAGCTTGCGGGCCGTAAAAGGGCAAATCAAAATCAAACACCCACGCGTGAATCTCTTGCCGCCATGCTTGCAGATGTTCAACGAGCCATTCGGCCATGAACAGAGCTTCCGCCTTCGCATGTGCCGCATTCGTCCGCGCGAAGACCGAGAGTTGGTGCAAGCCATATTGCGCGATGGTGATGGGGTTATAAACTTGCCGTTGCAGATGAGGATAAAAAACTTGCGGAATGCCGCGCTCATCGCGTGGATAGATTTCAAATTCGCCGGTGGGCGCGAAGTCGAAGGGGTAGATGAAATCGAGCTTGCGGCGCGCGAGGTTGCTCGGCTGTTCTGTGGGCGCATTCGGCATGATGAGCAAAAGTAGTCGGGCAACAGATGAAAGTCAAGCCATGCGCCGAGGAAAAACTGCTTGACAGAGTCGCATGCAGGCGTTACACTTTCCGCATGAATTTAACTCTTATTGTTCCGAAAGAACCATGCGCACCTTAGCCCAAGATCTCTCGCCTGAAATGGAAACGCAGCTCATCCGGCTGCTGCGCACGCACTCGCCCGCGCAGAAGCTCAAACGCATGGCCGGATTGTGGGAACTCGCCAAGCAGCTCATGTTGAGCGATATCCGTTCGCACTTTCCGCAAGCTTCGCAACGCGAGCTTGATCGCCAACTGCTTCTTCGCCGTCTTGGGCAGGAAAAGAGCGCGCAATTTTTTTCCAAAAACTACACGCCGTCGTTGCAGGAGGGAGAGATGAACGAGATTCAAGTTGTTGTAGCGGTAACGGAACGGCTCGAAGCTTTGAGCATCCCATATTTCGTCGGCGGCGGCGTCGCGAGCATTACATATGGTGAGCCGCGCCTCACGGACGACGCCGACTTGGTGGTTCGTTTGTTTTCTTTTGCCGTGCCGCGTTTTGTCAAAGCGTTTGAGCCTGACTTCCTCGTAAGCGCCGATACCATACAAGAGGCTTTAGCACGGCATTACGCTTTCAATCTCATTCACATTGCCACGGCTTTTCGTTTTGACTTTTATCCGGTTTCCGACGAGGATGATTTGGAGCTTGACAGTTTTGCGCGGCGGCTGCGCCAAGAAAGCGGCGCCGGCGAAGTGTGGATGGCCAGCCCCGAAGATCTCATTCTCGCCAAGCTCAAATGGTTTAGAAAGGGTGGTGAGGTTTCCGAAGAGCAATGGCGCGACGTGCTCGGCGTGCTCAAAGTGCAGGGCACACGATTGGATTTTGCTTATCTCGCCGGCCAAGCGCAGCGTTTTCGCCTGGCCGATTTGCTGGAGAAAGCGCGGGCCGATGCGGGCGAGATTCCGTAGCGCACCATAAACTTTGACGATCAAATCCGGCAATCTGCACGTTCAGCCGCGGCTTGGCCGTGGCATGCTCTTCTTGAAAATTTTTGTCTAGCGGTGATGAAAACCTTGGCCCAGCCAAGGCTGGAACAATGTGAAACGAGAGGAGGGGAGAGGCGCATCACCACATTTGTTTGGGCATCTCGCTCGACTTATACAAATATGCCAGCGGCATGTGCCGCGCGCCGTTGGCATCGGCAACGGAAGACTTCGCCCAATCGCGGTACTCGGGCGGCGGCTGATACATCGAGGCCGCGCCGAAGCGGCCGTCTTTGGTGAGCGCGTAATATTGCAGATCAAAACGGGGCCGACCTTCGTCATCCAACAAACGATCTTCCGACATATCCACTGCGCGTTGCAAAGCGCGCAAACACGCTTCTTCCGGCGCAACGCCCTGGCGCATGAACTCGACGATTAAAAATGCGCCGCAGGCTTTGATGTTGGATTCGCCGCGGCCGGTTGAACCCGCTGCGCCCACGCGATTGTCGCAATATTGCCCCGCGCCGATAATCGGACTATCGCCCGCGCGTCCATCCAATTTCCAAGAAAGGCCGCTCGTGGTCGTGACCGAGCCGAGATTGCCGTTCGCATCCAATGCGCAGAGATTGATCGTGCCGTGCGTCCATTTGATGCGCACGTCTTCATCATGATCCAGCCAATTGTCCGTAGCGTGCAAGCGCGCTTTCCAACGCAGCCAATCTTGCCGGCTCTTCTCCGTGAGCAAGTCTTGCTCTTTGAAACCCATGGCCAGCGCGAATTTTTTCGCGCCGGCGCCCACGAGCAGCACGTGATTGGTGTAATCCATCACGGCTTTGGCAACGAGCGAGGGGGTGGCGATGCCTTCAAGGCATGCGACCGCGCCCGCGCGCCGCGTTGCGCCGTGCATGCACGAGGCATCGAGCTGCACCACGCCTTCTTCATTCGGCAAACCGCCGAGGCCAACAGATTGATCATTCGGATCAAGCTCGACCAGGTTCACGCCCGCAATCGCGGCATCGAGAGAGTCTTCATTTTTTTCCGTCATCAATTGATACGCGTGCGCCACGGACTTGAGGCCGTTGCCGGAAGAGATCGCGACCGGACCGCGCGGCGGCTGCGCTGCAACGTTGATGGAACCCGTTTCCGCCGAGGCCAATTGCGGCAAGGCTGCGTTCGCCGCCGTAGCCGCGGAGAGTGCGAGAAATTCGCGTCGTGTGAGGGGCATGAGCGTTTCGGTTTTGAGGTTAGCTGCGTGTGCCTGTCATTCAAGCGGTGCAACATGATCGGGACAGAGGATCATTGCAGAGCAAGCTAGTTCATTCTCCTCACCATGTCAAGACGAAATTTTCTTAAACCGAATTTTTTTCGCACAACGACATTTGCACGGCTCTGGCGCGGGAAATAGCGCTTGACAAAGTATCGAAATCTGCTATATTCTCCGCCACTTTGCCGTCGCAAAATGCTTCGTTAAGGGTTATAGTATTCCCTCGGAAAAACTAGCACAGCCGCGAAAATTTTTGGAACATTGAAAATTTTAAAGTAAAAATTTCCAATTTAAACTTTGCAATGCTTTGGGTTGCAGTTGAAAGCCGCGCTACAATCAGCAAACTCGCAGCCTTGATCCTCATCGAAGGAGTTGGAAGCGGATGGCTCTTGGTCGCGTGAAGTGGTTTAATGAGAACAAAGGTTTTGGCTTTATCGAACAAGCCGAAGGCGGCGAGGAGGTGTTTGTGCATTTCTCGGCGATTACGATGGAGGGCTTTCGCACGCTGGCTGAGGGCGCGGAAGTCGAGTTTGAATGTGTGCGCGGCGAAAAAGGGCTGCAAGCAACGAAAGTTGTCAAACGGGCAAAGCCGTAGTTTTAGCCATGCTCTGATTCCAGTTTGAGGCCGGTAGTGAAGTTTGATTCGCAGGCAGTGCAAAAAATCGCCGAGGTGTTGCAAGCGCAAGTGAAAGAGCGCGGCAATACTTTTCGCATGGTGCTCGATCATGCCGAGTCCGGCCAGCGCCTCTCGCTGGAAATTTTCCCGGAGATGAAGATGGGCAAAGGCAAAGGCAAGGGCACGCTCATCTCGGTTTACACCAGTTCCTCGCACCTCCAACTGCACTATTGCACCGGCTATGTGATGAGCGAGAGCCTCGGCGAAGTCATTTTCGTGGCCGAGAATCACGGTCGCGTGACGGGCTTGATCATTGTAAAAGATGCCGGGTGCTCGTTTTTTGCCAATGTCGACGCCGCCACGCTCTCCTGCGATTTCATGAAACTCGCGCCGGAAGTTATGCCCACGGCGATCACGCTTTCCGTTGCGGAAGAGCTTCTGCCTCGCAAGAAAAAACGCGCGGCGGCGAAAAAGACCTCCAAGAAAAAAGCTGCAACGAAAAAGCCGGCCGCGCGCAAACGTTCCCGCTAGCTCCCACTGCAATGCAAGAATCCGTGCAGGAATTTCTCGACTACCTCCGTTCCGAGAAGAATGTCGCGGCCAACACGGTTTCCTCCTACACCTTTGATCTGCGCACATACTCGCAGTTTCTCGCCGCGCGCGATCTCCACACCCCGCAACAAATAACTCCGGCGGATATCAAAGCCTTTCTCGCGGAGCTGACGCGCCTCGGCTATGCGACCACGAGCATTGGCCGGCAGCTCGCCGCGCTTCGCATGTTCCATCGTTACCTCGCGGGCGAAAAATATTGCGCGAGCGATCCCGCGGAAAACATTTCCATTTCGCGCCAAAGCCAAAAACTGCCGCACGTGCTCGACATTCCAGAAATCGAAAAGATGCTCGAGCAGCCGGACGTTTCCACCAAGCTGGGATCGCGAGATCGCGCGCTGTTGGAATTTTTATACGCGACGGGCGCGCGGGTTTCCGAGGCCACAGCCTTGAGCTTGAACGATCTCTTTCTCGCGCAGCATTTTGTGCGCATCTTCGGCAAGGGCGCGAAAGAGCGGCTCGTGCCCATCGGCGAGATTGCGATTACGTGGTTGAATAACTATCTCAACGAGGCGCGGCCGCAGCTCGCGCGCAAACGCCGCACGCAGGGAAAAGTTTTTCTCAACAATCGCGGCGGAAAAATTTCGCGCATGGGCGTGTGGCTGGTCTTGCGCCGCCATGTCGAAGCCGCGGGCATCACCAAACCGGCCTCGCCTCATACGCTGCGGCATTCGTTTGCCACGCACATGCTCGAAGGCGGCGCGGATTTGCGCGCCGTGCAGGAAATGCTCGGCCACGCGAATTTGGGCACCACGCAAATCTACACGCACCTCGACCGCGCTTATTTAAAAGAAGTGCACCGCCAGTTCCATCCGCGTGAGCGGCAGTTTGATTCCGCGAAAAAGTGAGTTCAGGTTCAACCACGGCTTGGCCGTGGTTTGCAGTAAAGAGAATTCGTATTTGCTTACAGTCGTAATCGAAAACATTTACAATTTCCAATAAACCTCGACCCAGCCGAGGTTGGAACACTTGGTGAATATATGAAAACCGACGCCGGCATCGCGCTCAAGCCTTTTTATACCTCGCAAGATTTGCCCGCGACCTATCATGCCGAAGAGCAACCGGGCGATTATCCCTACACGCGCGGCCTCTTCGCGGAGATGTATCAAGCCAAGCTTTGGACCATGCGGCAATATGGCGGCTATGCGACCGCGGAAGAATCCAACGCGCGCTATCGCTTTCTCATCGCACAAGGCCAAACCGGGCTTTCGGTCGCGTTTGATTTGCCCACGCAAATGGGTTATGATTCCGATCATCCGCTCGCGCACGGCGAAGTCGGCAAAGTCGGCGTCGCAATTTGCAGCCTCGATGACATGGCCAGACTCTTCGCGGGCATTCCGCTGCACACCGTCACCACTTCGATGACGATCAATGCGACCGCGGCGATTCTGCTCGCCATGTACCTCGCGCTTGCCAAAAGGCAAAACGTTGCGCTCGAGGCCATCGGCGGCACGGTGCAAAACGACATTCTCAAAGAGTATATCGCGCGCGCGACTTACATCTTTCCGCCCGCGCCTTCGCTGCGATTGGTGACGGATGTGTTTGAATATTGCGCGCAGCACGTGCCGAAATGGAACACGATCTCCATTAGCGGCTATCACATTCGCGAGGCCGGCTCCGACGCCGTGCAGGAAGTTGCGTTCACGCTCGCGAATGCGATGGAGTATGTGCGGCAAGCCACAAAGCGCGGCCTCGATATCAACGTCTTCGGCCCCAGGCTTTCTTTCTTCTTCAATAGCCACAACAATTTTTTTGAAGAGATCGCGAAGTTTCGAGCCGCGCGCCGGCTTTGGGCCAAGATTGTGAAAGAAAAATTTCACGCCACGAATCCCAAAGCTCTGATGCTCCGCTTCCACACGCAAACCGCAGGCAGCACGCTCACCGCGCAGCAGCCGGATAACAACATCCCGCGCGTCACGCTGCAAGCTTTGGCCGCGGTGCTCGGCGGCACGCAATCGCTGCACACCAACTCGCGCGATGAAGCGCTCGCCCTGCCCACCGAAGATTCCGTGCGCATCGCTTTGCGCACGCAACAAGTCATTGCGCATGAAACCGGCGTCACGGCCGTGGCCGATCCGCTCGGCGGTTGTTATTTGGTGGAAAGTTTGACGAGCGCCATCGAAGCTCAAGCGCATGAATATATCGAGAGGATCGAAGCCCTGGGCGGCGCGATCAAAGCCCTCGAAATGGGTTTCTTCCAAAATGAAATCGGCAAACGCGCGTGGGAATATCAGCAAGCCATTGAACGCGGCGAGAAAGTCATCGTGGGCGTGAACAAGTTTCAAATGGCCGAGTCGCAAGCGCTCGCGCTCTTGCAGGTCGATCCCAAGATCGGCGCGGAACAAGCGCAACGCCTGCGCGAGCTGCGCGCGCGAAGAGACCATGACAAAGCCAGCGCGCTGCGGCAAAGGCTGGAAGCCGCAGCCCAAGGCCAAGAGAACCTCATGCCGCACCTCATCGCGTGCGTGGAAAACGAAGTCACGCTCGGAGAAATCTCCGACTCGCTGCGCGCGGTCTTCGGCAAATACACTGTACCGAATGATTAGTCGTTTAAAAGTTGAACGTTCGTAGTGATGCCTTCAGGCATTTTGGATAATAGGCCGCAAACGCCTGAAGGCGTCACGACAAACGCATTTTCGTGATTGAACCATGAGCCGTCGCACTGAAAAACCGTTTTGGGATCCCGATGAATTGCAAGCGCTGCTGCAAACGCGCGTGCTCGGGCGCGAGCTCGTCGTGTTCAACCGCATCACCTCCACGAACGATTTTTTGAAGCGACTCACGCGTCGCGTTGCGGCTGAAGGCACGACTATTTTGGCGGATGAACAAACTTCCGGGCGTGGCCGGCTTGGCCGCAAATGGCAATCGCCGCCGGGCAAAGGTTTGTGGTTTTCATTTTTGCTCCGGCCTCGGCTCGCTCTCGATAAAGCCGGCGTCATCTCGTTGGCCCTCGCGGCGCTCGTGGCCGACACGCTCACGCAACATTGCGGGCTGGAGTTTCGCGTGAAATGGCCGAACGACGTGCTCGTTGCCGGCAAAAAAGTTTGCGGCATTCTCTGCGAAACCCAAATGTCGCCAACGAATATCGAGGCCATCATCGCCGGCATCGGCTTGAACGTTTTGCAAACCGAAGACGATTTCGCACCGGAGTGGCGCGAGCACGCGACTTCCCTGCTCTTAGCCGGCAGCTCCAACTGCGAGCGCAAATTGCTCTTCACCAAATTATTGGCCGCCTTTGATCAAAATCTTTTTGCGGGATTACGACAGCGCCTGCCACAACTCATGACGCAATGGTGTGCGCGCTGCGAAGGTTTGGGCGAGCCGGTCACGGTTTTAGCTGCGCCCGCGAGCGCCGGCCAAATTCAAACCGAGAGCACAACCGGCATTTTCGAAAGCCTCGGCGAAGGCGGCGAGTTGATTCTGCGTTTGCCCTCGGGCGGCTTGCGTTTTTTTTCCGCCGGTGAAATCACTCTGCGCCGTTAAAAGTGAAATCCGCGCTTTTAAAGCAAAAATTTTTCTGCAAGCGGATGCAGTGTGCTTTTGGACTGTTCCGCCGTGCGGAGGCCGCGTTCAGCAGGAGGAAGTCATGATTCTGGTTGCAGACATTGGCAACACCAACATCACCGTGGGCCTGTTCGACCAGCGCGAGCTAAAAGGGAGTTGGCGCTTGAACAGCCGTATTATGCGCACGGAAGACGAGATTTGGATTCTGCTCAAAATGCTGCTCGAATCCGAAGGCTATGCTCTCAAGCAAGTTCACGGCTTCGCGTTCAGCTCCGTGGTGCCGAACCTCACGCCGGTGTTTGAGCGCGTCGGCAAAAATCGTTTGCGCGTGACCACGGTGAATGTGACCGCGGAGCTTGACCTCGGCATTAAAATTCTCTATGCGAATCCGCAGCAAGTGGGCGCCGATCGTTTGGTCAATGCCGTCGCGGGTTATGCGCGCTTCGGCGGCCCGCTCGTGATCGTGGATCTCGGCACGGCCACGACGTTCGATTGCATCTCCGCGAACGCGGAATATCTCGGCGGCATCATCGCGCCCGGGCCGGAGACCACGGCCACGATTCTCCATCAAGCCGCGGCGAAGCTGCCGAAAGTGGAGTTGCAATTTCCGGCCGCGCTCATCGGCAGAACAACCGAGACGAGCATTCAATCCGGCCTCATGTTTGGCGGCGTGGAAATGGTTGACGGCTTGAATCGCAGATTAAAACAAGTGCTCGGCGAAACGACGCGCATCATCGCCACCGGCGGCCTCGCGAGCGTGCTCATGCCGCATCTCACCACGGTCGAATGCGTCGAGCCGAATCTCACGCTCGAAGGTTTGGGGATGATCTTCGAGAGGTGCGCGAAGTAAGAGTTCAAAGGGACCAGTTGAGTTCAACAGTTCAGCTACGGTTTGACCGTGGCTGAACAATAAGAATTTGTCTTTGACAAAGAAGTTGAAATGTGCTATTCTCTCCCATCCCGAAAGCGACAGTTGAATCAAGGAGTCGATCATGCAAACTTCAACACTTCCCGACTTGGTTCGCCGCGAAGGCATTCCCGACTATCAGCCCATTTTCCATTTTCGCAAAGAAGCAGACAAAGGCGTTATTGAGTTTGAGCTGCCTCCAATAAAAGAGGCTGAACCCACAATGAGTGCTGCTGAAGCCTTACGGAGATTAGAAGCATTGCAATTTAGCCTCGGTCGCCCAACTAATTCAGTCAAAATAATTCGAAAAATGCGGCGTGACCGCTATCCGCGGCAATCAAAAGCGCGCAAACAATCGAGTAGGAAAAAATAGCATGTCACGGGTACTGCTCGATACCGAAGTCTGGTTTGGCTTCTTCAATCAGGACGATTTATTCCATCATGATGCCCGCGTTCTTTTGCGCAAGTTGCTCGAGGATAACAAAAAAATCTTACTGCCGGAAGTCGAGCGTTTCGAATTGTTAAACTCTTTGACGCACGAGCTTCTAAATCACCCGCGAGTGCGCGAGATTGATTCCGAACTGCGCGGCATGTCGCCTCACGTCGAAGTGAGATACAATGAAGCACCGTTTT
>Ga0247727_10004426_pt1 | contig 29801 bp, 24 predicted proteins | sample WisWelCaveWW1625_FD_202498 | JGI IMG/M metagenome (GOLD analysis project Ga0247727, IMG submission 202498) | Biofilm microbial communities from Wishing Well Cave, Virginia, United States - WW16-25 | ecosystem: Environmental > Aquatic > Deep subsurface > Groundwater > Cave microbial mat | place...
GGAGAAACTGCGAGAGGCTTTGCGCGCCCGCCGCGATTTTCTTATCGAGATGATTGACACACAACTTGCTGCCGGTGAGGGCAAATTTAACCGCATCGTCCCGGACGGCGCTTTTTATCTGATGCTCGACATTTCGCGTTTCGGCAAATCGTTCGAAGTCGCCGAACGCCTGTTGAGCAACCGCGTGATTACGATCCCCGGCGCGGCTTTTGGCAAAGAAGCGGAAGGCTATCTGCGGCTTTCCTTTGCCACGAATTTTGACCTTCTCCGCGAGGGCGTGCGACGAATAAAGCAGACGTTTATCACCCAACGCGGATGAACCGCAACCAAACAGGTTTAAAAACAATTGCCCCAACGGATAGATGAACCCAGCGGATAAGGCTTTTACAGTTGGGTTCATCTATCCGTTGGGGCTAAAAGTTGGAGTCTTTTGAAAATGTCACGAAACCATTATGAATACTGAGCGAAATGACATTCATCTAAAAAATCTTTGCTTTTTTTGCACACATTTTACTTTTTAAAGACAATCGCATTTTGCACGTCATCGTGGAACGATCTTTTTTGTTATCAAGCACAGTGCTTGCGCTCAAAAAAATTCCTGCGGAATGACAATTTGCTTGGGTGACTGAAATTGTAATTCTTGGCAAACTACTGAAGGCTTATGCGCATCGAAAACATCGCTATCGAAGATATCGATCTCACCTCGCCGGGCTGGGACGATTTTATTTTCACCTATCCGCTTGAAACCGGCGCGCTGCTCGAATCCATTCGCGCGGTGGAGTTGCAACAGCCGATCGTCGTCGCCGAATTTGAGCAAAAATACAAAATCGTCATCGGCGTGCGGCGCTTGCTGGTGGGCAAAGAGCTCGGCTGGAAAAAAATTCCGGCGCTGGTGCATCGCAATGAGACCCGCGAGAAACTTTTGTGGCTGAGCTTGCAGGAAAAAGTCGGAGGGCGCGCTTTGAATGCAATGGAAAAATCGCGCGTGCTGCAGCGCTTCGCCATTTTGTGGCACGGCGATATCGGCCGTTTGCAAAAAGAAATCTGCCCGCTCATTGACATTCCGCCTACCATCGAAGCCGTCGAAACGTTTCTCTTCTTCAAAGAATTTTCCGAGAAACATCAGGACGATCTCGCCGGCGGAAAGTTGACGCCGCAACACGCCGAACTGCTGCGGCCATTGCGCCCGGAAGACCGCCGCGTTGCCGCGGATAAATTGTTCGGCGAGCATCGTGTCTCCCTGCAAGAAGCGCGCGAGATGGTCGACAATGTTTCGAGCCTGGCGGCGCGCGACGGCGTGCGCGTGCAAGATATTTTCGCGCGCCCGCAGGTGCAAGAGCTTTTTGTGAATGAAAGCGCCACGCCGCGCCAACGCGCGGGCCAGTTGCGCACGTATTTGCAACACGAGCGTTTCCCGCGTCTTTCCGAAACTGAAGAAAAATTTGCCAAGCTCGCCGGGCCGTTGGCGCAACATAAAATCAACGTTCGCCCGCCGCGCTTTTTCGAGGGCAACGAACTGACGATCACCGTGCGCGCCGGCGAAACCGGAGAAATCGGCGAAGCGATTACGGCCATGCAGGACGCAGCGAAGCGCGGTTTGTGGAAAAAGTTGTTTGCGTTGTTGGAGGGCGAATAAATAATGCGAAGTCGGACTTGGTCAGGAAAGTTTTCTAAATTTGAAAAATCGTCGTGACCAAGTCCGGCTTCACTTTTTGGAGAGCGTTACACGTTAAACGTTACACGAGTAACTAAAGGAATCACATGAAGCAGCGCTGTGAATGGTGCGGCAACGAACCTATCTATGTCGAATATCACGACAAAGAATGGGGCGTGCCGGTGCACGATGATCGAAAGTTGTTTGAGATGCTGATTCTCGAAGGAGCTCAAGCCGGATTGAGCTGGCTGACGATTTTGAGAAAGCGCGAGAATTATCGTAAGGCTTTCGATAACTTTGACGCGAAGAAAATTGCGAAATATGACAAAGCCAAAGTTGCCAAGCTTCTTGCCGATTCCGGCATCGTGCGCAATCGGTTGAAAATCGCGGCGGCGATTCAAAATGCGCGCGCGTTTTTGGAGGTGCAAAAAGAGTTTGGGAGTTTTGATCGTTATCTCTGGCAATTTGTGGGCGGCAAGCCGAAAATAAATCAATGGAAACAGCTCAAAGAGGTGCCGCCGAAAACTGCCGAGTCGAATGCGATGAGCAAAGATTTGAAGAAGCGCGGCTTCTCATTCGTCGGCTCGACGATTTGTTATGCCTTCATGCAGGCCGTCGGCATGGTGAATGATCACGTGGTGACGTGTTTTAAAAGAATCAAGTGAAGTCGGACTTGGGCACAACGATTCTTCTCATCTTGTAAAATTTTGCTGCCCAAGTCCGACTTCGTCTGCGATTTAATTGCACGCACACCCTCCGCCGGAACCGCCGATGCCGCCGGAGCTGCCTTCGAGAGTTTCCAGCCAGTGGCGCTCTTTCGCTTCTTCGGCTTTAGCTTTGTCAAAATCCATAATGCGTTGCGCGAGCAATTCGCGTTCATACGGTTTGACGGTGGCGCAACCGCTGGCAAGAAATTGCAAGGCCAACAGCAATAAGCTGGCGAGCAAGAGACGAGTATTTCGGTTCATGATTCCTCCGTGAAAATTCCAACGACTTTGTTCTATCGAAACGGCCCAGTCGAGCCGACTGGGTTACGATTTACGGCTTATCAAGCAATTCATCAATCTCAGCTTCAATTCTTTTGAACTCCTCTGGAGTGTAGCCGCGGTGAATAAAACGCACGACGCCGTTGCGATCGATGAGATAACTGCTCGGCATTTTTTCAACGACATAAGCATCCGCGACTTTTTTCTTTTTATCCCACAGCGCCTGCAGCTTGATGGCGTATTTTTTTAGAAAGCTGCGCACATTCTCCACGTCGTTGTCCACCGTTACGGCAACGACGGCGAGGCCGCGCTGGCGATATTTCTCCTGCGCGCGCGCTAACTCCGGCAATTCTTGACGACAGGGACCACACCACGTCGCCCAAAAATTCAACAGCACAACTTTTCCCCGCAAACTTTGCAGCGTGACGGTATCGCCATTGACCGCGGGCAATGAAAACTCCGCCGCTTTTTTGCCAAGTTGATTGTTCGGCGAGGCATTGAACAATGTTAATGCAATCGCCAAAGTCAGTTGAAGTAACAAGGTTGCTCCTTCTATTTTGCAGAGCGCATGGCGCAAAGCGCATCGCAAAACATATTTTTCTATGCGCCATGCGCTCTGCGCGATTAGCGATATTGCCCGCCGAGATCGATCCACGTAATAAATTTTCGCAACTCGTCTTTGGTCAACGCATTGGCGCTGTCCGGATGCGGGCCTTTGCCTTGTGTTTTTCTGGCGCCGAGGCCGAGCAGCACGTCGATCAAATAACTATTGCGCGAGAATGGAACGCTATTCACGTTTACCATGTCTTTGTTGCTGCGATTGGCGTTCATCAAATTTTCATAGGCCACCGAGAAATCCGTGGTTTTTGCCAGCGAAAGCCCGAGCGCGCCGGCAGGGCTTGCTCCTTCATGACACGGCAAACATTTTTTGGCGACGATCGGCTCGAGCGCATTTTGAAACGCGATTACTTCGCGCTGCGCCACGGGCACAACCAAGTCCGTCGGCGTTTGCGTGAGCGCGATCGGATTGGGATTAGACTTTTGTCCGCGCGGGCCGTGACAGCCGGTGCAGTTGGTGATTTTTTCACCGGGCCGCACATAAAGCCAACTGCGTTTGATCACCACCGCGCGGCCAAGCGAATCCAAGGTATTAAATGAAATTGGGGTGTTGGCCGGCACGCGAATGGAGAACGAGCCGTCGCTATAAACCGGCGCAACGCCAATCACCCGACGGCGCTCGGAGCTGGTTTCGCCGATATCCATATCGCGCTCATTCGGCGGCACCGGGATTCCCTCGACGACCATCACCTGTTTAATTTCATTCGCTTTGGGCACCACTTGGCCGTCACGCGATTGGCGAAAATAAACGTTTTGATTCACCACGATGCCGGTTTGATCGTTGTTGTTGATTTGCTCCTGTATGACCGGCGGTTTGAGACGCGGCGCCACGACGACAGCGTCCAATTCTTGCGCGTTGGGATCATTATAGAGCAACGTTAAATTTTTGCCGTCGCGATTGATCGTGTACAAACCGTAATCGCCATCCGGCCCCTTCGGCGAGAAACTCGTGACGAGGCGGCCGTCCGGCAATGGGAAAGGATATTTGAATGCGCCATTGGTTGCATCGCCGCCGAGCGGCACGTTCGGCGTGATATTGAGATAATCGCCATTTTGGGGCGGATCAGAAGTCGTTTGATCAGAATTGAGGATCACCAGCGGGCCGCGATCAACAAGCACCATATTGGACATCACCGCGACGACCTTGCCGTCGGGCAATTCGCGCGCGTGAAAAAAGTTGCGATCATGCGGCGCAAAGAAAAGAAACGTGCCTTGTCCATCCGGCATCGTAAAAAAGAGCGGAAAACGATTTTGCGTGCCGTGATGTTCCCAGCGCGTCCAGGCGACGCGGCCATCGGCGAGAACGAACGGATCAAAATCATCGCTGTTGTTAAACGAAATACATTGCACGTTCGTGCCATTCGCTTCCATCGTAAACAGATTCTCAACTTCACGGCGCTCGTATTCATCGCGAATGTTGCGCTGGTTCGACGCAAAAACGATTTTGCCATTCGGCAAATAAGCCGGATCGCATTCATCGCCCGCCATCGTCGTCACCCGGCGCAAATTCGGCTTGCCGATCAGATTCATTTCATAAATATCAAAACTTTCATTTTGGGTTTTGCGCATCGAAAAAATAACTTTGGTGCCGTCGTATGAAATTTCCGGATCAGCCACGGCCCCGCCGGTGCCGGTAAACTCGGCGGTGAGATTTTTGAGCTGTCCGTTCGGTGAAAGCGGCGTCAGCATGTAGAGATCGCTCTCGACGCCATAGCCGATGAAATTGTTGTCAAGCGTGCCGCTATCATTCCCCTGCACAAAAACAAGAGAGGTCGGCAAACTGTCGAGCAGCAAATCATCCGGCGCGGTGCCTTGACAAGCGCTCAACCAGATGAATAGAAAAAGCAACAGACTGTATTTTGCCAAAGCCGCCAATTTGATTTGGCGAGGTAATTTACTGGTCCTGAACATAAAACCTCCTCGATTCAAAAGTTTTGTAGTAGCGCCCTACGGGCGTAACCTTCAGGCGCACACTTTATCTAACTACAAAGAGTCTGCCCCTAAAGGGGCTACTACGAAAGTATAGTGACGTTATTTCATCAGCACAAGTTTGCGCGTCGCCGAGAAACTTCCGGCGCGCAATTGATACATATATAATCCACTGGCCAAGCGACGGCCGGCGTTATCCAAGCCGTCCCAAATTTGGCGATAGTTGCCCGGCGCCAGCTCACCGGCAACCAACTCGCGCACGACTTCCCCGAGCATATTGTAAATGCGTAAGCTGACATAGCCGCGGTGGTTTTCCGGAATACCGAATTCTATCGTGGTCGAAGGGTTGAATGGATTCGGATAGTTTTGCTGCAACGCAAATGTTTGTGGAACCGACTCCGAAGTCGTTTCGAGTGCCGGCGGATGGTTCGGATCATAATTCGCTTCGCGCAACCAAATTTCCGCGACGCTGGCGTTGCCATTGCCGCCTTTTTTAACGAAGCGCAAATCGAGTGTGTGATCCGCAATCGCCTGCGCCGGAATCGTCATCCACTCCGTTTGGGTTACGGCTTGGCTGATTCTCGTGGCCGGATGAATCAAATCCTGCTCGGCGTATAAAGCTTGTTCGACTTGGCCCTCCGCAGAAAAATAACTCGCTTTGACTTCGTAAGTCACTGTTGGGTTGAGATTTTTAAAACGGTAAACCACTTCTTCGGCATCGGTGACGATCGTCTGTTCTGGCGTCGTTAAACGCGTCCCACGAATGAGATGAGAATCATGGCCAACGACACCGCAATCATCATAATAATAAAGCGGCAAATAAAACGATAGGCTTTGAGAGACAATATCGGGCTTTTCATAAGTTGAGCGCAGGGTTAGTTGTAATTTATAATAACCTGGTGCAATCATCCCGCCATTTGACAAACGGCGATTCCAATTGAACTGCACGGTTCCGGAATTATGCCAATGATTCGCCAAGCCGGCAATTGGCGCATTGACTTTTGCGGGCACCAGCTCAATTTTGACTTGTCCAGGATCGGTTAATTTTCCAGCAAGCGAAAGCGTTGACAAGTCATCGGTCAAGCGCAGATCGGTGAGATGGAAATCGATGCCAAGCTCATAACGTCGCGCGCCGGAATGTTCCGTCCATTTTTCCAAAAGAAACGCTTGATCATAACCTGACCATATTTTTTGATTCGAGCTCGTGCTCACGCTGCCAAACAAAGGTTGGAAGCGTCTCGGCTGAAAGTTAGGGTCATCAGATCGTAACTCGGCTAAAGGCTCCAACGCCGGAGAAAATTTGGCAATTTTGCGATGCGCTTCATCCGACAGATAAATATTGCCCCAATGATCCGTGGCCAATGCCGACGGCACCATTTCGGCTTCGCCTTGATACGAGCCAACGGAAATCAATTGCGCGCCATTGAAATAAAGACGATGTATCTTTCTCGTGCCGGCATCGGCAACATAAATATTGCCGTCACTGCGGCCATCAAATCGACCGACGGCCAATGCTGTAAGATCGCTAAAACTTTCGGCATTATATTTTAGGACGGGGCCGGATGCCGTTACTGCAGTGCGAAAAGCGTATAATGTATTCTCCTCGCGATCAATCACCCACAGCAGATCATCGCTGCTATCGAAGACGGTGCCGCGATCATCCCACGCCAATTCCGTTGGTTGCGAAAGCGTTTTTTTGCCAATCTCGCCGAGAGGCGAGAGTTTCAGATCATTCGTCGTGCCCGTTAGTTTGAGCGCGAGAATGCGGCTATTGCCCATATCCGCAACGTAGACGACGCCTTGCGGATCGACGACGAGGCTTTGCGGACGATTGAGCGGGGTTCCGCTTTCCGCGCCGTCGTAAGCTTTAATCCATTTTTGATAATCGCCATACACGATACGATTCCACGCCGGATCGGTGACGAGCTGCACGTAGCTCGCTTGAAAATATGGCGCGGTATCGAATTGCTGCAATTTAGCGAAGAGCGCGCTGCCGGCGGGCAGGCTAAAAAGCTGGCGCTGCAATTTTCCCGTAGTGACACGACGCGAGAGCATGCTGATTTGATGCTCCGGCGCCAGCTCGCGGTTGATGAAGGTCTTATCATTTTCTGCGCTGGTCGCCGTCTGTAATAAGGCAACACCGGTTGACACTTTGCCGAGCTTGGCATAAGCTGATTTCGCCATCGTCGCAAACTCCGCGGCGTTGATCAAATTCCAGCGTTCGCCATTTTTGACAAAGCGCAGGCGCAGCTTGCTATCGCCAAGTGTGAGGTCGTAATCGATGGCTTTTGATTGAGACGAGAGTTTCGGCAAATTCTCCGTCACAAAACTTAAATACAGATAAGGATCGTTCGTCTGCAAGCCGCGGGCGATACGCTGCGCGAGCAAGGCAACGATCGTCTCGTCACTTTCTTGCACGCGTCGATATCCCAGCCGGCCCGGCGTATCGTCCTTTGCGAAAGTCGTCGTCACCATTAAGGCGGCGGACAACCCCAGTAAGTACATGTACCATTTTCTAGTCATAAAGAACCTCCTGCTCAATACTCAAAGGTTAATCCAATTTGAAAAATGTTTGCGGTGAAATTATTGGAGGTGAAAAAACGCTCGTACTTCACGTCGACCGTTGAATGTTCGAGGAAAGACAAGCTTTTGCGCAAGCCTTCCAAGCGGTAGGAAATATGGAATCCATACAAATGCGAATTGAAAGGCTCGAGTTTGTAGTCGTCGGTAAAATAGGTCCGCTGATTTAAATATTCCTTGCGCCAAAAGTAAGCGCTGGTTTGCGTGTAAAAACGATAGCGGTAACGAATTGCTAAACGCTTCGATAGATTTTGATAAAATTGCGCGCCGAGCGCGTGAGAATACACGCCCCAATCATCGCCATACAAACGATACTCGGTCCACAGCGCGGCGTTAGCGGGGTTGAGATGCTTATTCAATTTCACATAACCGGCCACGCGCGTGCGCTGCTGCGGATGGCGCTCCGGGAAATAACTGCCGGCCACGAACACCAGGCGATACGGATTCACTTGATAGCCCTCGATCCGTGAAACATCCAACCCGATGCGGAGAATCGCGGTCGGCGACAACGTTTGCGTCAGCGCCGCAGTTCCGAGAATATTGCTGCGGGTGAACGTTGCCTTTTTGCCCACCGGACTAATCGTATCATAACCGTAACTCACGCCGAGCGAGAAGTTCGTATTTTTTTGATTATAATCTTGGTTGATGCCGAAACCAACCAAGCGGCCAACATAATCATTTTCCATGGAATAATATGCGGTCGCATTCCACGAGGTGGCATTAAACGACGCAATCACTTCGTTGCGGTTTTTAATATAAGCCGCGTTGGGATTAACGTTGGCCGGCTTTGACGCGCCGCTGATGCCGTCGAGCAGCACCGGCTTGGCCGAAATGCCGCGATAAGGCGGAATGTTGACGCGATCCAGCGTGTATTGCAGCGACAAGGCGGAATTGCGCGCCATCTGTTTCAGCCATTGCAACGTTGGCGATTGCACGGCCAAGCCGCCGCTATCGCTAAAAAAATTGGTGCGCAATGACACCGAATCATCGGTGAAACTAATGGTTGCCGCAAAGAGCACGAGACACGAGGCCGTCAGCACGAGCAGCAAGCGCACGAGTTTATGCGTTTTTCTTTTCATAGAAAATTGAGGTGATCAGTGCATAAAAAATTGCCCAACGGATAAAAGATGGCCAACGGATTTTATAAAAACAAAATGGCTCATATCCGGTGGAATCACGTTTTTAAAAATCGGATTTCCCTATCGGCCAATAAAAATCACAAATGGAATATCCAATCCAGATGCCGGTGGATAGACACGTCAAAACACCGCGTCCGTACGGCGTTGCGAAGGGAAGGCAGAGACGAAGGCAGGGTCGAGCTGCGGAAAAATTTGGTAAGGCTTAGATTCGCTGCGGCTCACGATGCACGGGAGAACTGGCAACGCGTCCCTTATGTTTTTGCAGACTTGACCAACAAAACCGAAATACCATTTACGGATTAGTCGTCGCTCCTTCTGTCTCTCCCTACAACCTGGTGGTGAGCTGCGCAAGTTTTATTTGAGTTGCGCAGCATTTCGAGGTGATGCGAATGCAACCGATATTTAAAAGATTACAAGCATCGTGCCAACCAGAATGCAGGCCATGCGCCGCCAGTCGGACTTGGACAAAGTAGTTCTTCTAACTAAAAAAATTCTACTGTCCAAGCCGGACTTCACACCAACCACTGCGCAAATTCCGCTTCCTTGCCGATAAATTTCTGCACAGCTTATAGAGAATAGCCAAAACCGAGCGACACTTCGATATTCTTGTTCGTCCAGTTGTTGCGGTCGCGGCCGCTAGCGAAGATGTAGTTGATGAATTCGTAGCGGAAGGAAACTTTCGGGGTGAGGCTCACCCTGGTGCCGATGCCAAATCCATAGGTAAAACTGTTTTCGTCATAAAGGCGCGTGAGGCCGAGATGCAACAGCGCATAAGGTTCGACCTTGCCGTTGAGAAACGTATGGGTGGCGCGCGCGCCGTTGTAAACCACGCGTGTCGAGCCGGGCAACAGATTCGCATTCAGCGTGCGGCGCAAAAAGTCCTGCTTCGATCGCGCCAAGCCGATGATCGCGCCGACGGAATAGCGTTGGTCGATTTCGTAATAATAGCGCACGCCGAACGCCATCGAGGTTTCGAAACGATCCGGCGCGTAGAAACCAATGAAGGGCGTGATTTCATGGATGGAGGCGACAGAGGGTTTGTTTTGCCCGAAGGCTGCGGAAATGCTTAGTAAGAAAAAGGCTCCTGCAATAACAGCATAACGCCGTTTCATCTGGTTCATCAAAATGTCCTATAAACAATATTTATGTTCCGATCCCCAAAAAACTTCGAGCGTCCTAATGCACAACCGCTTGCAAACGCTGCAAAACTTCGTCTTTCGTTTGTGCGGTGCCGGCCAATTTGAGCGCGACGGTTAATTTCTCTAGTTCAGAGATTGCGCCGACGAGCTGCTTTTCATCATCGTTCAAGTGAAAACGAGCGGTTAACAGCGTCATCAAGGCTTGTTGCATTCCCTGTTGTTTGCCTTCATCAATCCATCGTTGTGCTAATGTTGGCATAATATCTTCTCCTTATCTTTCTTCCACATTAAGTGCATGTAGCCCAAAAGTTGGAGAAGAACACCTTCGTCTTGATAGGATTTGTGCTCGAAGAGAAGATAAAGATCAACCGGCAGCCCTTCAGCTTTAGTGCGGCAGTTTGCCACCAAATCGGAAAAGGATCTTTTATATTCCGCTGAAACGTAAGACGTCGGGTCAAGCGCGATTTCCGTAAGATCAAGCCGGTTAAGCAATTCTGCGGGCAGCGCAACGTTCAAGAAAGTCGCTACATTGGCAACCTCCGACATAACCTTCGTGAAAAAGCCGTCATAAATATTATCAATGTCTGGCATACTTAAAAATTAAGCATTAGGAAGGTCAATGTCAAGCGTTCAAGGAGACAACACCAAAGAGTAGTATAGAGTCTTACAACTTCGCCCACCGGATCCCAATCGCAATCCCCGCAGTGAATTCAAAAAAATTGGCCAGGCCTTGCCGGCTGCGAATGGCGGTATATTGGCGCATATCAAGGCGCAGCCAGTTGCTATTTTTCAGATAGCGTTGCACACCGAAGCCGTAATTGAACGCCATATTGGAAACGGATTTGACGCCGGCCGCGCGCACGGGCACGGAGTTTATCACACCAACGCCTGCGGTCAACGTGCCGTCAAAATTGCGGCCAAGCGGGCGCACGTATTTCGCATTGCCATACATCAGATAAAATGATGCGATGTTTCCGGCGACATATTGAAACGTGCCTTCGACATAAAGCGTAGACAAGGTGCGATAATAAAACTTTCCAACGTAAGTGAATTGACCGCTAAATGAGCCGATATGCAAAGAAATACCACCGTCCGCGGGTGACGGTATCGCGATAAGGGGCGGGTTACTCGTCGGCGTTTGCTCGGCAGGTTTGATCTCTTTGGCCAACGCGTTGTTCGTTGGTTGTGCTGACGGGGTGGGCGCTGGTGTTGTCTTCGGCGTGCTCGTGCTGGTGGAAGCCATGCTGCGACCGACAAACATCCATCCTTTTTTCTTATTCCGAAATGCGACTTGCGCCCACGCGCCATTGAGTTTAAGAACGCGCACCGTATCGCCTTTGGCCAAAACGGCAATCACGCGGCTTTTCGGCGACGGTTGTTCCGCGATAGGCGTCGAAGCGTCTTTTAAAACGATGCGCTGGGCGACCGCGGAGCCGCTCAACAGAATCATCCAGAAGCAAACAATTAAACCGAGTTGAAAAGGCAATGATGAGAAAATAAATTTTTGTGTCAATGAAATTAATTTCATAAATTCCAGGATAACCCGACGCCATAATTCCAGGACGGACGCCATTGGTTTAACGTTGGCGCCGTGTCTATCTGGCGATCAGCGAAGCGAGAAAATTTTTGTGCAACAAACAACAGGGCTGACGCCCGCGCCGCCAGCCGGAGTTTCAGGCCGCTGCTCCAAGCGAAAAAGAATTTCGTTTCAGCTTTGGGCTCGAATCGCACTTTGCCCGAAGAGCCGGTTGCAATCGTCAAAGCTTGCGGCCGGAAAAAAGACCACCCGCTCAGGACGCTTCCCCAAACTGCAGCAAACTTTTTTTTCATCGGCCACTGCCCGCGGCCCGCAAAAAAGAGTTGAGAAATGTTAACGTGTGTTTCATGCAGCCCATCGATCAATCGCAACTCTTGTTTCGCGCGTGTATGCTCGAAGCCGGCGGCGCCGCTGAACCAATTTCTCCCAATCGAGCGGCTCATGCTTAAACCACCGCCTAAGCCGGGTTTATAAGCCAGGGCTCGATGATATTGCGTGGCGTAGCCGTATACTTGCAATTCCCAGGCTTGGTCGACGAAATTAGTTTGTCCAAACAGCGTTGCCGAATAGAAGATAAAAAAGAACAAAGCATAAATTTTCTTACGCATGTTGTCGCATTATTGCAAATGATAAACCAAGCTAAGAAAAAAAATATTGAATGTCAAGAGTTGTGACGCCGGTCGCAGCCGGGCAGGACAAAAAATTGCAGGTTTGCAACGATTGGGCTTATTGAGGAGGAAGTTCCATTCTGGCAAAGGTGAAACTTTCGGCTTTATAACCTTTGGCCAAGCGCTGCTCGACAACTTTCTTGAGCTTGGGGTGCAAGATATAAAATTGTTTGCCGGCTTCTTTTTTCTGCGGCGCCGGCACGAGTTTCTCCTCCACGAGCCAGCGCGTGCATTTGGCCAAAGCGAGATGTTGTTCTGTGCTCATTTTCGCGCGCATGGCGGCGATATTGGGGCAATCCGCGACCTCAATCGTTTCGCGAAACAAAATCGCGCCGGTGTCGACGCCGGGATCGACTTGGTGCACGGTGACGCCGACCGGGGCGCCGCAGTAAATCGACCATTCCGCGACATTCATGCCGCGAAATTTGGGCAGCAACGCCATGTGCACGTTCAGCGTACAAACCTTCGGCACGGCCAGCACGTTGGCGCGAATAATCGGCACGCCGCCGAGCAATAAAATATCGGTGCTCATTTTCTCTAAAGCGGCGACACACGCGGCGCTATTCAAATCTGGCGCCGTCGCCATTTCGATTTGATGCCGGCCGGCATATTCCGCAATCGTCATGCGAGGTTGATGATTTTGTGCAACGCGCAGTTGGCCGTTTGATGAAAGTTTGGTTGCCTGCAACACCAAACCGTTGGCAGAAATCGCGCCGTTCAAACTTGCCGCACCATTCGCGGAGAAGCGTTGCCTGCCGCGCGCGCGCATTTTGCGAACCAAATCCGAAACCGTATTTTTCTCAGAGGGCTTCGCTAAAGCGACGATGCCCCGCACGCGCAGCTCTTGTTGGCGCAGCGCTTCCAAAATTTCTAAAACTTTTTTGTGATTCCAGCTTTTACAGAGCACCACAATATTCATACGATGCCCTCGCGTTGATAAAGGGCGTGCATCAGTTTATCTTCCCGCATCAGCGCGTCGACAAAAAACTTAGCCGCCCAGTTCGGATAACTATAATGAATGTAGCGCCCCCAAATCGGCTGCGAGCCTTTGATGCCGCCGCGAATGCCGGGGTTGCTGCTGCGCAAGTCCTGCGTCGATTTCACATAGTCGTTCAATTTCAATGCGCCGTTGAGCAGCCGCGGATCTTGCGTAAATTCGTAAAGCCGCAGCCAATTGAATGTGGTTTGGACGTTTCCCGTCAAACAACTGTAGGTCGCGATCGCCTTCCAGTTGCGGTCAAATTGTCCGGCCATAAAATCGCGAATTTCAAAACGGTGCAGCAAGGCTTCCGCAGCGCGTAACGCGGCTTGCACATAAATATTCGCTGCGGGCTGTTGCGGCTGCAACAAGCCGCCGGACTCCAACAAACCGTTGACGGTATACGCAATCGTGTGCAGGAACGGAGCTTCATCATTTTTGAAACCGCCGCGATCAAACCAGCCGTTCGGTAGTTGATGCGATAAAACCCAGTCGAGATGTTTGATCGCCGTGTCGCGATAAACTTTTTTTGGGGTGATCACGAAAAGCTCGAGCAGCGGCCAATCGACTGCGGTATAATAAGCATGCGACCGATTGTAGTACGCAAATTTCGTCCAGGCGCCGTCGGCGTCTTGCACGGAAGCAAGCCAATCGCCGGCGTGCAAACTCGCTTGTAAATAAATCTCTTTTCCGGTTTCGCGAAAGGCGCGAATGAGTCCGAGCAAAGCTTGGCCGGTATTGAAGACGCGCGGCGCACTGTTTTTGCTCACATCGTGGCCGGGAAAAGCGCCGTCATCATGTTGCACCGACAACAGCCAATCGGCCATGCGGATGGCGCGCTGGCGATATTGTTCGTCTTTGGAGATCCCGGAATAATTGAAAAAGGTTGGAATGATATAACCGGTGGTTTCGGGATAAGAAGCGGCCCAGCCTTTGGAGAGCCGATAACGCGCGGAAACGCCGCCGTCATCATTCGCATCTTGCGCTTGACAAAGCCAATTCATCGCGGCTTGCAGATGAATGGAGTTGGACTGCACGGCCATCGCCGGTGCGCGCCAATCAAATAAATCTTGCAAGCCGATGCGCAAATGCGACGGTCGATAAACCCGGTACTGCACAAGGTCGCGCAATTGCTTGGCCTTTGTTCGCAGAGCATGCATGATGGAATCTCCAAAACCTTGAGAAACTCGCTATCATTCTATCGCACACCCATCACGCCTAAACGAACAGATAAACCTCCGTCTTGCATCGGGTCGAAGTTTAGCCGGCTTGCGAAGCGGGATTCATGATTGAAGCTCCCCGTCGCACAATTTTCCCGAATTCCCGATGTTTATTCTTGCATACCGGCAGAGCAGGGCAATTGCGGAATTTCTCGAAGAACATTTATCGCCAGTTTGGAGACGCATAAAAGCGCAATCAGCATTTGACTCAATTCCCCAGCGACTTTGCTAATTCCTGCCAGGCTTTCTTCGAGCAATTTTTTGATAGCAACGCTGGAGGCATTCAGCGCCTGACGCAGCAGCTTTTTATTGCTGGTTTCTTCTTTCTCAAAGCTTTGCAGTTTATCCAACAGGCCGGTGCCGCGCTTTTTAACCACATCAAACGCACATTATGCAAATGCGCAAACTGCTCGCCGACACTGCAGCTTTTCGTGAGAGGCAAAGTCAGACTTTAATATTTAGGAATTGGGATTTAGTCGAGAACCACCAGCTTGCGGGTTTGTCGCAAAGCTCCGGCTTGCAGCAGATAAAAATAAACGCCGGGCCCCAGCGCCTTCGTCTCAAAAATCACCTCTTGGGCGCCGGCCGGTTGATAAGCATGGACGAGTTTTTTGATCTCCTGGCCGACCAGATTAAAAATCGAAAGCGTGGCCACTGTTGCTTGCGGCAATGAGTATTTAATCATGGTCGTGGCATTGACGGCCCGCAAAGGGTTTGGAAAATTTTGTTCGAGCGTAAAAGCGTGCGGCGACAATTTCGGCGATGCGGTAACGCGTGTCATTTGATTCAGCGCTTCGAGCGCATTGAGAAAAGGAAAATTTAAGTTCGTGCCCGGATCATGCACTTTAACCGAACTGTTTTTCATAATGCTGATGATCGCCGCCGGCTGCAGGGTCGGATTTTTTTGCAACATGAGCGCCGCCACCCCGGCCGCGTGTGGTGCAGCCTGGGAAGTACCGATAAAAGTGGAGCGCCCGCCGCCAAGTCCGGTGGAAGTGATCAGGCTCCCCGGCGCGACCAACGCGACTTTCGGCGTGCGGTTGGTGAAACAGGTCACGGTTTGCAATGAGGTCGTCGCATCCGCGCAGTCCGGCCACGAACTGCCGAAGAGATTGCGATAGGTGCCGCTATTCGGCTCTCGGCCAAGATCGGCATCATAAACAGCGCCAACCGATACGGCACCGGATAAACACGCGGGCGCCGTCATCGCCGTGACCGAACCGTTGTTCCCGGCGCAGGCAAAAACGGCGATGCCGAGGTTGTTCGCGGCGTTGACGGCCGCCGCAAAAAGATTTTGCGCGTTGTCGCAATTGGAACCGCCGTAAAGCGCGTTGGTGACGAGACTCATATTAATGATGCGCACCTTCAACGCGGCATTGTTGGCGACAATATGATCGACGCCGGCAATCCAATCCGAAACCCAGCCGCTATTGTTTCGATCGAGAATTTGAATCGCGACGATTTTAGCCTTCGGGGCGACGCCGCGCGGCGCGATGGTCCCATCCGACGCGATAATTCCGGTCACATTAGTGCCGTGGCCGTGTTGATCTTGCGCACCCGACCCGACATCTCTACCCTGGTTCAAAAAATGATATTGATAAACCACGTCATTTTTCAAATCCGGATGATTGAGATCGACGCCGGAATCTAAAACCCCGACCGTGACACCTTCGCCGGTAAAACCCAGATTGTGGGCGAGATCGGCTTTGATGGCCGCCAGACTTTCGAGCATACCGCCCGTGCCCCGTTCGTCGAGCGCAATCTTCTCCACCTCGGGATGAGCGATCAGTTTTTGCAGGCCGCTTTCAAACAGAATTCCACTGAAGCCGGGAACAGTTTGATAACGATAGTGCAGTTGAAAATCCTGCTCATTCAGCGCGGCCAGCACGGTGTTTTGCAACTGTAGAATCTGCTGCGCCCGTTCTGCCAGCGCGGCCGATTTGGAAAGACTTTGCTCACGCAGCTTGACCAAAACCGTCGCCTGCTGATTTTGCTGCAACGCGTTGCGGACTTTGGCATCGACCGCAGCGCGGGGTGAGCAAGCCGCCGTTCCAATCAGCAGAATGAAATGAAAGGCGGCGAAAAAGCTGAAATTTTTGGCGAATGGCATCATGGCATCCTCAACTAAAATTGTTATCAATATGCGAAATTGTAACGGTGAAGTCAAGTCGTAATTCGTAATTTTAAGCGGGCGGGCAGGTGTAATTTTAAGGCAGGATTTTAAGGCGTAACACATCCAAGAATTTTGCCTACTCATCCAACATTTGCCGAAGCTTTCCTTCCGACAACCAGCGCCCTCGCACCATCACGTTGCGCAACATTGGCAACGGTTGTTAATGGATTCGCCGTCACCAGAATCAAATCCGCGCGTTTGCCGATTATTCGGTGGTTTTATCAACTACTGCTCCTGTATTCAGGTCGAAGGTGAAAACCTTTCCACTGACCCCTTCGACTTCGTATACGTAGTCATCTCCCTTGAGCCAGCGAAATCCTATGCGCCGCTTGAAGATTGTATAATGAGAATCACTCGCCGAAACTCCGCTCCCCAGTTTCTTCAACTCCAGGGTTGTATACTCTCGGAGAGGTTTCCCGTTGCGATAGATACCCAAGGCAAGATGAGTTTCTTTCGGCTCGTGTCCCCGGTGCCACGGGCCAAAGCGGATTAGCGTAAGGTCGCCGGAGCCCCCAATGTAGAGTTCCCACGCATACCAATCGTACTCAGAAATCAATGTGTCCCGATCAGCGCCGACAATGAAAACTCTTGTTTTCCCCTTCTGGCCATAGCTTTCGTCGGGCACGCTCTTTGCGTATACCGCTCCATGTTCCGACGATCTGACCACCGGTCGGTTTGCAGCCTCACGGTCCGCAATGGCAACAACACATAAAGAGATCAGAAACGTTAAGACAGAAAAAGTAATGGCTTTCATCATGTTTTCACCCGACTTGATTTGCCGCACGGCCCTGCCAAACTTTGCTTCTTTGAGATGAACGTTAAACTTGCTCTGCGAAATGGCGAGTTTTGCGGAACTTTCAGCGCGAGCCCAAAGGCTGTTTTTTTGTGTTCAATCATGACCAAATGATTTTGCCAACGCATCCAACATTTGCCGCAGCTTTCCTTCCGACAACCAGCGTCCTCGCGCCATGACGCCGGCGCGTTGCGAAACATTGGCGACATTGGTCAATGGATTCGCAGTCACTAAAATCAAATCCGCGCGTTTGCCGAGTTCAATGGTTCCAAATGCTTCGGCATTCGCAACAAAACGGCTAATAAATTCACCGGCGTTTTTCGTTCCGGCTTTGAGCGCTTGATATGGCGTCAATCCGGCTTTCACATAAGCCTGCAAATCTTCATGAATAGTGAAACCTGGAAACATGCCGATAATATCGGGCGAAGGCGAATCCGTTCCGAGCAAAAGCGGCACATTGGCATCTTGCAAGGCTTTGGTAAATTTTTGCAGAAATGCTAGTTGGCGATCAAGATTACCAGCGCGCCCAGCATAACGATTGGAATTGCGCCAGCCACTCGCCCAGATCGGATGCAAATATTTTATCTCCGGCCGTGCCAACACGGTTTGCAGAAATGGTGAGGTTTGATTGCCCCATTGCAAATTGATTGTCGCGTACGTCGAGAGATTCGCCGTGACAAAGGCGCCGGCACGTTGGGTGATCGCGACCGCCGCCGGAATTTTCGACTCGTCTAGCGCATTGTTGAAATACGTGTAAAGGTATTCTTCAGCATGCGCGATCATCACCTGGCCGGATTGCAAAACACCTTGCAGGCCCGGCGCGCGCACGCCGTGGCCGATCACCGCGAGGCCTTGTTGTTTCGCTTCATCCATCAATGCCGCAAACACCTCGGCTTTGATGCTGTTGTAAACTTTGATAAAATCCCAGCCGCGGCTTTTGATGTCGCGCACATCCGTTTGCGCTTCTTCCGGCGTGCGCACAATCCAACCGCGGTTGCCTTCGCCATCGACAAAAGCGCTCGCAAAAATCGCCGGGCCTAACAACTCGCCGCGTTTGACTTGTTCGCGGAATTGCAAAATCGCCGACGGGCTGCCCATATTCAAAACCGTCGTGACGCCGTTGGCGACATACGGCAGCAAGTCTTCGGCGTAATTGATATGCGTGTGCATATCGGCCAGCCCGGGCATGAGATATTTGCCCGCGCCCTCGATGCGATAGGCGCTATCCGGAATCGTGATTTGATTCGCCGCGCCTAACGCCACAATTTTTCCATGACGAACGACGACGGTCTGATGGGTTAAAACGCGGTCATCCGTCATCGGCGCGACGTTGACATTCACAAAAGCAATGGTGCCGCTGACGTCTTCGACCACCATTTGGTCGATTCGTTTTTCATTTTGCGGGTTTGATTCAGTGATGTGGAAGCAGCTACCGAAAAAAATGCCGGTAGATAAAAATAGCGTCTTGCAATTTTTCAGCAGTTTTATCATGACCAAATCACCGAGTTATTTAGTTCTATTTTTTTCATGTAAACGTAGAGCAGAAGATAATAAAGCGGCTCATTAAAGCTTGACAATGTTAGCTTAGGCGTGAAATGTCATTCCGACCAAAGGGAGGAATCTTTTGGAAGCAGATTTCTCGCTGCGCTCGGAATGACAGAATTTAACTTAACCTTGTCAAGAAAGTATATGGTTGCGTTTGAACCATTCTTCAACAACGCTCAAAAAATCTTCCACCTGCCCCGTGCTGCGATTGATCATGCCGTGATCGGCATCGGGAAACCAGTGAATGGTGAAAGGCTTGTTTTGCGATTGAATAATATTCTGCAAAATGGTGACGCTCTGTTGCGAAGGAATGCCGCGATCTTTTCCGCCCAAAATCCAGAGTCCGGGTTGGCCCATTTTCTGAATAAAAGGCGCGGGATCAAAACCTTTTTCGCCGGAAAACAAGGCGTAACGTCGCGCGACTTCCTCGTTGCTCAAAGTCGTATTCTCCGCCAGATCGCTATAAAAAATTTCTTCGCCGACCGTGACGGTGGGACCGGCAATCATGACGGTGTAAACGTTGTACGAAAGCGTCGCCGCGACTGGAATAATCCAACCGGCTTGACTGGCGCCGATCAAAACGATGCGGGTCGAATCGAGACGTGGATGATGCTTGAGCATTTGAATCGCAGCGTGTGCATCTTCGCCAAATTGCGGCAAAACGGTTTTGCCGTTGGCAACGCCGACACCCGAATAGACGCCGCCGGAGGTACCGACGCCGCGTTTATCGTAGCGAAAAACGGCAAAGCCTTGCGGTTTAAATCGGTTCACATAGCTTTGATAATCGCTGCGCGTTCTTGGTCCTGAACCATGCACGAAGATGAGCAACGGCGCCGGCGAGGTCGCAGCCGGTATTTCCAACGTGCCTTCGAGCGTTACGCCATTACTGGTAAAATGCAATGTCGTTGATTCTTCGTCTATAAAATTCGATTCGGCCACGGTGTTCTTTTTACAAGCGATGACATGGACAGCAAATAGCGGTATGAAAAACAAATTTACCAAGCAAGGCAATTTCATTTTGCTATTCTTCTTGTTACAGTTTTCGACATCAATAAAGTTTGCAAATCACCGCACGCCCCATTCCCAAAGTCCATACAAAATTTTTTTATCCGGCAGATGCTGCGACTGTTTCAACGCGAGAATGAGTTGGCCGCGGTGATGGGACTCGTGCGCAATCAGATAACCGAGAAAGGCGACGACATGCGGTTTGAAGCCTTTGATTTTGCCATCGCCCGCCAGGCTTTTTTCAAGCAATTTTTTGATGGCCGCGCTGGAGTCGTTCAACGCCTGACGCAGCAGTTTTTTATTGCCGGTCTCTTCTTTCTCAAAACTTTTCAGTTTATCCAACAACTCGGGGGCCGCGCTTTTTAACCACATCAAACGGACATTGTGCAAATGCGCAAACTGCTCACCGACGCTGCGGCCTTTTGAGGCAACCGTGTCTTGCAAATGCGCCGATTCAATAGCATCCAAAAGGTAAAGATTGATGCGCTGGTGAATGTCCCACGTTTCGAGAAATTTTTGTTCATCCATGTGTTACTCCTTGCTAAAAAATTGCGGCTGAAGTTTTCGTTAAACAATAAAGAATTCTTTTTATCTTCTTATCTTTTTATATTTTTGCTTTCATCGCGCCAGCAGTATCTTCCGCGTCTGGCTGAAATTTCCCGCCGCCATCCGAACAAAATAAACGCCGCTGGCCGCCAGCAACGACGCCTCAAAGATGACTTCGTGGCTGCCGCCAGCCTGCGGCGCATCGATCAAGGTTGAGATTTCATGGCCGAGAACATCAACGACTTTAATGGTGACAAATCCGGCGCTCGGCAGATGATAACGAATTTTGGTTGACGGGTTAAAGGGGTTTGGATAATTTTGCTCCAGGCCGAAATTTTGAGGAGGCAACACAACGCCCTCATCGACGCCGGTGGGACTGCTGCCTTCGGTAATGGTAAGAAATTGATTCGTTGCAACATTCTTCAAAACGTCAATCCTGCCGGAGGGCCATTCAATTTTCAGCGAGTCAATCGTTGTCGCATTGCCCAAGCCGAAATGCAAATGCAAGTTCTGGCTATTATAGCCGGATTGCGCAGTGACTTCCTGCATTTGCCAACGCGCCGCGCCGTTGATTGTCGCCTTGGCTCTAACTTTTGCGCCAATGCCGGTGCGGTTTGAAATGGCGCCGATGCATTTGATCTCGATCCAGCGGTTTCCATTACCTTGATTACGATATAAAAAGTTGCGTTGATTCAAACGATTGGCCACAAACAAGTCCAAAGCGCCATCGCGATCATAATCCGCCCAACTGCAGCCGAAAGAATTTCCAATATCGTTGACGACGTCACCGGCGGTGATTTTGGTGAAACTATAATTGGGCGGCCCGCTATTTTCATAAAGAAAATTTTTGCCCGAGCCGCCGCCCGTGCGATCGTTGGCCACAAAAAGATCAAGATCGCCGTCGTTGTCGTAGTCTCCCCACGCGCTGCCGACCGAGCTGCCGCCGTCAGTGGCAACGATGCTGTTCGCGACCGGCGCCAAATTATAATTGGGCGCGCCGCTGTTCTGATACAAAATATTATTTTGGTTCAAAAAATTGGCGACAAACAAATCCAGATCGCCGTCGTTGTCGTAATCGCCCCAACTTGCGCCCAACGTGCTTCTGGCGTCATCCATTATTCTGCGGGTGAAAGCGCCGCGGCCGGAATTGGTAAAAAGGTAATTGTTCTCGTTCGCGCCGTTGCCCACAAAAAGATCGGGAGCGCGATCATTATTGTAATCCGCCCACGCGCCGATAATCGAATTGCCGTTATTCGTCAAAACGAGGCCGGTATCGATTTTGGTAAAGCTATAATTCGGTGCGCCGTCGTTGCGATAATGAAAATGGCGCGCGGCAAAATTGACCACAAAAAGATCCAGGTCGCCGTCGTTATCCACATCAACCCAACTGCTGCTGTTGGAGCTGGCAACATCAGTGACAGGATTGCCCGCGGTGATTTTCACAAACGTCGTGTCGCCGTTGCCGAGATACAAAAAGTTTTTGAAGTTGAAACGGTTCGTCACAAAAACATCCAGCTTACCGTCATGGTTGAAATCCGCCCATGTGCTGCCGATGGAAGTGCCGCCGTCATTCACGAGGGCGCCGGTTTGCACTTTGATGAAGCCGCCGTTTTTGTTGTTGAGATACAACGAATTGTTTTGGCTGACGTCATTGCCGTGTGCGACAAAGAGGTCCAAAAACCTGTCGTTATTCACATCGATCCAACTGCCGCCGCCGCTGTTAAAAACATCATTAGCGACCGGATTGGCGGCGTCACTGATTTTTGTAAAAGTTTGGCCGAAGCCTTGAATAGAAAAAAAATATACGGTCGTGATGCAGGCGGCAAAAAGTTTTGTGCTCATTTATTCTCATTGATTTTGGTTGATTGGACGCGGGTGATTACGCCGGCCGAAACTTGGCCGTGACGATTCTACTCGACAAAAAGCATCTTGCGGTTTGCGCTATACTGGCCCGCCGTAAGCCGGTAGAAATAAACGCCGCTGTCGCGCAAAATGGCTGAATCAACAATGACTTCATGCTCTCCAGCAGATTGATGATGGTTAACTAAAGTTGTGATTTCATGGCCAAGAATATCGAAAAGTTTAAGCGCAACAAACTGATGGTTCGGCAAATAATAGCGGATTTTCGTCGTGGGATTAAACGGGTTGGGATAATTTTGTTCTAAACCAAAATTTTCCGGCGGCGTCGAATCTTTTTCATCGACCTTTGTCGTACCCCCGCCATTTGTTGTACGCAAAATTCTTCCGAGTTGACCAACGGCGGCGCCATTGTTCTGATCGGTGAAATGAACGCTGTAAAGATCAGACGTAACGCCGCTGGGTTGGCTTCGCCAGGTCGAGCCGCCGTTCGTCGTGCGCAGGATGACGCCCGTGCCCACCGCGGTGCCGGTGTTGGCGTCGATAAAATGCACGCTGAAAAGATTATTCGCAGTGCCGCTCGTTTGGCGCGTCCAAATGGCGCCGCCGTCATTGGTGCGCAAAATCGTGCCGTTGTAACCGACGACGAAACCCGTGTCGGCATTGACGAAATGCACGCTCCGCAAATCCGTCGTCACGCCGCTATTCTGGCGCGTCCAGGTGGCGCCGCCGTTCGTCGTGCGCAAAATAATGCCGCCAAATCCGACAATCGCGCCAATGTTGCGATTGGCCAAATAAACGCCCGCCAGCTCGACCGTCGTGCCGCTGCTTTGATTGCTCCAACTGGCGCCGCCATCATTGGTGCGCCTGATCGTGCCATTCAATCCGACGGCATTGCCGGTGTTCGTATCGCTAAAATGCACATGAACGAACGTATTGGTGGTGCCGCTCGACTGGCTCGCCCAATTGACGCCGCCATTGGTTGTCCGCAAAATGGTGCCGCTTTCTCCCACGGTCGTGCCCGTGTTCGCCTCCGCAAAGTGAACGCTGCGCAGGAATCGAGTCGTGCCGCTCGTTTGCGTATTCCAGTTGTTGCCACCGTTGGTCGTGCGCAGAATCAAACCGCTCACGCCGACGGCGATGCCGACATTGACGCTCGTAAACGAAACGCCCAGCAGGGTTTGATTCGTGCCGCTGGTTTGGCTGATCCATTGCGCCGCGGCTAGTTCATAGCACAAAAATTTCGCGGCAAATACGATTGCAAGAAAAAATCGCTGTTGCATTATTTCATCTCCTTCCAATTTGGCGAGCCGTCGGTAATGCCTCACTCACGGGGGGAAACGTAGCGCCCCGTTCGCGGGGCAGACAAGATGTCTGCGCTACACCCATCTGTGGCATTACAATAGCCGAATAATTTACCTTGCCAGTACCATTCTTCGCGTCTGGCTGAAACTGCCCGCGGTGATTTGAATAAAATAAACACCGCTGGTCGCGAGTTGTGAGGCTTCGAAGCGAATTTCATGCGCGCCGGCGTTCTGCACGTTATTGGCTAAAGTGAGAATTTCGCGTCCCTGAATGTTGTAGATTTTCAGTGTAACGAATTGCCGGCTCGGCAAATGATAACGAATTTTCGTTGCGGGATTGCCGAAGGTTCCGCGCGCAGAAAAAGGATTGGGATAATTTTGTTCGAGGCCAAAACCCTGCGGTGTTTGCGGATTATTTTCATTGACGCCGGTGGGGCTGCCGCCTTCGGTCACGGTGAGAAATTGATTCGTTGTCACATTCTTCAAAACGTCAATCTTGCCGGATGGCCATTCGATTTTCAACGAGTCAATCGTTGCTGCATTGCCGAAACCGAAATGCGCGTTCAACATATTATGGCCGTTGAAACAATTCTGGCTGGAAATTTCGCGCAATTGCCAAATCGCCGCGCCGTTGGTGGTTGCTTTCACGCGCACCTTCGCGCCAATGGCCGCGCGGTTGGAAACCGTTCCCTTGCACAAAATATTGATCCAGCGATTGCCGTTGCTTAGATCATTGCGATACAAACCTTTCGCCTGCACCGGGCCGATCGTGTATAAATCCACATCGCCGTCATTGTCGTAATCGCCGGCGGAGGCGCCGTAATAACTTCCTGGCGTCGTGACCATCGCCAGATTGTCGAGGCGAGTGAAGGAGCCGTTGTTATTATTTTGATAATATCGGTTTCTGAGTCCACCGTCATTATTGACGAAGCAATCCAGGTCGCCGTCATTGTCAAAATCCTGCCACACCGAACCGAGCGAAAGATCGGCGTCGGTGACGATGCTTCCAACCTGCGCGCCAGCCATTTTCGTGAGCGTGCCGCGATCATGGCGATACAGATCATTTGCCAAACCGGAAGCGCCGTTGGTGCCAGACAAGTTCGTGATATAAACGTCGAGATCGCCGTCATTGTCGTAATCAATCCAATTCAAAACCTGCCCATCGCGCGCTTCGGTCGCGATCATGCCGGTGGTCAGGCGCGTGAAAAACGCGTTGCCGGTTTCTTTGAGCTGATTGCGATAAAGATAATCCAGGCCCTTTGCGCTGACCGGGCCGCTGCCGATGAACAAATCCATGTCGCCGTCATTGTCATAATCCGACCACGTGGGAATCGTGTACGGCGCCAATCCTTTTGCCACAACGCTGGTGTCGAGGCTGGTGAACGTGCCGTTGCCGTTGTTGTGAAATAGACGATTGGAATGATTGATGCCTGCAAAACCGTTGGGCGCGGAAATGATGAGATCGACGAAACTATCGTTGTTGTAATCGGCCCATGCGCCGGTCCAGCCGGTGTTTCGCAAGCTGTCGCCAATCGCGCCGGTTCTGATTTTGGTGAAGACGCGATTGCCGTCGTTGCGATATAAAAAAGATCCGCGCGGCGTGCCGCCCGCAACGAAGCAATCCAAATCTCCATCATTGTCGAGGTCTGCCCAGGTGTTGCCGAAAGAATCACCTTGATTCGTGATCGCCGTATTGTCGCGCGCGAAATTGCCGCCGCCGAGGTTGCGATAGAGAACTTTTTGGTTGACAAACAAATCCAATTTGCCATCGTTATCATAATCCACCCAACTGCAACCGGTATAAGAATTCGGCACGGCGCCGGCGTCGCTGACGATGGGATTGCCGGCGTCGGTTATTTTAACAAAGGTTTGGGCGGATAATGGTGAATGCCACCAGACGAAGAAGGGTAATAGCAAAATCGGCAAGCTCAATTTTAAACGGACGGCGAGATGGGACGGAATAGTAAATGGAAAATGCTGCAATTGCATGTCACCTCTCCTATCGTAATGCGGCATTGGCCGCAGCCAAACTCAACCACAAAGGACACAAAGGGCACAAAGAAAAACACAAAACCTGACTATTCTTTCTTTGTGTGCTTTGTGGCCTTTGTGGTAAAATAATTTTCGCGGTTGCGTAGTTTTCCAGAGTAATACCGTTAAAGGTCGCGTTTACTCTCATAGCAAAGGTAACGAAAGGAGAGCTTCCATAATACCCCCAAAACAGGTAGTTTTTTTTGCGGAGGAAAAATGCGATCAAATCAAACCAGCCGCTCGCGCAAGGCCACCGCAACGGCCTCGGATTTGGAATGGACTTGCAGTTTTTGGTAAATGTTTTTGATATGAAAATGCACGGTTTGCTCGCTGACGAAAAGCGTGTCGGCGATCATTTTGTAGCTTTGGCCTTTGCAGAGCTGCACGAGCACTTCCGTCTCGCGCGGCGTTAAGGCGGATTGCGTCGTGCGGCGGAATGAATTGACGATCATCCGCGCAATGTTGCTGCTCATCGGCGCGCCGCCTTCATAAACGTCACGAATCGCTTCTAAAATTTTTTCAGGTTTGGTGTTTTTAACCAAATACCCGCTCGCGCCGGCGCAGAGCGCGCGAAACACCAGTTCGTCGTCTTTGTGGACGGTCAACATGATGATATCCACCTGTGCCGTTTTTTTAATCTTTTCGGCGCCTTCGATTCCGGACATGCCGGGCAATTGAATATCCATCAAAATGACGTCGGGTTTTTCGCGCTGAATGTCGGCGATTGCCGTTTCGCAATCACCATACGTATTCAAGCAGCAATAGCCGGGCGCGTCGTCAATGAGCAGGGCTAAACTTTCGCGAATTTCTTCGTCATCCTCAACGATGGCCACGGCAATAAGCTCAGGCTCTTCGCGGCGCGTCGTCCGAGTTTTTTTGTCCGGGCTAAATTTTAACATGACCATTCAGCGTGGTGTGGAGTTGGACGGTGGTGCCGTGGCCGGTTGGCGTTGAAAAAATTTGCAACTGACTATGAATTTTTTCGGCGCGCGCATGCATATTTTTTAAACCATGCCCATTGCCATTGCGAACGCCATGATAGCCTTTGCCATCATCGGTCAGAGTAATTGCCAGTTGATCATCTTGCCAAGCCACGGCGAGCGTGACCATTTTGCAGCCGGCATGTTTGAGCGCGTTGTTCAAGCCTTCTTTAAAAATAAGCGTCAAATGCCGTTTGGCCTCCGGCGAAAATTTCAGGCGCTCCAACGACGGCGACAGACCGTCGAGCTGGAAAACAATTCCCGTGCGGTCAAACAACTCATCGGCAAAATCTTTGAGATAAAGAATAACCTCATACAACGAATCTTTGCCGGGATCAAGCGTCCAAATAAAATCGCGCGTATCGTTGACCAAACGATGCGAGGCGTCGATGATTTTATCGAGATAGCCGGACATCTCCTGCGATTCGCCGTTGAGCTTGCGCTTGACGATTTCACTGAATAACGCGATTTTCGTCAAGCGATGGCCCAGCTCGTCATGAAAATCGTTCGCCGCTTTTTTGCGAACGTTCTCATTCTCCAAACGCCGCGCGGCTTCGACTTCCTGAAATTGTTTGAGCTTCGTCCGCAGGCGATATTTATACAATAAAAACATGAGGGCGAAGCCGATTCCCAAACAAGTTGCGGCGAACCAATAAGTTTTCCAAAACGGCGGTGAAATTTTGAGGCGCACGGCGGCGCCCTGATTATTCCAAATTCCATCGCTGTTTGAGCCTTTGACGCGAAACACGTATTCTCCGGGCGGCACATTGGTGTAGCTGACAAAGCGGCGGGTGCCGGCATAAATCCAATCGGAATCCAGGCCTTCGAGCTGGTAAGCATAAAGATTTTTTTCAGCGCGAGTAAAATCGAGCGCTGCAAACTCGAAGGAGAAAAAATTTTGATTGTGCGCGAGATCGATTCGCGGCAGCGCGGTAATCTCGTCGGCAAATTTCTGCGTCTGGTCAAATATTTTGAATGCCGTAATGGCCACGGGCGGAACAAACGAATTTACGGGCAGGCTATCCGGATGAAAAAGGTTGAATCCATTGACGCCGCCGAAAAGAAGCGCGCCGTTTTTTCTCCGGCCAAAAGCGCCGGGATTGAACATGTTGCTTTGCAGCCCATCGGCGAGATCGAAATTTTTAAATACTCGCGTGCGCGTATCGAAGCGCGAGAGGCCTTTGTGCGTGCTCAACCAAAGCACGCCGTCATTTCCGACGACGATGCCGCAAATGACGCTGTTCGGCAGGCCTTCTTTTTCAGTGAAATGCGTAAATGTTTCCGTCTCGCGATCAAATAACTCGAGGCCACCGCCGGTGCCAATCCACAATCGGTTGGAGTCGTCTTCATGAATGGCGAAACAATAATTATTGCTCAAGCTGCGGGCATCATTGGCTTTCTGCTCGAATCGCGTGAAGCTCTTTCGCGCCGGATCAAATCGCACGAGACCTGCGTATGTTCCTATCCATAACGCGCCGCTCGCCTCCTCATGAATTGCCAAAACGTGATCTGCCGGGCCGTTGGCCGAAAGTGAGAACCGTGTAAAATTTTGGGTGGCGCGCTCAAAACGATTTACTCCCGCGCTGGTGCCGACCCATAACGCGCCGAATTTATCCTCGTACAATGCCGTGACGCCATTGCTGCTTATGCTGTTGGTATCAGCAGGATCGTGGCGATACACTTTGGCGCGCCGGCGCGCGTGATCGATCTGATTCAATCCGGCATATGTTCCAATCCAAAGCGCGCCGTTGTTATCTGTATGAAGAGCATTCACCACATTGCCGGACCGTGGATTGCGTTTGCCGGATTCGAGCGCATGATGCTCGAAGCGCTGTGTTTTTTCATCAAGCGCATCGAGGCCATTCACCGTGCCGACCCAAATTTTTCCGGCGCGATCTTCGTGCAGCGCCTGGATGTGGTTATGCCGCAAGCTCATGTTGTCGACGGGATCAGATTTGTAATGCGCGAATTTGCATCGCGCCGGCAGCATACGAAAAACGCCGCTGTAAGAAGTCCCAACCCAGAAGACGCCGGAATAATCCTGGCAAAGCGTGGTGATGATGCCGCTGCTCTGGCTGTTGGCAATGGCCGGATTATCAAAATAGCGCGTGAAATTTTCGCGGTCGCGATTGAGTTGATTTAAGCCATGCGAGGTGCCGATCCACAAATTTTTCGATTGATCCTCGTAAATGGTATTGATATAATTTCCGCTTATACTCGTTGAGTTGGCGGGATCGCGCCGATATTGCACAAACGTTCCCTGCTCGCGCCGAAATTTATTCAAGCCGCCTTCCGTGCCGATCCACAAAATTTCGAAATGATCTTCGATAATTGTTTTGACGACGTTGTGACTCAAGCTTTGAGAATTTTCGGGGAGCTGTTGATAACGAACAAAGTTTTTTTGTTCGCGATCGAATTGGGCCAGGCCGCGATGGGTTCCAACCCAAAGTTCACCGCGGCGATTTTCGTAAACGGCATAGACGGTGTCGCTCGGCAAACTTTTGGGATTCGCGGCGTTATGTTTGTAATGCGCAAAACGTTGCGTCGTTTTATCAAACCGGCTCAACCCGCCGCCATTGGCTGTGAGCCAAATCGCGCCGGAACGATCTTCGGTTATCGCCCAAATGATATTGTAGGAAAGGCTCGTCGAATCCATCGCCGCATGAACATAGCGCACGAACTTTCCCGTCGCGCGCGCCAGCATGTTCAAGCCACCGCCGTAGGTGCCAATCCACAAATTTTGCTGCCGATCTTCATGCAGCGCGAGAATATCGTCATTGGACAACGAAGTCGAATCGTTAGGATCGTGACGATACGTCGTGTATGTGTAGCCGTCATATTTCACTAAACCCAGCATGGTGCCAAACCACAGAAAGCCTTGCCGGTCTTGTTTAATGCAATAGATGAGATTGTGCGAGACGCCTTGTTCGAGCGAGACGGGTTCGAGGCGATAAGAGCTTGGTTGTGCGTAAACCGTGTTCGATCCCCGCGGAAGACTGCACAAAAACCAGAAGGCAAGTGCGCTAAAACCGCGAAGCCACATTGAGGAAAGAAATAAACCGCGGTTGTGAACGTTTTGCAGCTCGGTTTGATGATGATTCATGGAATTTTCAGACAG
>Ga0247727_10004427_pt1 | contig 29799 bp, 28 predicted proteins | sample WisWelCaveWW1625_FD_202498 | JGI IMG/M metagenome (GOLD analysis project Ga0247727, IMG submission 202498) | Biofilm microbial communities from Wishing Well Cave, Virginia, United States - WW16-25 | ecosystem: Environmental > Aquatic > Deep subsurface > Groundwater > Cave microbial mat | place...
CCGCCGCACTTGTTCCGAAATAGCGAGCCAGTCTCATGGCAGTATCTACTGTGACCGCACGTTGCCCATTAACAATCTGGCTAATCCGAATTGGTGTAACACCAATATCATGCGCTAAACGATATTGGCTTAAGCCAAGCGGATTCATAAAATCCTCAAGAAGAACTTCACCAGGGTGAATAGGGGATAAAGTATCGTCCATTATATTTACTCTCATTCTTAACCGTGATAATCCACGATTTCAACTTTTTTTGCTTTATTGTCAGACCAAGTGAAGCAAATTCGCCATTGGTCGTTAATACGGATGCTATGCTGACCAGCCCTGTCGCCTTTTAGTTTTTCAAGCCTGTTCCCTGGAGGAGCAAGTAAATCCTGTAAATCTTCTGCGTCATCCAGATAAATCAATTTTCGACGGGCGGTTCGCTGAATATCTTTCGGCAACCTCTTTGAAACTTGGCCATGAAAGATTTTTTCCGTTTCTTCGGAGGCGAAGGTTTCAATCATAACCCGATATTATCACGGAGCGATACTATTTTCAAGTCCTTTATTGTGCAGGGGGCGTGCCAACGGCTCGCGTTACTGGCGCTGGGGCGGACGGGGTTCCCCCGTCCGAGCTGGAAATGCCGAGGCGTAGAAAACTGGTCAAGATTTGCGCAGAATCCCCAGCGTCCAGTGCACGCTGTGTTAGCCCGCCAACTTCTTAAGAATTTCTTCTGTCTTTTTGCTCGGCTCCATTACGCGAAGGTGATAGTAGAGTGACCTGGCGAAACCATCTAGTCCTGGGAATAATGAAGCGGCATCAATATTCATGCTCTGTAAGTCGAGGTAGGCGTCACGATGGACTCTCCGTGGTAGATTTATCTTCAATACTGATGCTCGAAGGTAAAAATCCTCGTCTATCTTGCTGGGTTCGATTGATACCGAATTCTTCTGAGCCAAGGATTCAAATTCTAGGCCGAGGGCTGCACATAGATTTGCTTCAAACGGCTTGGTCATATTGCAGGGAAAGAGGCTTAATCCTTGTTGACTGGCATTACGCTCGTTCAGGCGCCCTGGGATCACATCGAGGACAAAATTGAGCGATTTGTCTCGGTCGCTCAAGTAGGATTCGGCGAGCTTCACGACTGCCGCATCTTTCTCAACTAGCGTAGGATAGTTGGACCAACTGGCACCAAAGAGCTTCTCGACATTCCGGTGCAATACTAGGCGGTTGACCGCCCAGATGCATGCATCAGTAAAAGCGTTCTCCACAGCGAAGAATGCCGCAATATAGAAAGAGTGGGTGAAGTCCAGCAAGCGCGTAGGGCCGCCGTAATGTTGCACCAGAGTAAGCCACTCAAGCAACTCGTCTGTGGCAGGAGGACTGTTAATATAGTGATGCGCGCGGCGTTGGAAGTCTCGGATCAGCATCTTCTCACGGATCCAGATCAATTCTCGGTCGCATCGAAACTGCTCACTGGCTCGTTCAATCGTGGTTACTAACGGCCATTTCGCATCATGGTGCCCGCGAAAAATCCATGAACCAAGAACATCGGCAAGCTTCTTTACATCTGGCCAGGAATCAGGCGTAACTTCGAAATACAATCTAATCTCCTTTGCGGCGGGCTAACGGTGAGCGTTAGCGGCGGCTGGGGAGAAACAGGTTTGGAAACGGAATCCTGCCAAAGCTACGAAAATAGCTTGAAAACGCGCAGAGTCCCAGCCGTCCGCTGCACGCTGTGTTGGGCGGCATTTTGCCAAGTACATGCTCTTGAAAACAAGAATCTTATTATGTCTTATCTATCGATTTGCTGGTGGTTCAGCCAGCATTTCTTCAATTGACCATGGGTGCGGTTCAGGAAACCAATGGTCATAAATCATTTGCCACGCACCATCTGTGATAATGCCTGATAAAGTGTCATCAATTTCATTACGGAAAGCGGGATCGTTCAGAGACAGAAGAATAGCCAAAGGTTCACGGCTGAAAAGCTCACCCACAGCTTGGTGCATATTGTAATCATCTACATACAGACCATGAGATGACCAGTCCACTGCAATAGCGTCAGCACGCCTTTCATTGAATACAGTAGCGACATCTTCATCAATAGCAATAATGATATTAACGCCTGCCGCTTTGGCAGCACTCTGTACAGCAGCCACCGAAGTATCATTTGGGAAAACAACAGTCTTACCATCCAAATCTTGAATACCTTGATAGCCTTCACTACGCCGGACCAACAAACGGACGCCATCGAGTAAATAATTACTGGTAAATAATACTTGCACCTCCCTTGATTTTGTGTGTGTAGTATTTCGAATAAGAAAGTCAATCTGATCATTTTCTATTGCGGGAATACGTTCTTCTGGCAGCAGAGGTATCCATTCAATGGATACTTGATTTCCAAACAAGCGCCTTACGATTTCCGTTGCTAAGTCGATTTCAAACCCCTTATAAGTAACGCCATCTTGAAAGAACATAGGATACATGCTTTCATGACGTATTCCGATAGATATTGTGCCTCGCGCCAGAATTTGCACGCCCTTGGCAGATTCTATTGTCCTTGTTGCAAGCGCAGCCTGCGGAGTGGCTGTTTCATTTAAGACTGAATCAGGAGATAGAGATGGCGCAACTTGGGTAGATTGTGTTGGAATTTGAGGCGATTGAACTATTGGTGGCTCTGCTGGTCTAAATCTCGCATCTTGAATAATGTATGCAACAATAACACCGCCAACAACCGTTACAATAATCCCAATGAGTATATCTCTCACAAGATTTGACTTTCTTTCGCCGTCATTCTGTGAACTCATGTTTGCCTCCTGAAAGTAATTTTCTTGTCTGCCGCCCAACGGCTGGCGTTACCCGCTGGTGGGTGAGACGAGACAACGCCATTTTGACGGAGCCAACTTCAAGCCACGCAAACGGCCGGAAAACGCGCAGACTCCCGCCAGTCGGGTGCACGCTGTGTTAGCCCACGTTCTATTTGGAAATTGATAATTATGCTTTTTATCCATCCTATTTGCTCGAATTTTCTACTGGTTCAACCGAGACATCTTCTTCTCGTGCTTGACCATCTCTAGTAAGTTCCTAATAGGCAAAGATTCGATCATGCTTATAATGTCGTCGTCGTTTAAATCCCCTGGATGAAAAACGGAACGCTCATTAATAAGGTCCAAATCGTAGACTCGTCTATCTCTTGATAAAGAATAATACCAATAGAATTGACTACGAGAGCTGAAATGACGCCCACACCAAACCAATGCCGGCGTGGTTGTATCATCATGAAGATAAGGGTAATGATATTAGCAGGCAGTGGAAAACAAAATAAAGGGAGTAGAGCCATTGCACTCGGCCCAGGGAAAAATTTGGCGAGGTAAACAGATATTCCCCAGTAGATGCTGAACAACAAATACCAGCCCAGAAAACCTATCATGAAGTTGCGCAAAATGGTGATACGATCCACTTTGAGACCACTAAAAGCAATTGCCAAAATTACAATCAAGACAGCCCCATATGCAATAATTGGGGAAATATTTTTTATTGTAGTAATGATCTGGCCTTTCTCTCGATTCGCACTAATATTTGCCGGGGACAAGGCTATGCCATCGAATCGGCTTAATGAAGCCGATGTAGCTATCGATACTCTGTTTTCGCCATCCACTGCCATGGCGTAAACGCTGTCGCCTTTTAGTCCGGAATTTTCAGGATTATAGGATGTCCAACCTGCTGATGCGTCCCACATGAAGGCACCTTGATAATAAGATCCTGCCCATACTCGTCCCTGATGATCAATCGATATTACTTCTATAGTGTTCATCACAGCTGGATCCCCAAGGGTGTACGTACTCCATTGGTTATCATGACCCAAGTGGTAAACAGTGCCATTTGTGCCAACCCAAGCAAGACCCTGTTGATCGATTGCCAGCGATAATGCTCCTTCTGAGTCTTCTGGCAGGGTAGCGCGTTGCTCCCAGTTTTCATCGGCCCCCAAAACCATTAGTTGATTATCCTCGTTGATACACCAAACTCTCCCCTGCTGATCGACAGCAATAGATATGACACGTCCATGTATCCCGGAACTTGAAAGCGTATATGTAGCCCCAGGATCACTTGCAGGGTCGATGACGCCAAGTCCGCTAGAGCCATACCAGCCTATATTGATCCATGCGCGATCTTGCCCATCCACAACGATATCGTGGATTCTAGCGTCATCCATGTAATTATCTGGGGTAAAGATTTTCCATTCCCCGTTGAGATCTCTCAAACCAAGTGAATCATCGGTTCCCACCCAAATGCGTCCCTGGCTGTCCACCGCTAGGGAATGTGGATTACTATCCATCAATTTCTTATCCAGCGCAATCTGTTCGATTTTGCCAGTGGCATTAAACGACACGAGACCCTCACGGAAACTAATTCCCCATATTCGGCCTTGTGGGTCTGGAGCAAGATCTTCAAACTGCGCTTGGGAAGGAGTTGTCCAATCGTTCTGCTGATAGAAATAAATCATCGCGATGAACGCGATCAGCAGTAGCCCTAGCACCCAAATCGCGACCCACAACCCAATCCGTTTTTTGGAGGGTTCTTCTATTGGTGAAGAGTTTTTGTCTGCCATCTGGTTCCTCCATTTCTTGTCTCTACCACAACATTAATTGCCGGGGTGGGCTAACGGTCAGCTGCACGCATTGTTAGGCTGCACGGATTAGCGGAACCAACTCTCAGACGAGAAAAAAGCTGAGGAGCGCGGCTCGAAAGCGTGCGGGCAAAATGACATCGCCTAGAAGCCTGCTCATATTATGACACGACCGCGGGCAAACGGACACAACCATTTGGTTACAAAGCGATGAGACTTACTTGACGAGGACTCGACTAACGAGTGACACGTGCTCATACGCAAAGCAACTCAACCGAACCACACGCGCGATGTGCCGCCATGACTCGACGAAGAAAAAAGTACACCGCAGACAAGAACAGGGCAGGCAAAGCGCGATGGCAGGCAGCAGCAAGCGGACATGATTTTTACGACCAGATCATTTTGCCCAAGGACCCATTTCAAAAATCAACGTGCAGCCTAACGGCTGGCGTTAGTGGTGGTGGGGCGGGCGTGGACAATGTTTGAGATGTAGGAAAAACCCGAAGCCAGAAACAGGCTTGAAAAACGCGCAGAGTCCCACTTGTCGGCTGCACGCATTGTTCGGCGGCTTGTTATTGATGCATTCTCCATCCACCACCGACATAGATCAATTGCCCTGTAATCCAACGCGCCTGCTCAGAAGCAAGGAAAACCACTACATTAGCTATATCTTCAGGTTCACCCACGCGGCGAAGGGGCGTTGTAGAGGCGATATCTTCAACGGCTTTCGGTGGGAGATAGCCTGTTTGGATTGGTCCGGGCGCGACGATATTGACTGTGATGCCATACTTGCCCATTTCTGCGGCGGCAGAACGGCTATAGGACTCAATAGCGTGCTTGCTGGCGGCATAACTGATATTTGCCGTATGAGCATGTGCCGCGTCCGTGCTGATGTTGATGATACGTCCAGATTTTGCGTCACGCTTCAAATACCTTTGGAGATACTCCTCCATCAGGAGAGCATAGGCGCGCGCATTGATGGCAAAGTGAGCGTCAATTCCTGCGGCTGTTACGAGTCGAATGCCGCCACCTTCATCTGTTACAAACGATGGGTCGAACGTTTCAAGTACGCAGAGCGTGTGATTGTTCACCAATATGTCCACGCCACCAAGATTTGACTCACACAAGTTGAATAAGAGAGAAATGTTATTGGAATCGGCGAGATCAATTTCATGGGCGACAGCTATACCACCCTGCGTATGAATACTTTCAATCAATGGATCTGCGGACTGTTGTTGCATCGCGCGGTATAAGACATCTCCGCCTATGCCTTTTGTTTTTGCTTGTTGGAGCGCTTCCTCTGAATAGTTACACGGCTCGCGGTAAAAGGTGATGAACACTTTCGCACCTTGAGTAGCAAAAACCTTTGCGATTGCCGCGCCGATGCCGTGATTTGCCCCTGTGACCAGAACAATCTTGTTTTCAAGTTGTGGGTTAATCATAAGCATTCAGCTCATAGGTATGAAGGAAGCCGCCCAACGGTGGGCGTTAGCCGCAAGTGGGTGGGACGCGACTCGGCTTGAGAGCAGTATAAACATGAAGCCAGGATAAAGCCTGTAAATCGCGCAGAATCCCACTTGTCGGCTGCACGCATTGTTCGGCGGCTTCTGGCAATCAACCAAATCAAATGTTGATACACCATTCTCGCTACCTTACGATAAAAGGGTTCGACACTTACTGGTCGTGTCTTTCGAGTGTGTCTCGAATCCTTGAGATCACCGCAGTGAGTAAACTGACATAGTGCTTCTGGTCTGGATTTTTTACGTTCTTGTCAACATCCAAACCTGGAAACTCACCGAGCCAATGGATAAGTATCCCTGAAGCTGCTGAAACGTTGCTAGCCTTCTTAACAGCCTCCTGCTCAAGTTCCTTAGCTTTTTGTACCCACGCTGTTGGATCAGGAACTGGATGACGGCCAGAATTTCTATGCTCAACAATGCGGCCCATCAAGTCGCCAAGTTGTTTGACACGCCATTCTCTAATTTGATTCCAGACCCACGCAATGATTCCCAGAACAATGGCAGCGACGATACCACCGGCAATATTCGCCAAAACATCGGCAGTCCCAAGAAACTCAATAATTGCTTTCATGATGTTACATCCTTGTAATGCTCTTGCCGCCGAACGGTCGGCGTTAGCGGCGGGTGGGTGGGTGTGGACAAGGCTTGAGATGTAGAAAAAGCCCGAAGCCAGAAACGAGCTTGTAAATCGCGCAGACTCCCACCCGTCCGCTGCACGCTGTGTTGGGCATGCTTTCCCAGCAAGAGAAAATTGATACAGCTCCTGCGATATCACCACTACTGAGGAGCCAGATCTAGTTTTGGTACAAGGAGATCGTGTAACCGTTTAGGATCGTCAAAATAAAATCCTACAATTGTCAAGTCGTATATCTTGTTCCCTTTTCTCGTTACGATAATATTTCCCAACCTGACCGAGTCTTTTTCTAGATAAGCTCCGTAATTCTCGTCACCCCATACGAATAAGGATGTGTCTTCGATTATTTTCCCCTTTCCGCTGCCAAGAAATCCTCCAATCTTAATTCCGGCAATGATTTCATCATATGCATCTTGTGCTTCGCGTATGGTTGTATGAATTTCCACCCTAGAAATTATAAGTGTATGGTCGGTGCTGTTAGGAATTTTTTCTGCATCGAACTCATATCTAATCTCTCTGGAACCATCCAGGTTTCTTGTCACCAGAAAAGTTTCTCCGACTGACGAATCTGGAATCGCAATGCCATAAATTTCCAGATCTCTAATGGTGACGAGAAGTTCCCTCTCGGCATCTGTAATTTTACTCGTAGAGCATGCCATTATGGCTGAACCGAGAACGAACACGGCAATAGCGATGATAATACTTTTTTTCATACACATTCACCTATGAATTTGATTACATGCCCAACGGCTGGCGTTACCCGCGCTGGGGCGGGGGCGGCGAAGCCGTCCAACTGGAAAAATGCTGAGGCGTAGAAAAATGCTTGAGATTGCCGCAGAATCCCCAGCGTCAGGTGCACGCTTTGTTAGCCTGCGGTTTTGGAAGGCATTTTCTTGTCTTTTGATTTTTTACCTGCGCCATTTTTCTTTCTGTTGGCAAAAATCTTATATCCAATTAAGCAGATAGAAAGAAACAGGAAGACACCTAATGCAATAATAACATTCTGATTTGATAGCCATTGTGATATGAATTGCCGATAGTAAAAAATTGGTATGGCAAAAGTAATAGCAGCAGTTCCTACATGTATAAATGCTTGAATTCGCCACCGTGACCAATAACTATGCGTCCAATATATTTGACTATCAATTTCCATAATTACAGGTTCGGCAAACTCTTCGAGAATTCTCTTTGCACGTCCCTAATGGACTCTCATGTGATTTATAGTTCTAACAGCATACAAAATGGCAAAAATATTGATAATACCGACTACCAACGGCAGAAAAAAATTCGCTACTTCGTTTGACTGGTTTTGTGAAAAGCCGAACGTGAAAGCAACGGTGGTTACAGTAAGTACAATGTTGCTAATCGTAAGCCTTTGTTCTTCGAGTTTTGCATATCTATCGTATTGATGCTCATAATAAACTACGGCAAATTTTGAATCTTTTGAATCAGTTGTTGTCTTATTAAATATAGCCTTTGGCACATCCTTCTCATCGACATCTTTTCCCATCTTTTTTACTTCCTTTCAACTTCAACCACATGAGCAGACAGGTTAGTTTCACAAAAGCGGGCTAACGGCTGGCGTTAGTGGTGGTGGGGCGGGCGTGGACAATGCCTGAGAGCAGGAAAAACCCGAAGCCAGAAAAATGTTGCTCGAAGCCGCAGACTCCCAAAAATCCGCTGCACGCTTTGTTGGCACGCTTTTGACTTTAAGATTCGCCTGCCTTTTTACACGAGCGCTGAATATGGATGAATTCTTTCCAATACTTTGTTTTCATCTTGTTGAGCAAAATACAAATCCCAACGCAGTTGCAAATTCATCCAAAAATCAGCGGACATATCAAAGAATTTTGCCAAGCGTAAAGCCGTGCTGGGAGTTATGCCCCTGCGCCCATTGACGATTTCATTGATGCGCTGATACGGAACTTCAATATTATCAGCCAAATCCTTTTGACTGATTCCCATTGGATTCAGAAACTCTTCCAAAAGCATTTCGCCTGGATGAGTGGGTATGCGATTTGTAGGAACACGAACCATAATTTATCTCCTGCTTGTGTTGCTAGTGATAATCAACAATCTCAACTTGGTCGGGACCTTTTTCAGACCAAACAAAACAAATACGATACTGATCGTTGATACGAATACTGTATTGACCTTTTCTGTCACCTGACAAAGATTCAAGTTTATTGTTTGGAGGGATTCTTAATTCATGGAGGGCAGTGACAGAATCAATCTGATCAAGTTTTCGGGCAGCGACTTTCCATATAGAATTTGGGCAAACCTTTCTTGCCGCTTTGGTATTTTCACCATTGAAAATATCTTCGGTACCCGTGTTTTTGAAGGACTGGATCATGCCCATATCATAGCATGACATTCATGCTGTTTCAAGACCCAATTTTGCAAGGAGCGTGCCAACGGTTTGCGTTACCCGCTGGTGGGTGGGACGAGACAACGCCACTTTGACGGAACCAGCTTCGAGCCACGCAAACTGTCTGAAAACGCGGTGACTCCCACCAGTCGGGTGCACGCCTTGTTGGGCATGGACTTGCAGACTCGCGACTCTGTTGCCGTGAACCCTCACGCCATAATAAACGTTTTTTCACATTTCAGGCAAGACAAACACCGAACATAAAAATTGAGCCCTGACGAAAACTTGCGGATAAGGAATAACGACCAAAACCGAAACGAATTACCCAGAACGAAACCCATAAAGTGAAAAACGTTGCCTACATCGCCAGCCAACCGACATAACCAAAAAGTGAAGGCTTGCAAAACGACTTTGCTAAAACACTAGCGAAAATCTCACGAAACAATTTTTGCAAAATGACGAAGCCAAACAAATGAGCCACGAGCGATGACCACGAACAGCCAGCGGACATTGCCAAAAGCCTCAAGCGGACAAACCGAGATGTACTTGAAGAAATGAGAAACCCAAAACCGAACACGCAGGGATGAGACAAATGCCAGCGGGACACATTTTGATTTTGAATTTCACATGACCCGATGCCCAACGGCTGGCGTTAGCGGCTGGCGGGTTAATAACTCGTCCTTTTGTGCCTTGCGTACCCGCCAGTCCGCTGCACGCATTGTTGGGCATAGACTTGAAGACTCGCCAACTGTGGATGTGAACCTGCACGCCCATCATAAACCTGCTTGCGTGATTCAGGCAAGACGACATGGAACATAAAAACCAAAGCCATCCCGAAAGACTGCGAGCCACGAACCACAACAAAGACCGAAACGAATTGCCCAGAACCAAACCCATCAAGTGAAAAACGTTGCCTACCTTGTGGGCAAACTGAAAACGCTAAAAGATGACGGCTTGCAAAACAACGCGCCTAAAGATTCACTGAACAACAAGCGGACATTGCTAAAAGATTCAAACAGGCAAACGAAACATGACTTGAAGAATGAGAAACCCAAAACCGAAAAGCGGAGCAAAGACCACCGCCAGCCAGACCGATTCAGATTTTGAATTTCAAATGACCCGATGCCCAACGGTTTGCGTTAGTGGCTTGAACGGTTTGCGTTAGTGGCTTGTGGGTGGGCGTGGAAAATGCCTGGGAGCAGAGAAAACTCGAAGCCAAGAAAAATGCTTGAAAATTCGTACTGTACCCACAAGTCCACTGCACGCTATGTTGGACGAACTGCTGGTCTATAGGGATTACGATTTGATTATAGTCCTAAACGAAAAGCATGTCAGCGACAGAAGAAGTAAAAAAGGCAGGGAAATCTTGTTTGAACAAACGAAGCCTGTCAGAAAAAAGCATAAAAAGGAGCGGAATCACTGAGCAGGCGGAGTCTGCCCGCCCCGCAGACGGGCAAAACAAAAAGGAAGAAGTCAGGCAAAAGCGTTTTTCCATTGGGTGAACCAACTCAGCGCCGAGGCGACTTTGAGCCGCCAGCCAAAGACAGGACCAAACTCGCGGATAGGCAACATCATACCGATGCCGCAAAATTTGCACAGACGCGGATCCTCATCGGACTGGGTAATCTGTTTGAACCAATCGAGGAACTTCAACTTGAAGATGGCAGGGAATTGAAAGGGGAGACCCAAAACGCGGCGCGCCTGTTGGAGTTTGGCGCGGCAAGAGCCGTGATGCAAACCAAAATGACGAATGCGCACAAAGTGAGCGGGCAGAACGTGAGAGAGGAAGCGGCGGATAAACTCCATCGCTGAAAGCGTCATGAGTTTGGATTTGCCTTCATCGCGATTGTCGAAATATTTGAAAGTCACCTGGTCGCCCTTCACAGAGACAATGCGATGATTGGAGATGGCAATGCGGAAGAGGTAGAGACCGAGATACTCGATCAATTTCTCGACGCCATAGAGTGGGGCTTGGATATAGACTTCCCAGTCTTTACTTTGCGCTTCGGATAACATTTGAAAGACATCAAGACCGCCGTCGTTGGTCTGCAACTTTCCATCCAGCCAGAGTTGGCGGACGCCATCACAAAAGCGACGGCGAAACTCTTTGGAGAGTAATTTGACGGGAAAGAGAAACTTGTGAGGAGCGGCTTGCCAGCGAAAGCCCCGCACGTTATCTGCGGGGTAGCCATGTGGGGAAGAAACCAGAGCGCCGCCCGTGACGATGAAATGGAGGTGAAGATGCTCTTGCATGGTTTGTCCCCAGGTATGCAAGACCATCGAAAAGCCGATGTCACCGCCGAGATATTTCTGCCCGAATTCCTTCAATAACTGAGCGGCAGTATCAATGAAGAGATTGAAGAGCAGCTTTCGATTGAAGGCAGCCAGGGGGTTGAAGACGTGGTCAATGGTGAAGACGACGTGATAATAAGGAATGGGCAAAAGCCATTTCTTCTGCGCCTCCAGCCACTGCGCCTTCTCAAACGCGCCGCACAATGGACAATGGCGATTCTTGCAGGCTTTGAAGTGGAATTCCCACTTTTTGCATACATCACAAGCCTTCAACACCCCACCCATCGCAGGCGTGCGGCAATTGATGATCGCGCTTATAGCCTTATGTTGCTCATAGGAAAGCTGATGAGCGCGTTTGAATTCGCTGATGTGTTTGCGGAAGATGTCAGCCACGTCGTATTTCACCCCTGACTGTTGCGTTGATGTCTCTATGAATTTATTTTCCTATAGTTAAGCAAGGGTTCGTTCAACTAGAAACTTGGTTGACGTCTTCAACATAACAGTTTATATCTGGCATTTGCCATAAATGATATATAATTCGGTACTCCTCAACCTAAAATGCAAAAAACATCGTATGCTGAGGGACATTATAACCACCTGAAAGTAAAAGTCAAGCAAGCATGGCAAAAAAACTTCTAGACCAGGCTTGCACTGAGCTTGTCGAATGTGCTCGTGACGTCGTGCAACGCGGAGGGCTGGCAGTCAAATCCCCTCTCGACACCTAATTCTCCAATTCTCCGATCTCCAATTACTATTCATGTATATCCCCGTAGTCTCCAGTCTCTAATCTCTAGTCTCCAACTTCTCCCTCAACCTCACAAACGCCTTGTCCATCATTGGCTGACCGATCAAGGGACGGATGAAAAACCTGAAAGCGAACGCCATTACAGGATTCATCTTCATGCTCAGGGTACGTTCCATTAAAGTCCCTCCTTCTTGCGGCGTGAACTTGAAATCGTTGACCACTTCACCGAAATCGCGGTCTTGGGCTGTGAATGTAAAGCGGGTTGGAGATTCGTAACGAGTTACAAGAAGATCGTTGGGGCGGTTTTGTTGTCCTGCCACCTCGCCGTACGATTTATACTGACTCCCAACAGCCACAGCTCCTGGCGTGAGAGATTCGATCCGCAGTTTCCCGCCGCTCCATTCGGGGTGACGCGTCAAATCTGAGACATAGGCGAACACCGTTTCAGGAGCGGCGTTGATTACTACTCGATAGATGTTTGAAACATTTGTCATGGGAAGTTCCTGACTTGTTCCGGAGTATATCACTTCAATAAAGTGATGTTACCCACCGTCCCGCAGGTTTACTCGAAGGGCAAAGTTCGTCAAACCAAACCTGCGGGACGTTTTGAGTAACGCGTGATCAACACTTTCATTTGCACTTGCACGCGCGCATCCCCGTCAGCCAGCGCCCAGGCAGAACGCGTGGCTCGTTTGGATTCCTCATCCAACCCAATGAAGCCTTCCCATTCCTCCTCGATCCATGCGTCCATGTCTTTTGGCGAGTCCCACGAATATACAAACGGAAAAAATTCTTCCTGCTCACGGACGAACCATCCTCTCGCTTCTGACTCAGCCATTGCCTGATTCGCAGCTTCGTCATCCGCCAAACCGACAGGGAAATCCTGCATCCGACCCGTCTCGCGAATCTCGCGAGCGGAGACAACTTCAATTGCCCAGCGATCCAGCATGGGACGCAGGTCAATCAAGATCCCGTCGGGGACAAGCACGCGCCGAATTTCATTCAGGGCATGAACCATGCCCTCGTGTTCAATTCATCAGAACGACCAGGCGAGGATGGCAAGGTCGAATTTATTTTTTGAAAAGGGGAGTTGGTCCGCCTGGGCGCGGGCGAAGGAAACTTTACTTCTTACGTCGTGCGGAGAATCGATCAGGGCGACGCGCAGCGCGTCCTGGTCTGGATCAAGCCCAATCGTGGAAAGAGGCGTCTGCGCGTATTGCCAGGTCAATCTCCCTTCGCCGCATCCGATTTCCAGCACGCGCTTGTCCCTGAAATCTGCAAACGTATGAAGATATTTTTTCTCGCTGCCCTCGGCGTCTTTTTGCAGCGTCATTTGCCGAGTTGCTTCATAGTTTTAACAGATGTCTGTACCAACTCTTTCAAGACTTTTTTATCCACGTCATCCAGTTTTTTGATATACAAACAGCCCACGCTTGTCTTGTGTTTGCCAAGTTTTTTCAACAAGGCTGTCTGCGCGTTCAACCCTCCCATCAGATATAACGTCAGGTTTTGCTTGCGAGGCGAGAAGCCTGTCAGCATCCAGTCGCCTTCACGTCCGCTTGCGCCTTTGTAGTGATAACTCCCAAAGCCGACGATACTCGACCCCCACATCTTCGGCTCCTCTTTCGTGACCTGCTTCATCAGCTTCATGATCTCGAAGCAATCGTTTCGAACCGCCTCATCCTTGACGGTATTCAGGAAACCTTCCACGCTCGCATTGTTGACTTTGGTTTTTAGTTCAGCCTTCTTTGCCATGTCTGCCTCCGATAAACGTAGCCGTCAGGTTTGAAATCACTTGCGCGCATTCGATGTTTGGAATGATTTGGCGATCAAGTCTTTCAACACGTCCATGTCTACGTCGCTCAACTTTTTGATATACAAACACCATTTGCCTGTGGTGTGTTTCCCGAGTTTTTTGAGCAATGGGTTTTCGTGGTCGCTCCCCAGCAGAACGTATAACGTGATGTTTTGTTTGCGAGGGGAGAAGCCGATCAACGGCGAGTCGCCTTCGCGCCCGCTCTCGTATTTGTAATGATATGACCCAAACCCGATGATGCTCGGTCCCCACATCTTCGGCTCCTCTTTCGTGACTTGTTGCATGATCTTCAATATCTCGAAAGAGTCTTTTTGCTTTTGCTCATCGTCAAGCTTCTTCAGAAACGCCGCGACGCTCGCATCGTTCACCTTGGTTTTGACGTCTGCATTCTTTGCCATGGAAATCTCCTTTCAGATACAAAGGGATTTTAGCATATTTGTTCTGTTTTAAGTTTACCTGTTTTGCGTGGTAGTGTCCAAAAAGAATGGGTTACCCCTTCTTTCGCCACAGAGTTCACACCGTTCGTGTCGCGAGCACGCACGGCCGTGCGAGACGGCAGAGATTTTGAGAAAAAAAACTCTGTGATCTCTGCGGGCTCTGTGGCTAGGCCGTACGCAATTAAACACTCCCTTTTGCGCCCTCAGTTAATACACAAAACTTTCGCTCCCCGAATTTTACCTTGTTTCATTTCGAGCAAAGCCCCATTCGCGTCCCTCAATTCATACTCTTGAAATTCAGGTTTGATGTTCGCCTCCGCCGCCAGTTGTAAAAACTCCCGCACATCCTGCCGCGTCACATTCGCAACAGATTTGATCTCCTTCTCCATCCACAACTGCGACGGGTAATCCAGCTTCAACAGGACTTCTTTATCGGACTCTTCCTTGCGGATGGCATTGATCACCAACCTTCCACCTGGACTCAAGACCTTCAACGCCTCAACTACCGGACCCCAAACTGGTGTTGTGTCAATGACCGCGTCCAACTCGTGAGGCGGACTCTGATCAATCGCGCCTGCCCAAGCCGCTCCCAAAGAAAGGGCGAATTCGCGTTCTTGCTCATTCCGGCTGAACACAAAAATATTTGAATTTGGAAATATATGTTTTGCAACCTTCAAGACAATGTGATTCGATCCGCCAAACCCCATCAAACCCAATGACTGCCCATCATGCAAATTGCACAATTTCAAAGCGCGATACCCGACTGCTCCGGCACACAGCAAAGGCGCGGCTTCTGAATCGGATATCGAATCAGGGATCGGATGCACAAAGTCCGCCCGAACTTTCATGTACTCGGCATACCCGCCGTTGACATCTCTTCCTGTAGCTTTGAAATCCGCGCAGAGATTTTCGTTACCTGCTAAACAATGATTGCACTTGCCACATGCAGATGCAATCCACGCCACGCCCACGCGTTTACCCGTAGTAACGACTTCAGTCGCTTTGTAACGACTGAAGTCGTTACTACGTTCTTCAACTATCCCAACAACCTGATGCCCCAAAATCGCCGGCAAATGGGGAGGCGGACTGCGCCCTTCGATCTCGTCCAGTTCGGTATGACATACTCCACATCGTATGACGCGCAGGAGAATTTCGCCTTCGCCGATTTTTGGCTCCGATATTTCTTGCAATGTAAGAGGGCTGGAGTTTTTTTTGAGAGACGTAATTTCTCTCAGGAGCATGGCTTTCATATTATTTCGTTGGAAGCGTTAGAGCAAACTCCACACCTTCTTTAACCCACGCGCTCAACTGCTTCGCCGTTTTGCATCCATCGGCATCCACTACGAGCCAGCCTTTCATCGGCTTGCCGGTGATGTCGAACGGACGGGCGTGCGGCTTCTTGAGAAGCGCGGCATGTTTGTTCGGGTCCACGCGCACGATCATGCTTTGCTTGTGAACGCCGCAAGCCATATTGCCGTGAACAAGGAAACCGATTCCCCCGAACATTTTCTTTTCCACGAACGGCGCTCCGCTCAATTCATCACGGATTCTTTCGGCCAATTTCTCGTTGTAAGCCATTCAATCTCCTTGCTGTCAACTGATTACTGCTCACTGATTACTGGCTTACCCTGTCCCGAATTGCCTATCTCCTGCATCACCGAGACCAGGCACGATGTATGCGCGTTCGTTGAGGTGATCGTCAATCGCCGCGAGATAAATATCAACGTCGGGATGCTTTTCCTGCATCAATTTGATTCCCTCCGGCGCCCCGATGAGACCAACAAACTTAATCTTTTTCACGCCCCAGCGTTTGAGCACATCGGCAGTTGCTGTTGCCGAACCTCCTGTTGCGAGCATCGGGTCAAGGATTAGACAAACTGAAACGGTGGGTTCCAGAGGAAGTTTATTGTAGTATTCCACGGGGCGTAACGTATGCTCATCGCGATACAAACCGATGTGCCACACTTCCGCGCTGGGCATCAATCCCCACACGCCTTCCACCATGCCAAGCCCTGCACGAAGAATAGGTACAAGCCCGACCTTTTCTTTGAGTTCTGCGCCCTCCATTTTTGCGAGAGGCGTTTCGAGTTCACGCGGCATCGTGGCTAGATCAGCGGTCGCTTCATAAGCCAGTAACGCAGCAATCTCGCGCACGAATTCACGGAATTTTTTCGGCTCCGTGTTTTTGTCTCTTAAACGGGAAAGTTTGTGGGCAACCAGCGGGTGTTTTGATGCAAAGACGTTGGACATGTTTTTCTCCTCAATGATGAATATTTCGATTATAGCCCTGATGATGAATTTTGACATAAAGCCTTCTTTGCCGCGGATTTCACGAATTCTCGCGGAATTTTGGTTCTCTGGTATTTGGTGGGGTAAGCCACAGAGATCACAGAGAAAATGAGTTTTTGAGCTTTTTCTCAAAGGTCTCTGTGCGCTCTGTGGCAACTTCACCCCACTTAATCCCAAAGAGCCGGAATTCTAAAAACAAATTCGTGAAATCCGCATAATCCGTGGCTGAGGGTTGGGACTTTATAAGCAAGAGATTAGGAAATTTGTCACAATCGAAAGGAAGGGGTAAAATAACAAGGAAGGTTCCTTTGGGGAATTTTCGTTCGGCGATGAAACTATGAACGTTCATTCAGCAGCTCAGAAATTAATCGAATTACGCGACGTTGTGAAAGTCTATTCTACTGCGGCGGGTGATTTCGACGCGCTCAAGGGAATCAATTTGCAGGTGAGCGCGGGCGAATTTGTTGGCATTGTGGGAAAATCGGGCGCGGGGAAATCTACTTTGTTGAATATGATCACAGGTGTGGATGATCTCACATCTGGCGAAGTATTTGTCAATTCAAACGGCTCTTCCGTCTCGATTCATAAAATGAACGAGGATGAAATCGCTTTGTGGCGCGGGCAAACACTGGGTGTTGTTTTCCAATCTTTTCAACTCCTTCCCATGCTCACGCTCGTCGAGAATATCACCCTGCCCATGGACCTATGCGGGAAATTCAACGCAAAGCGGTCGCGTGAACGCGCGCTTGAATTGCTTCGCCTCGTTGAGATCGAAGATCACGCGGACAAATTCCCCGCGTTCATCTCAGGGGGGCAGCAACAGCGCGTTGCCATTGCGCGCGCGCTTGCAAATGATCCGCCCATTTTGGTTGCGGATGAGCCTACTGGCAGTCTTGATTCTGTCACAGCCGATCACATCTTTGAAGTCTTTGAACATCTTGTTACCGGGCAGGGCAAGACGATAGTCATGGTGACACATGATGGTTCTCTTGCGCCGCGCTTTTCGCGCACGATGCAAATTACAGATGGGGAGTTGGAGTCAACCATCCCGAAAGAGAAGAGGCGGAAATGAAAACGCGTCGTTCCCAGCCGAAGCCTGCTTCTGCATCCCGAGCCATGTCCACACCTGATGCTATGATTGATATGCATGGCATTGTGAAGACGTTCAAGAACGCGGCGGGTGAATTTACTGTGCTCAAAGGCATTGACCTGACCATCGCCAGAGGCGGGTTCGTTTCGATTGTTGGCAAGTCTGGTAGCGGTAAGTCCACGTTGTTGAATATGATCACAGGCATTGACCATCCCTCCGAGGGGCATATGGTCATCGGCGGCACAGATATTTACGCCAACGTCACCGAGAGTCAGCGCTCAAAATGGCGTGGACGAAATTTGGGAATCGTTTTTCAATTCTTCCAATTATTGCCGATGCTTACGTTGCTCGAAAATGTAATGTTGCCGATGGATTATGCGGATATGTACGACTTCGATGAACGCCCTGACCATGCCATGGAATTGCTCAAGTTAGTTGGTTTGGAAAAATTTGCAAACAAACTGCCTGTGTTGGTGTCAACTGGCCAACAGCAGCTTGCCGCGATTGCGCGCGCGCTGGCATGTGACCCTCCGTTGCTGGTTGCCGATGAACCGACTGGAAATCTCGATACGAAATCTGCAAATGCAATCATAGATCTGTTTGAAGAATTGTCGCGCCGCGGCAAAACCGTAGTGATGGTGACGCACGATCCCTCGTTGACCTCGCGCACCACACGCAACATCACGATTGCGGATGGCGTGTTGGTTGGCGATAGCAGGAAGAAAAAATAACCATCATTGCGAGCCCGAAGGGCGAAGCAATCTCCAACACAATGACGGGGATTGCTTCGTCGGCTCTTCGAGCCTTCTCGCAATGACGACAAAAGAGATTATGAAACCTCGCTGGCGAAAAGTATTTCACGATCTCATTGACAACAAGGCCCGCACATTGCTGGTGGTATTTTCCATTGCAGTGGGTGTGTTTTCCATTGGTGTAATCGCGGGTGCATATCAGATCATCTCGAATGACATGAGCGTTTCGTATTCGGCGAATCATCCCGCGAATATTGAACTGCGCATGTCGAACTTCGATGAAGATGTGCTGGATTCCATTCGTAATCAACAGAACGTGCAGGATGCTGAAGCGCGGCGCGTGTTCAACATCCGTGTGCGCGTGCCGGGTACTGAGAAATGGACAACGCTCGATATCACCGCGTTTGAAGAGTTCGAGAAGAACGCGGTTAATTTGCTGATTCCCATCGAGGGCATGGCGATTCCAAACAAGCGCGAAGTTTTGCTGGAACAGGGTGCGCTTCAAGCCCTGGACGTGGGGCTGGGAGGTCTCCTTGAATTTCAACTCCCTGACGGCACTACGAAGACAATGCCTGTCGTCGGCATCGTGCAGGATACTGCCTCGGGCGCAGGGGATTTTCTCGCTTCACCGTTTGGGTATATCACGATGGATACCCTGCAATATCTAGGTCAGCCGAAATTCTTCAATCGTGCGGTTGTGACTGTTGCAGGTGATGGCGACAACCTCTCGTATATCCGTGAAGCAGGCGCACAATTAAAAGATAAGATCGAAAAGGGCGGCACAGTCGTCATTCGCAGTCGTTTTTCAGAGACGCATAAACACCCGCTGGCTGATACGGTCAGCGCGATATTAGGTATTTTGATGGCGTTGGGAATTCTGATCGTATTCCTCTCCAGTTCTTTGATCGCGAATACATTGAGCGCGTTGCTAAGCCAGCATTTGCGCCATATCGGAGTGATCAAATTGGTAGGTGGGCAGAGGGATCAGGTGTTCCGAATGTATATCACCCTGATTATGGCATTCGGCGTTTTGGCGTTGTTGATCGCCGTCCCGCTGGGCGGACAAGGAGCTTATGGACTTGCATTGTTCATTTCAGGCGAGATCGGTTTCAATTTACTTGGCTATCGAATCGTGCCAATTGCTTTGGTGATTCAGATACTGGTTGGGCTGCTTGTCCCGCTGATCGCGGGACTGGCGCCCGTGTTGAACGGATCGCGCATCACCGTGCTGCGCGCTCTCAGCGGTGACATCGCTGATGACGAGATTCAAGTGTCGGGTGGAGAGACAGCGTCCCCCCTGGGGAAGCGGCTTTCGTGGTTCGATTGGATGCAGGTCAAGGCGACGAGTCTGCTTGCGGCACGCGGAGTCCACATCCCGCGTCCGTTTGTCATTTCGTTGCGAAATACGTTCCGCAGAAAGAGTCGGCTCGCGCTAACGTTATTTACGCTGACGATGGGCGGCGCGATATTTATCTCAGTCTTCAATGTGCGGGTGACCCTGCATGATTACATCGGGCAGATTGGTAAATATTTCCGCGCGGATGTAACGCTGGATTTCGACGAGGCGTATCGTTTGGATGAAATCAGGCAATTCACGATGCAAACAACGGGTGTGGCGCGTGTGGAAGGCTGGCAATTCGTGAATGCAGAGTTGCAGGGCGCAGATGGTGAAGTGATTGAGACCCTGAATATTCTGGCGCCGCCTGCAAATACAGAATTGGTCAAACCCATCCTTGTTTCAGGGCGGTTCATCGAAGCATCGGATGTGCGCAAACTTGCGATCAGCGAAGCAGTCCTGGATTATTTCCCGGATCTTCAGGTCGGCGATACGCTTCGGTTGAAGATCGAAGGCAGGGAGGAGGAATGGCAGGTGATCGGCATTTTTAAATTCGTGGGCCGCGATGGGATTCTGGCGTACGCGCCGCTTGAATATATCGAGCAAATGACAAACCTCGTACACCGCTCGTTTTCGTATCGCATCGTAACGGATCGGCACGACCGTGCGTTTCAGGACAGGATTGCTGAAAACCTTGACCGCTTCTTCCGCGATCATGGCTTTAAAGTGCGTCAGGCGCAATCAGGGCTGGCTTCACTTGATACTGCCTCTGCAAGTTTAGACACGCTTGTTGTGTTTCTCCTGATCATGGCGATCTTAACGGCTATCGTCGGCTCGATGGGATTGACCGGGACGATGGGTATGAATGTGTTGGAGCGCACGCGTGAGATTGGTATCATGCGCGCCATCGGCGCGGATGATCGCGCCGTGATGAGGACGGTGATCGCCGAGGGGATTGTGATTGGAATGATTTCGCTCGTCATGGCTTTGGTGTTATCCATTCCGTTTACTTATTTACTTTCGACGATTGTCAGTTTGGCAGTATTTCAAACCCCCATTGACGTAGTCTTCACATATCTGGGCTATGCCATCTGGCTTGGGCTTGTGTTGGTTTTATCCACGGTTGCAAGTATTTTGCCAGCACGTAACGCGGCACGGTTGACAATCCGTGAAGTGTTGGCGTATGAATAATACCCGTTGGTTGAGTAGTGGCGCGAGCGCCACGTATCGAAACCAGCAACGTACTCAAGAAAGTAGGAATCTATGAAGAAAACGACAAAAACATTAATCATGCTTGCTGTTATTTTCGCGCTGGCGCTGATCGCCTGTGCAAATCAAACCACCGTGACTCCGCAACCTGCCGAGGAGATCGCTGTCTCGCCTGAAAGTGTTGTCGCAGAGGGGAAAATTCGACCCATTTACGCGGTGAACCTGTCGTTTCAGGCGAGCGGGACGGTGGCAGAAATCGTGGCAGAAATCGGCTATTCAGTGAGGAAGGGGGATATGATAGCAAGATTATCCACTTTTGATTTGGCAGGCGCGCAATTCACCGCTGCAAATCTTGAATTGATTCAAGCGCAACAAGCGTACGATCAATTCATCCGCACCGCGGGGCTGGATCGCGCCTCGGCATGGACGGCTTATATGCACGCGCAGATCGCCCGCGCCGAAGCTGAGCGCGAGTGGGAAGATTTGAACGTTGACTCTATCGAGGATCGAATCGAAGACGTCAAGGCTGAACTCGAAGACCTCGAGGAAGAATTGCAAGATGCGAAAGATGAATTCGATAAGTACAAAGACCTCGATAAAGATAATTCCAAGCGACAGACTGCCGAAGATGATCTCGAAACTGCACAGGAAAATTACAACGAAGCCTTGCGCGAGTTAGATGAGATCACACGTGAGCGCGATACTGTCCGTGCCGCGTTGGACGCCGCGTTTGCCGCCGAAGCAGAAGCGAAATATCAATTTGAATTATCTATAGATGGTGTAAATAAGGAAAAACTGGCGCTGTTGTCTGCCCGTCTCCAAAACGCCAAAGTACAGCTCGCGGCGGCGGAAGTTGCGCTGAACAATTATCGAATCGTTGTGCCGTTCGATGGGGTCATCGTGGACGTGGCGGTCGAAGCGGGTGAGCAGGTTTCCCCTGAGACTCGAGTCGTGAGCATCGCGGATACTTCGGCATGGATCGTCGAAACGACCGACATCACCGAACTCGAAGTCGTCAAATTGGCTGTTGGTCAAAATGTCACATTCACTGCCGATGCGTTGAGCGATGTCGCGATGAACGGTGTGGTCATTGAGATCAGCCAGTCATCGTTCGTGCAGGGCGGCGACGTGATTTACACCGTCCGCATACAAGCCGAAGATGTTGACCCCCGCGTCAAGTGGGGCATGACGGTTGAAGTTGTATTTGAGCCGTTGGAATGATTTTGTAGGGGCGACCCATTGGGTCGCCCCTACTACTACAATTTACGGGCGGATTACGATCATCAAAAACAAAATGCTGGCAATCAGGGTGCCGACGAAGATGATCGCCGGCGCGGGGTTTGTTTTCCTCGACCGATTCCCGGCGGAGGTCGGCGAAGGAGTTGAAGCCGAGCATGCGCAGGGTGAGCGACACAAAGCCGAAGGCGAAGCGTGGATAAAGAACAGCCTCCGGCGCAGTCAACAGCGGGAGCCTGTTTTATTTGCTATAATCTCACTCATGCCTACTACGAAGAACCATCCCCTCGATCCCGCATCCAAACCCGATGACCGCGTGGACAACGCGCTTCGCCCACAAAAATTATCCGACTTAATTGGGCAGGATCAAGTGAAAGAGAATCTTGCGATTTTGATTGCCGCGGCGCGCCAACGCGGCGAAGCGTTGGATCACGTTTTGTTTTACGGACCTCCCGGTTTGGGCAAAACGACTCTTGCCAATGTCGTTGCGAATGAGATGGGCGTCAACATCAAAGTGACGGCGGGTCCCGTCATCGAGCGCGCAGGGGATTTAGCCGCCATCCTCACCAACCTGCGCGCGGGCGATGTGTTGTTTATTGACGAAGTCCATCGTTTGGGACGCGCGGTGGAAGAAGTGTTGTATCCCGCGATGGAAGATTATGCGTTGGATATTGTCATCGGCAAGGGACCTTCGGCTCGTTCCATACGCCTGAAACTGCCTCGGTTTACTGTGGTCGGAGCCACCACCCGACTCGCGCTCGTCACCGCGCCGTTGCGCGCCCGGTTCGGCGCGGTCTATCGGCTGGATTACTATGAATTGAACGCGATGCAGGCTATCGTCACGCGCGCGGCGGGCATGTTGAAAGTGGATGTGGACAGGGGCGGAGTCGAAGAATTGGCGCAGCGCGCGCGCGGGACCCCAAGAGTCGCGTTGCGTCTGTTGCGCCGCGTCCGCGACTTTGCCCAGGTCCGCGCGGATGGGAGGATCACGCAAAAAGTCGCGAAAGAGGCGTTGGATTTGCTGCAGGTTGATACGCTTGGGCTCGACGATGTGGATCGCCGCGTGCTGAGGACGATCATCGAAAAATATGGCGGCGGACCTGTGGGCTTGAACACGATTGCCGCATCCATCAGCGAAGAGCAGGATACGATCATGGATGTAGTCGAGCCGTATCTTCTGCAACTCGGGTTTCTGGATCGCACGCCGCAGGGACGCGTTGCGACCAAGTCCGCGTATGAGCATTTGGGGTTGGATTACACGGATGAGGGACAGCCGAGACTTTTATGACGTCATTGCGAGGAGGCGTTTGTTGCCGACGAAGCAATCCCCTCATGGAAGTGGAGATTGCTTCGGGCGAAGAACATCGCCCTCGCAATGACATCTTGCGAATATGGAATCCATCGCCCGCTACTTGATGATCGGCGGAATTGCGTTGTTCCTCATCGGCGGAGGAATATACCTCGCCGCGAAATTCGGTCTCCCGCTGGGACGCCTGCCCGGCGACATCCGCATCGAAGGCGAGAACGGCTCGTTCTATTTCCCGGTCACGACTTCGATTTTGGTTTCGGTGGTGTTGACGATTTTATTGAATTTGATTGCGCATTTATTGAAGAAATAAGTGTCGTCACCTGAATCATCAGGAATAAGAGGATATGGTCTGAAATCTAGTGTATAGTTAATTGTGATTACCCATAACATATTGTCGAGGGAAAATCCGTGACTGAATCTAAGAAACTAAGTGTGTTTTTATGTCACTCATCTGCCGACAAAGCAGCAGTAAGAGACTTGTATGATTTATTGTCAAAACATAAATGGATTGAACCATGGTTAGATGAAAAAAAACTTCTTCCTGGACAGGAATGGAAGACAGAGATCGAAAAAGCTCTTGAAAAGGCAGATGTTGTTATCGTTACTTTATCAAAAGGATCGATCACCAAGGAAGGCTTTATTCAAAAAGAATTTAAGTATGCACTGGATATTGCTCTTGAGAAACCCGAAGGTGCCATTTTCATCATCCCGTTGAAATTAGAAGATTTAGAAAGCCTTGAACTCCCTCGTAGCTTGAAGGCTCTACAATATCAAGATTATTTTCCCAAAAGACGAAAGGCTATTATTTTTGAAACACTGTTGCAAAGTCTTAAAGTACGGGCGGATTCGCTTGGCATCGCTCATGAAGAAAAGACGATAGCTTCGGTGGCTTCAAAATCTAATAGAGACAAATATAATAAAGAAAAAAACGCTATTGAAAAAGGTCTTGTTTCTACAGCAGACTTCCCAATTCATGAAATTCCTTTCCGTAAGAATCCTAACTTTACTGGTCGAAAAGATATATTAGATTCAATTCATGATGAATTTTCTTCGACTCAAAATACAGTTCCTATTCATGCAATTAGGGGTATGGGAGGAATTGGAAAGACACAGACTGCGGTTCAGTATTCATACGAGTTTGCTAAAGAATATGATCTGGTCTATTGGATCAGGTCAGAAACCGATGCCAGCCTTACAGCGGATTATGAAGCACTTACTCAAACCCTGCAACTGCCTGTAAAAACAAAAGCCGAACAATCAGTCTATGTAAACATTGTAAATAATTGGTTGATGAACACCGACAAAAAATGGCTACTTGTTTTTGACAACGTAGAGTCTCAAGAAAAAATTGAAAAACTGTTGCCGCATAAGGGAAATGGACATATCCTCATTACCTCTCAAAGCCCAAACTGGAAAGAGCTAGGCGAGGATTCTCAAATAAAGCCATTCACAAATGAAGAAGCAAGAGATTTCTTCAAGAGGCGCCTTGGAGGAAAAGGACTTGAGCACTCAGACAGACTTACCGAGTTAATGGGCGGTTTACCTTTAGCGTTGGAGCAGGCTTGTGCTTATATGGCTGCACACGGAACGCCGATTGAGATATATATAAGATTATTTGAAGAACAACAGGAAGAATTATGGAAACGAGAAACTCCTCCTAAAGACTACCAAGCTACAATTATGACCACATGGGAAATGGCATTTAAGAAAATCCAGGGGACTCATCCAGCCGCTAAGCAGTTGCTTAATTTGTTTGCTTTTTTTGGACCTGATGATATTCCTGTTTCAATTATTAAAACCTACTCTGATAATTTTCCTGAGGAATTAAGAAATGCCGTTCATAACCCAATTGAACTGGAAGAAAATCTATCCACTATTTATCGCTACTCCTTAGTTGAAAGAAATGGAGGCTTTATTTCGTTTCATCGGCTAGTACAAGATGTAATTAGAACTCAGCTTCCAAAAGACATAACCGCAAAATGGGTCAACATTGCTGTTCAAATAATGAAGGTAGCGTTTCCATACGACGAATATGATATGACGAGTTGGTCAAATTGTGCCCAACTTTTGCCCCATGCGCTTGCCGCTGCCAGTTATGCAGAAAAATACAACACTGGATTGGAAGAAGCGTCAGAGATATATCAAAAGGCAGGTGAATATCTGCGAGGGCAGGCAGAATTTCAGCGTGCAGGTGAAGCAATTGAGCATGCTATAAATGTTCGACAGGAAATTTTAGGGGCAAAGCACGAGAAACTTGCAATTAGTTTCAATTATCTAGGTGAGATAAGACTGGAGCAAGCAAATCATGATGAAGCGCTTAGGTTGTATACCCGGGCACATCAAATTTTTCAAGCTACGGAAAGTTTAGAAGTACAACAGAGCGCTCGCAACTTGAATAACTTGGGTGAAGTATTTCATCATCTTGACGAATTTGAAAAGGCAAAAAATTACTATGAGCAAGCCCTTGCCATTTATAAGAACACGCTAAAAAACGATCGCCCCGATATCTCAATGTGCTTGAATAATCTTGGTGTTCTGTTTGGGCAGCAGGGTGAATTTGAAGAAGCTAGAAAGTATCACGAAGATGCTCTCTCTATTCGTAAGAAGATTCTAGGCGAAAATCATCCTCATGTCGCAATGAGTTTAAGTAACCTTGGGATATTGTTGTCGGATCAGGGGGAACTTGAAGTTGCAAGAAAATATTTTGAACAGGCCCGCGCTATTAGTATCATGGCGCTTGGAGGGAATCACCCTGATACTGCGACTAGGTTGAATAATCTTGGAACTGTGATTGCAGATCAAGGTGAATATGAAGTTGCGCAAAAATATTTCGAGCAAGCCAATACTATTGGCGTCACAGCGCTTGGAGAGAGTCATCCATCTGTCGCTGTGACCTTGAACAACATTGGCGCCATGTTCTCTAAGCAGTCAAAGCATATTGAAGCAAGGCGCTATTTGGAGCAGGCACTTTCTATCGACGAGAAGGTCTATGGCGTAAAGCACCATACATTAATCCGAACTCTCAGTGCTTTGGCCACAGTTATGTTCCATCTCAGACTTTTTCCCTTAGCTAGACAATACGCTGATCGTGCATCAAAAATTTGTTCAGAAGCTAAAGTTAAATACATAGAATGTGAAGACCTTGGGCGATTAACCAAGTCTATCCCATCAATAGGCAAGAAGGTTGAGAAAAAGAAAAAACACAAATAATTTTCATAAAATGGTGCCTATATATCTTCCTATGTTGTAATCTTAGAGTAAGTTATTGAAAGTCTTGCTGTTAGGGCAAGGCTTTACGCCAAGCGGCAAATGTTTGTATACCAGTTGCAAACCTCCGACTTCGACTACCATCTCCCTGAAGCCTCCATCGCACAGACTCCCGCCGAGCCGCGCGATTCGTCGCGGTTGCTGGTCTTGCATCGCGATGCGGGCGAATTGGAGCATCGTATCTTTCGCGATGTGACTGACTACATGAACGCGGGGGATTTGCTAGTGTTGAATCAAACGCGCGTCATTCCCGCGCGAATCTATGCACGCAAAGAGACAGGCGGACGTGTGGAACTTTTACTTTTGCGCCGCCGTGATGAACTCACTTGGGAATCTCTGGTGGGAGGTAAGGGTCTGCGTGTAGGCACGTTAGTAAAAGTGGAGGATGGGCCTGAGGTAGAAGTACTAGAAATACTTGACGGATCGGAGCGGCTGATAAAATTTTCTGAACCCATCGAACCTTATTTTTCCAAAGTGGGGAATGTCCCTTTGCCGCCGTATATTCACGAGAAGTTGAATGACTCCGAACGCTATCAAACCGTTTATGCCAAAGAGCCGGGTTCCGCCGCCGCGCCCACAGCGGGGCTCCACTTCACGCCGCGTCTGCTGGAGGAGTTGCAAGTTAAGGGTGTGAAGATCACGTATGTCACTTTGCACGTTGGCTTGGATACGTTCGCGCCAGTGACAGAAGACGATCCCGAAAAACATAAGATTCATTCCGAGTGGTGCGAGTTGCCACAGGAAACAGCAGATGCGATCAATGAAACTCGTGAAAGAGGCGGGCGAGTGATTGCGGTGGGGACGACGTCAGTGCGAACGCTGGAATCAGCGGCAAACGTGGGGCGGGATGCCATCCCGCCTTACGAAGGGCCAACTTCTCTCTTCATCCTCCCCGGCTATCAATTCAAGGTCGTTGACGCGATGATCACAAACTTTCACTTGCCGAAATCATCATTGATCATGCTGGTCGGCGCGTTCGCGGGGCGCGAGAAGATTTTGGAAACATATGAGATTGCGATTCAAGAAGGCTACCGCTTTTATTCGTTTGGGGACGCGATGTTGATATTATAGACAGGTACACAGGTAGCCACGGGAACACGCAACTCGTAACATGAGCTCTCTCACAACCCTCAACCAACAAATCATTGCCTGCCGCAAATGCCTGCGTCTTGTTGCATGGCGCGAGGAAGTGGCACGAGTCAAACGTAAGGCGTATCAAGATCAGGAATATTGGGGCAAGCCTGTCCCTGGATTTGGCGACCCGAGGGCGCGTGTGCTGGTCGTGGGACTCGCCCCCGGCGCACACGGCTCGAACCGAACCGGTCGTCAGTTCACCGGGGACGCGTCGGGTGGGTTTTTGTTTCCAGCGTTGTATCGCTCTGGGTTTGCGAATCAAGCCTCGGCTGAGTCGAGAAGCGATGGCCTCATCCTGAACGATATGTACATTACCGCGTCCGCTCGCTGCGCTCCGCCAGATAATAAACCGAGTCCCGAAGAGTTGAATAATTGTCAGCCGTATCTTGAGCGTGAGTTGCAACTCATTCAACCCAAAGTGGTTGTATGCCTGGGCAAAATTGCATTCGAAAGAATTGTCAAAATTTTTTCGGCGGGAAACCTCGGCTGGAAATTTTCTCATGGTGCGGTTTTCGATCTCACAAATTCATCCTTTAGCAATCCGCCTTCATCCTTGCTCTGTTCGTATCATCCCAGCCAGCAGAATACGTTGACGGGAAAGTTGACTGTGAAGATGTTCGACGATATTTGGGAGAAGGCAAAAGAATTGTTGAAATGAAAAAACTGATCACCCCGGGCGAATCTGCGCCTGAATTTGAATTGCACGACCTGAACGGCAGACTGGTGCGCTTATTCGATTTTCGCGACGGAGTTATCGTGCTGGATTTTCTGCGCGGGTTTATGTGACCGTATTGCCGCGCGCAGTTGGCGCGCTTGCGAAATGATTATGAAAAATTCAAAAGCCGCACGGTGGAAATCCTTGCAATAGGACCCAACGACGCCGCAACATTTCAACGGTATTGGAAGAACGAAAAGATTCCGTTCATCGGCTTGCCTGACCCCGATCATCATGTTGCGCGAATGTACAGGCAGGAGGTAAATCTCTTCAAATCAGGGCGTATGCCGTTGAATTGTATCGTGGATTCAGACGGGTATATTCGTTATGCTCATTATGCATCGTCCATGCGCGATATTCCATCGAACGAAGAACTTTTGCATGTAATAGATGAGTTAAACGCGTCATCAAACTAACATGACACTCGGACAAATCGCATTCCTCGGCTCTGGTGAAACCTCCCTCGCGGGCGGGCGGATTTTTGAATCGCTTGCGCGCAAGATCCACGAGCCGCTTCGTATCGCCTTGCTTGAAACGCCTGCGGGCTTTGAGTTGAACTCATCGCAAGTCGTCGGCAAGGTGGGCGAGTTTATGAAGACTCGATTGCAAAACTACAAACCGGTCGTGGACGTCGTCCCCGCGCGCAAGAAAAATTCCGCATTCAGCCCCGACGATCCTGAGATCATCAGACCTCTTCTGTACGCCAACATTATCTTCATGGGACCGGGTAGTCCCACGTATGCGATTCGTCAATTGAGAGACACGCTCGCATGGGACGTCATTCGTGCGCGGCATCGCCTCGGCGCCACCCTTGTGTTTGCCTCTGCCGCCACGATCTCCATCGGCGCGCACGCGTTGCCCGTCTATGAAATTTATAAAGTCGGGCAGGATGTTCACGCTGTGGATGGCTTGGATTTATTTTCCGATTTTGGCTCGCACATTTCGTTCATCCCGCACTGGAACAATGCCGAAGGCGGCGCGGATCTCGATACCAGTCGTTGCTTCGCTGGCATGGATCGTTTTGCGGAATGGCGTAACTTTGT
>Ga0247727_10004428_pt1 | contig 29796 bp, 30 predicted proteins | sample WisWelCaveWW1625_FD_202498 | JGI IMG/M metagenome (GOLD analysis project Ga0247727, IMG submission 202498) | Biofilm microbial communities from Wishing Well Cave, Virginia, United States - WW16-25 | ecosystem: Environmental > Aquatic > Deep subsurface > Groundwater > Cave microbial mat | place...
TGGATCCGCGAGAGCCCGAAAATGGCCTACAAGTCGCGCTTCATGCCGATCGAAGGCTTCACCGGCGGCGGCTGGCGGCGCCTGAGCGAAAGCGACCTCGCGCGCATGCGTTTCTGAGCATGCTGTATGCGCTGGCGCGGCCGCTGCTGTTCGCCCTCGACGCCGAACTATCCCATCAATTGACGCTGGAACTCACCGACGCGCCCCTGCGCTTCGGGCTGCTGCGCGTTGCCCGCGCGCCCGGCAGGCCGGTGCGCGCGATGGGCCTGGAGTTTCCCAATGCCGTCGGCCTGGCCGCGGGGCTGGACAAGAACGCTGCCCACGTCGACGCGTTGTCGCGGCTGGGCTTCGGGTTCATCGAGGTCGGCACCGTGACCCCGCGCCCGCAGGCGGGCAACCCGAAGCCGCGCCTGTTCCGCCTGCCGGCGGCGCAGGCGCTGATCAACCGCATGGGCTTCAACAACGTCGGCCTGGACGAATTCCTCGAGAACCTCTCGCGTGCGAGCTGGCGCGGCGTGCTCGGCATCAACATCGGCAAGAACTTCGACACGCCGCTGGAGAAAGCCGGCGACGATTACGCCACCTGCCTGGAGCGCGTCCACGCGCGCGCCAGCTACGTGACCATCAACATCTCCTCGCCCAACACGCAGGGCCTGCGCTCGCTGCAAGGCAAGGACGAACTCGACGCGCTGCTCGCGCGCCTGGCGTCGATGCGCGCGCCGCTTGCCGAGCGGCACGGCCGGCGCGTGCCTCTGGCGCTGAAGGTCGCGCCGGACCTCGAGGCCACGCAGATCCTGCAGGTCGCCGACGCCGTGCGCCGCCACGGCATCGACGCGGTGATCGCCACCAACACCTCGGTTGCGCGAGAAGGCGTTGCGGGCCTGCCGCACGCGGAGGAGTCCGGCGGATTGTCGGGCGCGCCGATCCGCGCTCCCGCCACCGCCGCGCTCGTCGCGCTCGCCGCCGCGCTCAAGGGTGAAGTGCCGCTGATCGGCACGGGCGGCATCATGAGCGGCGCGGATGCCGCGCACAAGCTCGCCGCCGGCGCCTCGCTGGTGCAGCTCTACACGGGGCTGATCTACCGCGGTCCCGACCTGGTCGCAGAATGCATATCGGCCTGCCGAGAGAAACCAAGGACGGCGAGTTCCGCGTCGCGCTGACGCCCGGCGGCGTCGCCCAGCTCGTTCGCGCCGGCCACGCCGTGGCGTTCGAGCCGGGCGCGGGCGCGGGCGTGGGCTTCGCCGACGAGGACTACCTGCGCGCCGGCGCCCGGCCGGGCGCGGCCTGGGACTGCGAACTGGTGGTGAAGGTGAAGGAACTGCAGGAAGCGGAATACCGCAGGCCGCGTCGCGGCCAGACCTTGTTCGGATTCCAGCATTTCGGTCCGGACCCCGAACTGCTCGACGCCGCGCTTGCCTCGGGCGCGACCTATGTCGCGTTCGAGACCGTGGGCGAGGCCGACGGCAGCCTGCCGATCCTCAAGCCCATGTCGCAGATCGCCGGGCGCCTGGCGGTTCAGGTGGGCGCATGGTGCCTGCAGAAGCACAACGGCGGGAGCGGCGTGCTGCTGCCCGGCGTGGACGGCGTCCCGCCGGGCAAGGTCGTGATCCTCGGTGCCGGCAATGTCGGCTCGAACGCCCTGGCGGTGGCGCACGGCATGGGCGCCTCGATCCGCGTCTTCGACAGGAGCGAGAGGCGCCTTGCCGCGCTGCGGCAGGAATATCCGCAGGTGCAGTTCGAGGCGAGCACGGGGCGGCTTGCGGACGCGGTGGCAGACGCCGACCTGTTGATCGGCGCCGTTCTGGTACCCGGCAGCATCTCGCCGAAGCTCGTGTCGCGCGCCATGGTGCGCAGCATGCGCCGCGGCTCGGCGCTGGTGGACGTAGGCATCGACCAGGGCGGCATCGCGGAGACCTCGCACCCGACGAAGCACAGCGCGCCGATCTTCGTGGAGGAAGGCGTGGTGCACTACTGTGTGCCCAACATGCCCTCCGCCTGCGCGCGCACCGCGAGCCTCGCGCTGGAGCTTGCGGCGGTGCCCTGGGTGCTGGAACTGGCTGGCGGCAAGGTGTCGGCCGCCCTGCGCACCGGATTCCAGGTGCGGGACGGCAAGGTCGTCCACGCGCAGCTCGCCCGCGACACCGGACGGCCAACCCGCGCGCCATGAAGCGCATCCGGGTCGCGCTCATCGACGAGGCGCGCTGCATCGGCTGCACGCGCTGCATCGACGCCTGCCCGGTGGATGCGATCGTCGGCGCCAGCGGGCTGATGCATACCGTGGTCGCGCCGCTGTGCATCGGCTGCGACCTGTGCCTGCCAGCCTGCCCTGTGGACTGCATCGACATGGTGCCGGCGCAGGCGCCCTGGACCGAAGCCGACGCACGCGCCGCAAAGCGCCGCGCGGCGCAACGCAGAACGCGCCTGGCAGGCCTCGAGCCTCGCACGCATATGGATCGCGCGCGGCGCCGCGCGATTCTCGCCGCGGCGCTGGCCCGCCCCCGCCGCCGGTGAATCCCGCGACGCGGCACGAGATCTTCAGCCGGCTGCGTACCGCCAATCCGCAGCCGAGAAGCGAGCTCGACACCCACACGCCCTACGAGCTGCTGGTGGCCGTGGTGCTCTCGGCGCAGGCTACCGACAAGTCGGTGAACCTCGCCACGGCGAAGCTGTTCCCGGTCGCCAACACGCCGCAAGCCATGCTGGCGCTCGGGGAACGGCGACTCGCAGAATTCATCCGCAGCATCGGCCTATACCGCACCAAGGCGAAAAACGTGATCGCGCTGTCGGGGCTGCTGCTCGAGCGCCACGGCGGCGAGGTGCCCGCGCAGCGCGAAGCGCTCGAGGCGCTGCCCGGGGTCGGGCGCAAGACGGCGAACGTCGTGCTGAACGTCGCCTTCGGCCAGCCGACCATCGCGGTGGACACGCACATCTTCCGCGTCGCCAACCGCACCGGCCTCGCGACGGGCAGGGACCCGCTGGCGGTCGAGCGCAAGCTGCTAATGTTCACGCCCGCGCAGTTCCGCCTGCACGCGCACCAATGGCTGATCCTGCACGGGCGCTACGTCTGCGTGGCGCGCAAGCCCAAGTGCCCTCAGTGCGCGATCCGCGATCTGTGCGAATTCAGGAAGAAAACGCGCGGTGCTTGAGCCGCCTAGCGCTGGAAGTGCAGGATAGACGGCTGGCTGGCAAACCAGGCCGCGAGATCTTCCATGTCCTGGTTCGACAGCGGCGCGGCAAACCCCTTCATGATCGCGTTGCTGCGCCTGCCCGCCTTGTAGTCCTTCAGCGCCTTCGCCAGGTAGTCCTGGTGCTGGCCCGCGAGGATCGGGTTCTCGGGCGCGGCGGGCTTGTTGCCTTGCGCACCGTGGCAGGCCGCGCACATCTGCGCCGCCTTGACCTTGCCTGCCGTGGCATTCCCCGCCGCCTGCGCGGTTCCGGCAAGCAGCAGCGCCAGCACTGCGGGGAGCAAGCGGTTCACTTGCCGGACCCCCCGTAGTAGGCCGCGAGTTCTTCCATGTCCTTGTCGCTCAGGCTCGCCGCGATGCCGCGCATCGAGGGGTGCGCGCGCTCGCCGGAGCGGTAGGCCTTGAGCGCGTTGAGGAGGTAGACCGGGCTCTGCCCGCCGAGCTTGGGCACATGGTAGACCTCGGGATACGCCGTCTTGTAGCCCGGGATGCCGTGGCAGCCGATACACATCGACAGGTTGTTCTTCAGGTGGCTGGGCACTGCGGGTTGCTGCGCCTGCGCGGCGCCGCAGAGGACCAGCATTGCGACGGCGAGGACGGTGCGGGCAGGCATGCGCATAGTCATGGGGCCTGTAAGACCGCGTGATTATAATGCGCTTTTTCGCCAAGGGTCGCCAATGCGTTTCTCAGGTTCGGCCGAGTACGTCTCCACCGAGGACCTTACGCTCGCGGTCAACGCCGCCATCACCCTGCAGCGTCCGCTGCTGGTCAAGGGCGAGCCCGGCACCGGCAAGACCATGCTCGCCGTGCAGGTGGCCAAATCGCTCGGCCTGCCGCTGCTCGAATGGCACATCAAGTCCACCACCAAGGCACAGCAGGGCCTGTACGAGTACGACGCGGTGAGCCGCCTGCGCGATTCGCAGCTGGGCGATGAACGCGTGCACGACATCCATAACTACATCGTCAAGGGCATGCTGTGGCAGGCGTTTTCGCAGGAGCGGCCCTGCGTGCTGCTCATCGACGAGGTGGACAAGGCGGACATCGAGTTTCCCAACGACCTGCTGCGCGAACTGGACCGCATGGAGTTCTACGTCTACGAGACGCGCGAGCTCATCGTTGCGAAGCAGCGGCCGATCGTGTTCATCACCTCCAACAACGAGAAGGAGCTGCCCGACGCCTTCCTGCGCCGGTGCTTCTTCCACTACATCCGCTTCCCCGACAAGGACACGATGGAGAAGATCGTCGGCGTGCACTTCCCCAACCTGAAGAAGTCTCTGCTGCGCGAAGCGATGGAAGTGTTCTTCGAGGTGCGCGAGGTGCCGGGGTTGAAGAAGAAGCCCTCCACCTCCGAGCTGCTCGACTGGTTGAAGCTCCTGCTGGCCGAGGACATCCCGGCCGAGGCGCTGCACTCGAAGGACCGCAAGACCATCATTCCGCCGCTGCACGGCGCGCTGCTCAAGAACGAGCAGGACGTGCACCTGTTTGAGCGGCTGGTGTTCATGACGCGCGCCAAGGGCGCGTAACATCCAAAAAGGAGCCACGCAATGAAGATCTACTGTCACCCCGCCTCGACCACCAGCCGCCCGGTGATGCTGTTCGTCGCCGAGAACGGGATCAAGGCCGACCTGCAGGTGGTCGACCTGTTCACCGGCGAGCACACCAAAGAACCCTTCGTGGCGATCAATCCGAACCGCCTGGTGCCGGTGCTCGAAGACGGCGATTTCCGCCTCACCGAGAGCTCGGCGATCCTCAAATACCTGGCCGACACCATCCAGTCGCCGGCGTACCCGAAGGAGCTGCGCGAGCGCGCGCGCGTCAACGAGCGCATGGACTGGATCAACACCCAGCTATGCCGCGATTTCGCCTATGGCTTCGTCTATCCGCAGATCTTCCCGGGGCACAAGCGCCAGAGCGACGCGGTGCAGGCGGCGACGCTGGCATGGAACGGGGAGCGCTCGCGCGGCTGGCTCAAGGTGCTCGACCAGGACCTGATCGGGCCGAAGAACAACTTCCTGTGCGGCGACCAGGTCACCATCGCCGATTACTTCGGCGCCGAGTTCGTCGCGCTGGGCGAAGTGCTGCGCGGTGACTTTGCCGCGTATCCGAACGTGCGGCGCTGGCTCGGCAACATGAAGCGGCTCAAGCACTGGGCCAAGGTGCACGAAGCGATTCAAGGCTATGCCGCCTCGCTCAAGGACGCGAAGCTCGAAGCGGCCTGAGCGGCGCACGCGCGAACGGAGCCACCCCATGATCAAGAAGCTGCACCATAACGCCTACCGCTGCCGCGACTCCGAGCAGACTCGGCAGTTCTACGAGGGCTTCCTCGGCCTGCCGCTGTCCGGCACGCTCGAGATCAAGGAGACCAAGAGCGGGCGCAAGACCGAGACCCTGCACACTTTCTACCGGCTCGACGACGGCTCCTACCTGGCGTTCTTCGAGGCGCCCGAAATGCCCTTCGAGTTCAAGCCGCAGCACGATTACGACCTGCACATCGCGCTGGAAGTGGAACGGGAGGTGCTGCAGCCGATGCTGGCCAAGGGCAAGGCGGCGGGCATCGAGACGCGCGGCGTGTCCGACCATGCGTTCATCCATTCGATCTACTTCCGCGACCCCAACGGCTACGTGATCGAGCTCACCGCGAAGCTGCCGCAGCACGACCGCATGATGGACCCGGCGACGAACGGCGCGCGCGGCACACTCGATCGCTGGCAGGAGGGCAAGCGCGCTGCCGGCGGCGCGGGCGCGAAAGTCAGTGGCCGAGGATCTGGCTGAGGAACAGCTTGGCGCGCCCGGTCCTGGGGGCGCCGAAGAACTGCGCCGGCGGCGCGGTCTCGACGATCTCGCCCGCGTCCATGAAGCACACGCGGTCGGCGACCGTGCGCGCGAAGCCCATCTCGTGCGTCACCACCACCATGGTCATGCCCTCGCGCGCGAGTTCCACCATCACGTCGAGCACTTCCTTGATCATCTCCGGATCGAGGGCGGAGGTCGGCTCGTCGAACAGCATGATTTTCGGCCGCATGGCGAGCGCGCGCGCGATCGCCACGCGCTGCTGCTGGCCGCCCGAGAGCTGCGCCGGGTACTTGTGCGCCTGCTCGGGGATGCGCACCCGCTCAAGCAGCTGCAGCGCCAGCGCCTCGGCCTCGCGCCTGGGCATCCTGCGCACCCAGATCGGCGCCAGCGTCAGGTTTTCCAGCGCGGTGAGGTGCGGGAACAGGTTGAACTGCTGGAACACCATGCCCACCTCGCTGCGGATGGTTTCGATCGCGCGCAGGTCGCCGGTGAGTTCGGTGCCGTCCACCAGCACGCGCCCCGACTGATGCGCCTCCAGGCGGTTGATGACGCGGATCATGGTGGATTTGCCCGAGCCCGAGGGCCCGCAGACCACGATCTTCTCGCCGCGCGCGACCTTGAGGTCGATGTTCCTGAGCGCCTGGAAGGCGCCGAACCACTTGTTGACCGCTTGCAGTTCGATGATGAATTGGTCAGGCATCGCGCAATGCTCCCGCTTTGGCGCCGAGCCGCAGTTGTCCACTCAAGTCGCGCTCCAGCCCCTGGCTGTAGCGCGACATGGTGAAGCAGAAGACGAAGTACACGAGCGATGCAAAGATATAGGCTTCCACCCCGAACCCGGCCCAGGCCGGCTCCTGCAGCGACACCTTGATCGAGGTGAGCAGGTCGAACAGCCCGATGATCAACACCAGCGAGGTGTCCTTGAAGAACGCGATGAAAGTGTTGACCAGCGGCGGGATCGCGATCCGCAGGGCCTGCGGCAGGACCACCAGCGCGGTTTTCTTCCAGTAGGAAAGCCCGAGCGCGTCAGCCGCTTCGACCTGGCCGTGCGGGATCGCCTGCAGGCCGCCGCGTACCACCTCGGCGAGGTAGGCCGCGGCGAACAGGATCATCGCGATCTGCGCCCGCAGCAGCTTGTCGATCGTCACACCGGCGGGCAGGAACAGCGGCAGCATGACCGAAGCCATGAACAGCAGGCTGATCAGGGGGACGCCGCGGATCAACTCGATGTAGCCGACGCAGAAACCGCGTACCACCGGCAGCTGCGAGCGGCGCCCCAGCGCGAGCGGGATCGCGAGCGGGAAGGCGAAGGCGATGCCGAAAGTGGCGAGCAGCAGCGTCAGCATCAGCCCGCCCCAGCGCTCGTTCTCGACGTAGCCGAGGCCGAAAACGCCGCCCCACATCAGGACACCGACCGCGGCCAGCCCGGCGAGCCAGAACAGCACGAGCCGCGGGCGCCAGAAGCGCCGCAGGGCGCTCACCGCGTAGAGCGCGAGCATCACGAGGATGCACAGCGCCGGCCGCCAGTGCTCTTCGTACGGATAGGTGCCGAACAGGATGAAGCGGTGCTTCTCCGCGATGAACGCCCAGCAGGCGCCTTCTCCCTTGGCCGCGCGGCAGGCCTTCGAGTCGGGTGCGCTCCAGATCGCGTCGAGAAACGCCCAGTCGACGAACGGCGGCAGCACGCGCCACAGCAGCCATAGTGCGAGCAAGGTAACGATCGCGTTCGGCCAGCTGGAGAACAGGTTCGCGCGCAACCAACTCATCGCGCACCGCCCCGCAGCGCGATGCGTGCGTTGTACCAGTTCATGCATGCCGAGATCGAGAGGCTGATCGTCAGATAGACCAGCATGATGATGCCGATGCCTTCGATCGCCTGGCCGGTCTGGTTCATGGTGGTGTTGGCGATCGACACCAGGTCCGGGTAGCCGATCGCCACCGCGAGCGAGGAGTTCTTGGTGAGGTTGAGGTACTGGCTGGTCATCGGCGGCACGATCAGGCGCAGCGCCTGGGGGAGGATGACCAGGCGCATCGCGCGCCGGCGCGGCAGGCCGAGGGAATCGGCGGCCTCGAACTGGCCCTTGTCCACCGCGAGCACGCCCGCGCGCACGATCTCGGCGATGAACGCCGCGGTGTAGATCGAGAGACCGCCGAGCAGCGCCGCGAACTCGGGCGTGAGCGCCGCGCCGCCCGTGAAGTTGAAGCCGGAGAGCTCGGGTGTATCCCAGGCGAGCGGCGCGCCAAAGGCGTGGAACACCGCGAGCGGCAGTCCGAGCGCGAGGCCGAGGCCGATCCACCCGCTGGGGAGCTGCGCGCCCGTGGCCGCCTGGCGCGCGCGCGCCCACAGCGTAGCGCCGATCGCCCCGGCGATGCCGAGCACGAGGGCGCCGAGGATCCAGCCGTAGGCGGCGTGCGCCACCGGCAGCGGCAGCGCGATGCCGCGGTTGGAGAGGAACACGCCCGGCAAGGGGCTCAGCGCGTCGCGCGGGCCGGGCAGGTTCTCCGAGATGATCGCGTACCAGAAGAACAACTGGACCAGCAGGGGGATGTTGCGCATCACTTCGACGTAGACGGCGGCGAGCTTCGCCACCAGCCAGTTGGACGAGAGGCGCGCGAGGCCGATCAGCGTGCCAAGGACGGTGGCGAAGACGACGCCGATGAGGGCGACGCGAAAGGTGTTGGCGAGCCCGACGCCAAGCGCGCGCAGGTAAGTGTCCGCCGCGCCGTAGGCAAGAAACGTCGTTTCACCGATCTCGAACCCGGCTTCGCGCGCAAGGAAACCGAAACCGCTCGCGATCTTGCGCGACTCCAGGTTCTGCGCCGTGTTCGAGACGAAGAACCACAGCACCAGGCCGGCCGCGGCGAGCAGCCCGGCCTGGTAAAACCAGCTTCTTTTCACCCTAGCGGATCGGGGGGGCGTACATCAGGCCGCCGTCCTTCCACAGGGCATTGATGCCCCGGTCGAAGCCGAGCGGCTTGAGGTGCGCTTCGAACGACTCGCCGTAGTTGCCGACCTGCTTGATGATGTTCAACGCCCAGCGGTTGTCCAGCCCGAGCATCTTGCCGATGTCGCCGGTGGCGCCGGCAAAGCGCTGCACCGCCGGGTCCTTGCCGAGCGCCTGCTGCTCGATGTTCTTCGAGGTGAGTCCCATTTCCTCGGCCTCGATCATCGCGAACAGCGACCACTTGACGATGTCGAACCACTTGTCGTCGCCGTGGCGCACCGCCGGCCCGAGCGGCTCCTTGGAGATCACTTCGGGCAGGATGACGTGGTCCGCCGGAGTCGGCGCGCGCGAGCCGCGCGTCGAGACCAGGCCCGAGACGTCCGTGGTGAACACGTCGCAGCGGCCGGAGAAGTAGGCGTTCAGCACCTCCGGCAGCGTCTCGATCACCACCGGCTTGAAGGTCATGCGGTTGGCGCGGAAGTAGTCCGCCAGGTTGAGCTCGGTGGTGGTGCCGGGCTGCACGCACACGGTGGCGCCGTTCAACTGCTTGGCGCTCTTGACGTTCAGTTTCTTCGGCACCATGAAGCCCTGGCCGTCGTAGTAGCTGACGCCGGCGAAGTTGATGCCGAGGCTGGCGTCGCGCGTCACCGTCCAGGTGGTGTTGCGCGACAACACGTCGATCTCACCCGACTGCAGCGCGGTAAAGCGCTGCTGCGCGGTGAGCGGCGTGTAACGCACCTTGTTCGCGTCGCCGAACACCGCCGCCGCGATCCCGCGGCAGACGTCTACATCGATCCCCTTCCAGACACCTTTGGAATCGGGCGCGGAGAATCCGGCGAGCGCACCCCCGTTGACGCCGCACTGCACGAAACCCTTCTTCTGCACCGCGTCGAGCGTGGATTGCGCCTGCGCCGCGCCCGCGGCGAACGCGAGCGCGATCGCGCCCGCCACTCTAGCTATGGTCCTCATGGTTCCCTCCTCCTGGTTTGCGCCGCCTCGCGGCTGCTGCCGCCAGTCTATCCCCCGAGTGGCCGCTGCTCAAGCGTCCTCGCCCGCAGCGCGGCTACAATATCCGGACTGGCCCCGCTGGGTACCCCGTGCTGATCGACTTCTTCCTCAAGCTGAAATCGCACAAGCTGCCGGTCTCCCTCAAGGAGTACCTGACGCTGCTCGAGGCCATGGACAAGGGCGTGATCGGGCCGTCGGTCAACGACTTCTACTACCTGTCGCGCATCGCGCTGGTGAAGGACGAAGCCAACTTCGACAAGTTCGACCGCGCCTTCGCCGAGTTCTGGGACGGCGTGGAAACCATCCCCGGCATCGAGGCGCAGGTTCCCCTGGAATGGCTGCTCAAGCAGGTCGAGCTGACCCTGTCGGAGGAGGAGAAGAAGCAGATCGAGGCGCTGGGCGGCTGGGACAAGCTGATGGAGACGCTGAAAAAACGCCTGGAGGAGCAGAAAGGCCGCCACCAGGGCGGCTCGAAGTGGATCGGCACCGGCGGCACCTCGCCTTTCGGCGCCTACGGCTATAACCCGGAAGGCATCCGCATCGGCCAGGACAAGTCGCGCAACCGCAGCGCGGTGAAGGTGTGGGACCAGCGCGAGTACCAGAACCTGGACGACGCGGTCGAGCTGGGCACGCGCAACGTCAAGGTGGCGCTGCGGCGCCTGCGGCGCTTCGCCCGGGAGGGCGCACCGGAGGAGTTCGACCTCGAGCACACCATCGACGCCACGGCGCGTAAAGCCTACCTCGACATCCACATGCGGCCCGAGCGCCACAACACGGTGAAGGTGCTGATGTTCATGGACATCGGGGGCACCATGGACGACCACATCAAGCTCGCCGAGGAGCTGTTCTCGGCCTCCAAGACCGAGTTCAAGCACCTGGAGTTCTACTACTTCCACAACTGCCTGTATGACTTCGTGTGGAAGGACAACCGGCGCCGCCACTCCGAGCGCACGCGCACCTGGGACATCCTGCACAAGTACGGCCACGACTACAAAGTGATCTTCGTCGGCGACGCCACCATGAGCCCTTACGAGATCCTGCAGCCCGGGGGCAGCATCGAATACTTCAACGAGGAGCCCGGCGCGGTGTGGGTAAAGCGCGTCTCAGAGGTGTATTCGAAGTGTGTCTGGCTCAACCCGGAGCCCGAGGAGATCTGGGGCTACCGCCAGTCGATCCAGATCATGAAGGAACTGCTGAACAACCGCATGTACCCGCTCACCATGGGCGGCCTCGAGCGGGCGATGCGCGCGCTAGCGAAGTAGAGTGAGCGGCCGGCTCAGCCGCCTGGTGCTCAACCTGCGGCGCAACCTGCCGCCCGATCCGGCGCGCGCGTCCCGCTTCGAACGCCTGCTGCGGCGCTTCGCGCGCCCCGCCGGGTGGCTCGGCGCCGACTTGAACCTGCTCGCCACCCTCTACGGCACCGACAAGTATGGCGAGCACGACTACACGACGGTATACCAGGAGCTGATGCGCCCCTGGCGCGGCAAGCCGGTGCGCCTGCTCGAAGTCGGCGTCGGCGGCTACGCCGGCGTCCTCGGCGGGGAATCCCTGCGCATGTGGGAGAGCTACTTCCGGCGCGGCCGCATCTACGGCATCGACATCTACGACAAGACCGCCCTTTCGGGCGGCCGCGTGCAGGTGTTCCAGTGTTCCCAGGTGGATGCGCCGCGCCTCAGCACGCTGGCGCAGGACGTCGGGCCGTTCGACTTCATCATCGACGACGGCAGCCACCAGAACGCGCACCAGATCGAAACCTTCAGGATCCTGTGGCCGCACGTCAAGGACGGCGGCGCCTACATTGTCGAGGATACCCAGACTTCCTATTGGCCGTCGTACGGCGGCGGGCCGCTGAGCACGCCGGGCTATGCGCGATCCTGCGTGCAGTGGTTCAAGAACCTGGCCGACAGCGTCAACCTGCCGGAATTCCTGCAGCCCGCGCCGCCCGGGCTCGACCCGGGCATCGGCAGCATCGCCTTCCACCACAACCTGATCGTGGTGCGCAAGGACCTCGCGGAGCGTTACTCGAACGTCGCGCTCGACAACGGGGACCTGCGCCGCCGCCTGAGCCAGCCAGGCTAGCCGGCCGCCGCCGCGCGCTCGCCGCGGGCGAGGCGCTCGAACTCCGCCGCCTCGAGCGGCGGGCTGTAGTGGTGGCCCTGCCACTCGACGCAGCCGAGCGCCAGCAGGCGCCGCAGCTGCGCCTCGCTTTCCACTCCCTCGGCGGCCACCTGCAGCCCCAGGCCGCGCGCCATCGCCGCGATGGTTTCCACGATCATCGCGTCGCCGCTGCTGGTTTCCAGCTCGCGCAGGAAGCCGCGGTCGATCTTCAGCTTGTCGATCGGCAGTTGCCGCAGGTAGGCGAGGCTCGAATAGCCTGTGCCGAAATCGTCGATCGCCAGGCGAACGCCCAACTCGCCGATGCGCTTGAGCGTCTCGATGTTGTCTTGCAAGTGCGCCATCAGCACGCGCTCGGTGACTTCCAGCTCGAGGCGCGTGCCGGGCACCCCGTGGGCGGCGAGCGAGTCGCGCAGGCGCGCCACGTAGGCCTCGCCCTGCGCGAGCTCCAGCGCCGAGACGTTGAGCGCGAACCAGGGCGCACCCGGGAGCGTGCGCTGCCAGGCGCCGATCTGCGACAGCGCGCGCTCCAGGGCCCATTCGCCGATGCCGCGGATCAGGCCGCTTTCCTCCGCCGCCGGGAGGAAGGCGTCCGGTGCGAGCAGCCCGCGCCGCGGATGGTTCCAGCGCACCAGCGCCTCGGCGCCGACGATGGCGCCGTGGCGCAGCACCGGCTGCCAGTGCAGCAGCAGCTCGCCGCGCGCCAGCGCGCCGCGCAGGTCGCTCTCCAGCGTCAGGCGCTCCACCGCGCGCGCGTTGAGCTCGGGCGAGAAAAAGCGAAAAGCCCCGCGGCCGCTGTCCTTGGCGTGGTACATGGCGGTGTCGGCGCTCTTCAGCAGAGCGCTGAAATCGCGCCCGTCGAGCGGGTAGATGCCGATGCCGATCGAGGCCGTCACGTTGAGCGTGCGGCCCTCGACGGTGAACGGCCGCTGCAGGACGCCCTGGATGCGCTGCGCCACCAGCGCCGCCTCCTGCGCATTCTTCAGCCCGTCCCACAGCAGCACGAACTCGTCGCCGCCCAGCCGCGCCAGCGTGTCCTTCTGCCGCAGCGTGTTCTGCAGCCGCTCGGCAACCGCGCGCAGCAGTGCATCGCCCGCCTGGTGGCCCAGCGAGTCATTCACCAGCTTGAAGCGGTCCAGGTCGAACAGCAGCACCGCCAGCTGGCCGCGGCTGCGCACGGCAGCCAGGATCGCCTGCCCCGCGCGGTCGGCGAGTAGCGCGCGATTGGGAAGCCCGGTGAGCGCATCGCGCGTGGCGAGGACCTGGATGCGCTCCTCGGCCTGCTTGCGCGCCGTGATGTCGGCGCCGGTGCCGCGGAAGCCCGTGTGCCGTCCCTGCGCGTCGCGCACCGGCATGCCGCTCACCTGCTGCCAGATCACCTTGCCCGACTTGGCGATCGAGCGATGCGTCAGGTCGCGGAACGGCTGGCCCTCGCGCGCGCTGCGCTCGAACCACTCGTCGAGCGCGCGCGCCTCGCCCAGCGGCATGAACTCGCGCGGGCTGCGCCCGATCAGGTCGGCACGCATGTAGCCCAGCACCGCCTCGACGCGCGCCGACAGGTAGGTGTAGCGCCATTGCGTGTCGGTCTCCCACACGTATTCGCCCGAAGCCTCGACCACGTCGCGGAAGCGCTGCTCGCGCTCGGCCAGCGCCTCGCGCACCCGGCGCTGCTCGGTCACGTCGCGCAGCACCGACTGCACCACCAGGCGGCCGCGCTCCAGGTAGGCCACCGCCGCCACCTCCACCACCGTATCGCTGCCGTCGCGGCAACGCAGCTTGCGCTCCTCGAACTCGAGGCGGCCCGGGCCGAGCTGCAGGAACTTCTCGCGCTCGAGAAAGCGCTCCTGCTGCCCCGCGTCGATGGTGTCGGCGATGTTCACCCCGAGCAGCTCGCGCGCGCAAGCCGCCTTGAGGATGCGTGCGGCGGCGGCATTGGCGTACTCGATGACGCCGTTGCAGTGCACGATCACGCCGTTGGGCGTCATCTCGATCAGCAGGCGGTAGCGTTCTTCGGCGTCGCGCACCGCCTGCTCCGCGCGCTTGCGCGCGGTGATGTCGATGTTGATGCCGGTCATGCGCACCGCGCGCCCGGTCGCGTCGCGCTCGGACACCTTGCCGCGCGACAGCAGCCATTTCCACTCGCCGTCCGCGATCCGGTAGCGGTGCTCCTCGACGTAATCCTCGCGCTCGCCTTTCACCGCGTCCATCGACAGCTGCACGGCGCGCGGCAGGTCCTGCTCATGCACCCCCCGCATCAGCGCCTCGACGGTGGTGGCGGTCGGCGCGCGCGGACGGCCGAGGAATTCCGCCCAGCCTTCGCTCAGGTAGACCTTGCCGGTGCGCAGGTCGGTGTCCCACAGGCTGGCATTCGAGCCCTCCAGCGCCAGTTCGAGCCGCTGCTTGGCTGCCGCCAGTTCGCGCTCGCCGCGGCGCCGCTCGGTGACGTCGCGCCCCACGCCGCGGTAGCCGAGGAAATTGCTGGACGAATCGTGGCGCGGATGGCCCGACACCAGGTGGCACTGGCGGGCGCCGGCGGCGTCGTTGCGCGCCAGCTCCAGGTCGAAGAACGGCAAGCGCAGGCGCAGTTTTTCCAGGTGCTCGGTGACTGCCGCGCTGTCCAGCTCCACGCCCGGCAGTTCCCACAGCCGGCGGCCGAAAGCGAGGCCTGAGCCGAAGAACTCGAGCACGGTCGGTCCGCCGGTGAGCCAGGTGATGCGCTGCTCGGTGTCGGTCTCCCAGAACCAGTCGGCCGACAACGCGGTGAGGTTGCGGAAGCGCTCCTCGCTGGCGCGCAGGGCGCGCGTCGCGCGCCGGTCGCGCCCGCGCGCGTGCATCCACGCCGCGAACACGATCCCCGCCGCCGTCACCAGCAGCAGGGCTTCGATCAGCGCGTTCCAGTCCATGCCGGGCGCCTAGCTCCCGATCTCGCGCACCGGCGGCGCCACCTTGAGCACCTCGTCCACCGTGGTGAGCCCCAGCCCGATCTTCATCGCGCCGCTGACGCGCAGCGGCTTCATGCCTTCCTTCAACGCCTGGTCGCGCACTTTCGCCATTTCGGCGCCGGCCGCGATCAGCTGCTTGACGGCCGGGGTATGCACCATCGTTTCGTAGATGCCGATGCGGCCCATGTAGCCGGTCATGCGGCACTCCAGGCACCCGACCGGTTTGTACACCTGCGCCGGGCGGGTGGACTTGAATGGCGCCACCAGCGCGTCCCACGCCGCCTGGTCCTCGGCGCGGTTGAGTTCGGTGGGCTGCTTGCAGTGCGGGCACAGCGTGCGCAACAGGCGCTGCGCCATCACGCCGTTGAAGGTGGCGTTGAGCAGGTAAGGCGCGATGCCCAGTTCCAGCAACCGCGTCACCGCGCTGGGCGCGTCGTTGGTGTGCAGCGTGGACAGCACCAGGTGGCCGGTAAGCGCCGCCTGCACCGCCATCTGCGCGGTCTCCAGGTCGCGGATCTCGCCCACCATGATGATGTCGGGGTCCTGGCGCATCAGCGCCCTGACGCCCTCGGCAAAGCCAAGATCGATCGCCTGGTGCACCTGCATCTGGTTGAACGCCGGCTCCACCATCTCGATCGGGTCCTCGATGGTGCACACGTTGACCTCCGGCGTGGCGAGGCTCTTCAGCGTCGAATACAGCGTGGTGGTCTTGCCCGAGCCGGTCGGCCCGGTGACCAGCACGATGCCGTTGGGCCGCCCGGTCATGTCCTTCCAGCGCAGGTGGTCGTCGTCCGAGAATCCCAGCTCGCGGAAATCGCGCACCAGCACCTCGGGATCGAAAATGCGCATCACCAGCTTCTCGCCGAAGGCGGTGGGCAGGGTCGACAGGCGCAGCTCCACCTCGTCCCCGTCGGCCATGCGCGTCTTGATGCGGCCGTCCTGCGGACGGCGTTTCTCCACCACGTCCATGCGGCCGAGGATCTTGATGCGGCTGGTCATCGCGGCGAGCACCGAGGCGGGGATCTGGTACACCTGGTGCAGCACGCCGTCGATGCGGAAGCGCACCAGCCCGACTTCGCGCCGCGGCTCGATGTGGATGTCGCTCGCGCGCTGCTCGAAGGCGTACTGCCACAGCCAGTCCACCACCTTGACGATGTGCGCGTCGTTGGCGTCGAGCGTCTTGTTGGCGCTGCCCAGCTCGACCAGCTGCTCGAGGTTCGACAGCCCTGAGCTGCCGCCGCCGGCGCGGTTGGCGCCTTTGATCGACTTGGCGAGGTTGTAGAACTCGACCTGGCAGCGCTCGATGGCCACCGGATTGGCGATCACGCGGCGCACCTCGCGCCGCGCCAGGCGCGCGATCTCCGGCTCCCATTCGCGCACGTAAGGCTCGGCGGTGGCGACCACCACCTCCTTCGGCGTGAGGCTCACCGGCAGGATGCGGAAGCGCGAGGCGTAGGCGCTCGACATCACTTCGGTCACCACCGAGAAGTTGATCTTCAGCGGGTCGATGTGCAGGAATTCCATGCCGAGGTGCTGCGCCAGCCACTCGGCGAGTGCATCGAGGCTGAGCGGCTTGTGCGGCGCGCGCAGGTCCTTCCAGTTCTCGCCCGCCACCAGCGTCAGCGGGTGCTGCGCGCCGCGCCAGTAGCGGCGTTCCTTCTTCAGTTGCTCGGCCGGCGCGCGCCCGACGGCGCCGTCCGCGACCAGCCAGTCGAGGATCTCGGCGAGCGTCAAACGGCGTTCAGTTTCGGGCTTGGCGGCGGCCTGGGCCATGGGCGCGGACACTATACCGCTAGAATAAGGCATGCCCAAAGGCAAGGCGCTGGCCGAGGACGTGAAGTTGCGTGAAGTGTGGGCGTGGAGCATGTATGACTTCGCCAACTCTGGCTACACCACAGTGGTGATCACTGCCGTGTTCAGCGCCTATTTCGTCGGCGCGGTGGCGGACAAGGCGCCCTGGGCCACGTTCGCCTGGACCGCGGGGCTGTCGGTTTCTTACCTCCTGATCCTGCTCACCGCGCCGCTCATCGGCGCCTGGGCCGATGCGCATGCCGCCAAGAAACGCCTGTTGCTCTACGCGACTGTCGGCTGCGTGCTGTTCACCGCGGCGCTGTGGTTTGCCAGCCCCGGCGCGGTTGCCGTGGCTCTGCTCTTCATCGTGCTATCCAACTATTTCTTTGGCGCCGGCGAAAATCTGATCGCCGCGTTCCTGCCCGAGCTCGCCGAATCGAAGGCCATGGGCCGCGTCTCCGGCTGGGGCTGGGCCTTCGGCTACCTCGGCGGCATCGTGTCGCTGGGTATCTGCCTCGCCTACATCACCTGGGCGACGGGCCAGGGGCAGACAGCCGGGCAGTTCGTGCCCGCCACCATGCTGATCACCGCGGCGCTGTTTGCGCTCGCGGCGACGCCGACCTTCCTCGTCCTGCGCGAGCGCGCCCAGCCGCAGCCAGCGATGAGCAATCCCTGGGCCCGGGTAATGCAGACCGTGCGCGAGGCCGTGCGCTTCCGCGACCTGCGCCGGTTCCTGTTGTGCATCCTGTTCTACCAGGCTGGCATCATGGCCGTGATCGCGCTCGCCGCCATCTACGCGCAGGAGGCGATGAAGTTCACGCAGCAGCAGACCATCGTCCTCGTGCTCGTCGTCAACGTTACCGCTGCGATCGGTGCTTTCGCCTTCGGCTACCTGCAGGACGCGATCGGCCACGTGCGCGCGATGGCGCTGATCCTCGCAGGCTGGATCCTCATGATCGCCACCGCCTATTTCGCGCACGACGCACCCACCTTCTGGGTCGCGGCCAACCTCGCCGGACTGTGCATGGGCTCCTCGCAGGCCGCGGGCCGCGCCATCATCGGCTACCTCTCGCCGCGCAGCCGCGAGGCGGAGTTTTTTGGCCTGTGGGGCCTCGCGGTCAAGGCGGCATCGATCTTCGGCCCGCTGACCTACGGCGCGGTGACCTGGATCTTCGCGGGCAACCACCGGCTCGGCATCCTCGCCGTGGGGGCGTATTTCATCGTCGGGCTCGCGCTGCTCGCCGGCATAGATGTGGAGCGCGGCCGGCGCGCGGCGCGGGCTTGACCGTATGCATCCACGCCTTTACCATGCATACTCATGAAGACCCGCGTCACGATCACGCTGGACCCCGAGGTGCACGCCCTAGCCAAGCGCACCGCGCGGGTGCGGCGCACGACGGTGTCGGGCCTGATCGAGAAATTCCTGCGCTCGCCGGAGGCTGCCGGCAAGGACACGTCACTGGTCGATGAGATGCTGGGCAGCGGCGAGCTGCGCGCGCTGAAGCGCGGCCGGGACGCGCTCCACGACGCGCTGCACGATCGGTTCATCGCCCGCCGGCGGTGAGGATACTGATCGACACCGACGTCCTGCTCGACGTGGCCCTTGCGCGCGAGCCGCACGCCGCGCAAAGCGCCGCGGTCCTGCGATGGGCAGAAGCGGGCGGCGAGGCCGCAGTGGCATGGCACACGCTCGCCAACTGCGCCTTCCTGCTCAAGGCAGGCGGCCGCCCGTTCCTCAGCCGCCTTATGCGCCTGATCGAAGTGGCGCCGGTCGCCACAGCAGATGCGCGCCGCGCGCTGGAGCTGCCGATGACCGACCTGGAGGATGCGTTCCAGGCTGCCGCCGCTCTCGCCTGCGGCGCGGACGCGATAGTGACCCGGAACATCGCGGACTATCGCCGTTCGCCCGTTGATGCCCTGACACCCTCGGCATTCCTCAAGCGAGCCGGCGCCTGAGGGCCCGAAGGTCGACGGCGGCGCGGCGGTAGAGTCTTGAGCCGCCTAGTCGAGCACCGTCTCCAGCGTGATCCTGGCGTTGAGCAGGCGCGAGATCGGCCATCCGGCTTTGGCGTCGTTCGCCGCCTTGTCAAAGGCAGCGCGGTCCGCGCCCGGCACCTTGGCCTTGACCGCGAGATGCACCGCGGTGACGGTCATTCCGGCTTGCGTTTTCTCCAAGGCGACCGTGGCCGTGGTCGCAATGCGCTCGGCCTTGAGATTCGCCTGGCCAAGCGGCCCGGACAGGGCCGATTCGGCTGCGCTATTATCCGTGCTCGCCATGGATCGACGCAAAGGAAAAACACCGTGACCATCAATGTCGGGGATCGCGTGCCGGAGGGCACACTTCTCGAATCCACCGAATTCGATTCGGCAACCCATTGCGCAATGGCCCCCAAGCCAGTCGAAGTCGCCGCGGCCGTAAAGGGCAAGAAGATCGCGGTCTTTGGATTGCCTGGCGCCTACACCCCGACTTGCTCGGCGAAGCACCTGCCCGGCTACCTCGCCAACTACGACAGATTCAAGGCGAAGAACGTGGACGAGATCTGGTGCGTTGCCGTGAACGACGCCTACGTGATGGCGCATTGGGGCCACGAGCAGAAGGCTCTGGGGAAGATCCGTTTTCTCGGCGACGGCAGCGCGTTGTGGACCAAGGCGCTGGGCCTGGAAAACGATCGCACCGCTGCGGGCATGGGCATGCGCATGCGGCGCTTTTCGATGCTGGTGGACGACGGCGTGGTGACGCAGGTGAACGTCGAAGCGCCGGGCAAGTTCGAGGTCTCGGATGCCGAGACCATGCTGCGGCAGCTGGGGTGAGCCGATGAAGACGCTCGTTACCACGTTTGGCGCGCTGCTGACCTTGGCGTCACTTGGCCTGCAGGCGCAGGCCGGCAAGCACATCGACTGCAGCAAGGCCGCCGACCCCAAGGCCTGCGAGCAGCGCCAGCAGCCGCGCGCGGAGCGCGAGCGCAAGCAGCGCGACATGCACAAGAACGCGGCGGAAGTCTGCAAGACCCGCCCCGCGGCCGAACAGCGCGACTGCATGCGCGTGCAGATGTGCCAGCAGTCGAAGGACCCGGCGCGCTGCGAAGACAACGCCAGGAAGAACGCCGAGCGCCGCGACCTGGTGCTCGAAGCCTGCAAGGACAAGCAGGGCCCGGTGCTGCGCCAGTGCCTGCGCGAGGAGTACAAGAAACTCCCGCCGCTGAAATAGCGTCGCCCTGCGCCGCGCGATGAACCTTCGCGCGCGACGCCGCTCCAAGCGCAGTACCCCATGAGACGCCTGCTCGCCCTCCTCCTGCTGTGCTTCGCCCTGCCCGGGGCGGCAGCGCCCCTGCCGGAAAAGGTGGTCGCCATCGAGGGCGTCACCGAGTACCGCCTCGCCAACGGCCTGCGCGTGCTCACGGTGCCCGACCCGAGCGCCGACACCGTCACCGTGCACATCACCTACCTCGTCGGCTCGCGCCACGAGGGCTACGGCGAGAAGGGCATGGCGCACCTGCTCGAGCACATGCTGTTCAAGGGCACGCCGCGCATGCCCGGCATCAAGGAGGAGCTCACGCGCCGGGGCGCGCGCTACAACGGCAGCACCTCCTGGGACCGCACCAACTACTTCGAGACCCTGTCCGCCACCGACGAAAACCTCGACTGGGCGCTCGGCATGGAAGCCGACCGCATGGTGAATTCGCGGGTGCGCAAGGCGGACCTGGACAGCGAAATGACTGTGGTGCGCAACGAGTTCGAAATGGGCGAGAACCGCGCCGGCAGCGTGCTGTTCGAGCGCACGATGCAGCTCGCCTTTCCCTGGCACAACTACGGCCGCGCGATCATCGGCGCGCGCTCGGACATCGAGTCGGTGCCGATCGGCAAGCTGCAGGCCTTTTACCGCAGCTACTACCGGCCGGACAACGCCCTGCTGATGATCGGCGGCCGCTTCGACGAGCGCCGGGCGCTGGACCTGGTGGCGCGGCATTTCGGCCCGATCCCGCGCCCCGCGCAGGCGCTGCCGGCGCACTACACCGGCGAGCCGACGCAGGATGGAGAACGCCTGGTGACGCTGCGGCGCGCGGGCGACACGCAGTTGGTGTCCGCGCTCTACCGCGTGCCCGCGGGCAGCCATCCCGACTATCCGGCGCTCGACGTGCTGGTCGCGGCGCTGCGCGTCGCCCCGGAGGGCCGCCTGCATCGCTCGCTGGTGCAAAAAGGCCTTGCCAGCGCCGTGTGGGGCTGGGAGCGCGCCCTGCACGACCCGGGCTTCGTGAATTTCGGCGCCGAACTGGGCAAGGAAGCCTCGCTCGAGGCGGCGCGCGACGCGCTGCTCACCGTGCTCGAAGGCACCGGCCGCGAGCCCTTGCGCAGCGAAGAGGTGGAGCGTGCCCGGCTGCAGCTGCTGAACGAGGTGGAAAAAACGCAGATCGACGGACGCTCCTACCTGAGTGCCCTCGGCGAATTTCATGCGATCGGCGACTGGCGCCTGTTCTTCCTCTACCGCGACCGCCTGCGCTCGCTCAGCTTGCAGGACGTGAACCGCGTGGCGGCGGCCTATCTCAGGCCTGCCAACCGCGTGCTCGGACTGTTCGTGCCCACCGCCGCGCCCGAGCGCGCCGAGATCCCGCCGACCCCGGACCTGCAGCAGGCGCTGGCCGGCTACCGCGGGCGCGACATGGTCGACGCCGGCGAGGCCTTCGACCCATCGCCGCGCAACATCGAGGCGAGCGTGCAGCGCCGCACGCTCACTGGTGGCATCCAGGTGGCGCTGTTGCCCAAGCGCACGCGCGGCGCGAAGGTGGTGGCCCAGCTGAACCTGTATTGGGGCGACGAGGCGAGCAAGGCTGGCCGCAGCACCGCCTGCTCGCTTGCCGGCGGCATGCTGATGCGCGGCACCGAGCGGCGCTCGCGCGAGGAGCTGCGCGACGCTTTCGAGCAGCTCAAGGCCAGCGTGTCGGTCAGCGCCGACGGCGCCAGCGTGCAGACGCAGCGCGAGCATCTTGCCGGCACGCTGCGCCTGGTGGCGCAAGTGCTGCGCGAGCCGGCCTTCCCGCCGGCCGAGTTCGAGGAACTCAGGCGCAGCGCGCTGACCGGCATCGAGGCGCAGCGCAGCGATCCGGCGGCGATCGCCGCGGAGCAGCTCTCGCGCCACCTGCAACCCTATCCGCGCGGCCACTGGCTCTACACCCCGACGCTGGACGAACGCGTCGCGGCGCTGAAGGCCGCCACGCTGGACGAGGCGCGCGCCTGCCACCGGGACCTGGTGGGCGCTACTGGCGCGAATTTCGTGGCGGTGGGCGATTTCGACGCCGCGCAACTGGCCGGCCTGGTCGAGGAGCTGTTCGGCGGCTGGAACAACCCGGCGCCCTATGTGCGCATCCCGAGCCGCTACTTCGAGCAGCCGGCGCTGGAGCGCGAACTGCGCACGCCGGACAAGGCGAACGCGGTGCTGCGCGCCGGGCTCAACCTGCCGATGCGCGACGATCATGCCGACTTCCCGGCGCTGATCCTCGGCAGCTACCTGCTGGGCGGCTCCTCCACCGCGCGCCTGCCGGCGCGCATCCGCGAGAAGGAAGGCCTGTCCTACAGCACCCACGCCGGCTTCAGCGCCAGCCCGCTCGACGCGCTGGCGGGCTTCGGCGCCTCGGCCATCTTCGCGCCGCAGAACAAGGCGCGCGTGGAGCAGGCCCTGCGCGAAGAAATTGTCCGCGCGCGCGAGCAGGGATTCGCCGCGGCGGAGCTCGCGGCGGCGAAGAAAGGCCTGCTCGAAGCGCGCCGCCTGGCGCGCACCCAGGACGGCGCCGTCGCCGCGCGCCTCGCCAACTACCTGTTCGCGGGCCGCAGCTTCGCCTGGGACGAGGAATTCGAGCGCCGCATCGCCGCGCTCAAGGCGGACGAAGTGCGCGACGCCCTGCGCCGGCACCTCGACCCGGCGCGGCTGTCGGTAACCAAGGCCGGCGATTTCAAATAGCGCGAGCGCGCCTAGCGCTTTTTCAGCAGGTCGCGGATTTCCCCGAGCAGCAGTTCCTGCTTCGGCGGCGCCGCCGGCGCTGCCGCCGGCTCTTCGCGGCGCAGCCGGTTGATCAGCTTGACCGCGAGGAAGATCGCCGCGGCGATGATGAGGAAGTCCAGGCAGGTCTGCAGGAACTTGCCGTACTTGAGGGTTGCCGAGCCCACAGCGAACGCCAAGCCGCTGAAATTTACCCCGCCCACCAGCGTGCCGATCAGCGGCATGATCACGTCCTCCACCAGCGAGGCGACGATCTTGCCGAAGGCGGCGCCGATGATCACGCCGACCGCCAGGTCGACGACGTTGCCCTTGATGGCGAAACTCTTGAATTCCTGCAGCATGCTCATGGCGGCCCCTTGGTTCAGTCGATGGGGGGATATTCCACTGCGAGAATCTCCAGCTGCTCCATGCCGCCCGGCGCCTCCAGCCGCACCACGTCGCCGGCGCGCGCCTTGAGCAGCGCCTTGGCGATGGGCGAGAGCCAGGACACGCGGCCGCGCGCCGTGTCCACCTCGTCGGCGCCGACAATGGTCACCGTGCGCTCATCGCCGCCATTCGCACGCACCGTCACGCGGGCGCCGAAAAACGCCTGGTCGGCATCCCGGCCCGCACTCGCCACCACTTCGGCGTTCTCCAGTCGCTGGATGAGGAAATGCACGCGCCGGTCGATCTCGCGCAGCCGTTTCTTGCCGTACAGGTAGTCGCCGTTTTCCGAGCGGTCGCCGTTGGACGCCGCCCAGGCGACCGTGCGCACCACCTCCGGCCGCTCCACCTCGACCAGTTGTTTCAGCTCGGCTTTCAGGCGGGCGTAGCCCGCAGGCGTGATGTAGTTCTTCGCCGCGAGCGTTTCGGCCACGGACTCGGCTGCGCTCGGCAGCGCCTCGTCGTGCTCGGACTCCTTGACGAACGCCTTCGACATGGTGGCGGAATTCTACTCGCCCGCCACTTGCAAGGCCGCAGCCGCTCGCGGAGAATCCTCCCCCTGCGCAGCGGCAACTCCGGGGAGGCGACGTGGCAGTGATCCAGAGAACAGTCGAAAAGGACGACCTGCTTACCAAGATGCGGATCCGCGAGGTGATGCTGTTCGGCCTGATCGCGCTCACCGCCGCCTTCGCCAACCTGCCCGCCGAGACCATCGACGAGCTCGGCTTCGACCACGATAACCTGGTCGCCGCGCTCGGCTGCGCCGTGGTGATCGGCCTGTTCCTGTACCTGAAATTCTTCTTTTTCCTCGCCGTCGTGCTGCTGATCCTCGGCGCCAACCTGCCCGACCAGATGGCCGAGCGCATCAACATCTCCAAGATCCCGCTGATCCTGGCCCTGGCGGCGATGGTCGGCGTGTCGCTGATCAACACCGTGGTCAAGCTGCTGCCCACCGGCCTTGAGCCCAAGCCCAGGGAGAAGAGCGCGGAAGGCGTGCGCGCCATGTTCTACGCCATCGAGAAGAACAAGGTGGCGTACGGGCAGAAAGTGCTGTCGATGAACTTCGACCCCGACCTGCAGCACGACAACGGCTACACGCCGCTCGCCTACGCCGCGATGAAGGGCAACCCGCAGATGGTCGAGATGTTTCTGCGCAACGGCGCCGACCCGTCCATGTCCACCAAGGAAGGCGATACGCCGGTGGAGCTGGCGCTGCGCATGGGCCACAACGAGGTGGCCGACATCCTGAAGCGCGCGCGCCAGGAGATGGACGCGCGCAAGGCGGCAACGCAAGGTCCGGCGGCGCCGGTCAAGGCATGAGTTGCAGCCGGCGCCATTCGGCGCCACAATACTGTATATAAACCCAGTTTCAGCATGACACAGACCACCATTGCACCGGCGTTCGCGCCGCAGGCCATCTGCCGCGACGCCCTGCTGGAGAAATACGCCAAGGGCACCGAGACTTCCGTCGAGGAGGTGCGCCGGCGGGTGGCGCGCGCCCTCGCCCAGGCCGAGCCCGAGGCGCGGCGCGCGCACTGGGAGCGCCGCTTCCAGCAGGCGCTTGAGGATGGCTTCATTCCCGCCGGCCGCATCAACTCCGCCGCCGGCGTGCAGCTGCAGGCGACGCTGATCAACTGTTTCGTGCAGCCGGTCGGCGACTCGATCTCGGAAACCGTCGACGGCAAACCCGGCATCTACACCGCGCTGCAGGAGGCCGCGGAGACCATGCGCCGCGGCGGCGGCGTGGGCTACGACTTCTCCTCCATCCGGCCGAAAGGCGCGAAAGTGAAAGGCACGCAGTCGCGCGCCAGCGGCCCGGTGTCCTACATGCGCGTGTTCGACCGCTCCTGCGAGACGGTCGAGTCGGCGGGCGCGCGCCGCGGCGCGCAGATGGGCGTGCTGCGCTGCGAGCACCCCGACGTGGAGGAATTCATCCACGCCAAGGACCGGGGCGAACTGGCCAACTTCAACCTCTCGGTCGGCGTCACCGACGCCTTCATGCAGGCCGTCGAAGGCGACCTCGAAATCGAACTGGTGCACAAGGCGAAGCCCTGGTCCGGGCCGGGCGTCACCCAGCGCGCAGACGGGCTGTGGGTCTACCGCACGGTCGCTGCGCGTGCGCTGTGGGACCAGATCATGCGCTCAACCTACGACCACGCCGAGCCGGGGATCCTGTTCCTCGACCGCATGAACCGCGACAACAACCTCAATTACTGCGAGACCATCGAGGCGACCAACCCTTGCGTGACGGCGGACACGTGGGTGATGACTCGCGAAGGGCCTCGCCAGGTGGCAGAACTCGTCGGCAGGCGGTTCGAGGCCATCGTCTCCGGCAAGCCGCATGCGACCGAATCCGAAGGATTTTTCGCCACCGGCACCAAGCCGGTCCTGCGCTTGCGCACACGCGAGGGCCAACAGCTCAAGCTGACGGCGGACCATCGCGTACTTCGTGTATGGCGCTCCACGCGGCACACGAGAGACACGGAATGGACAAAGGCTGGCGATCTTGCGCCCGGCGACAAGATCGTGCTGCACGATCATCGGGATCTTCAGGACTGGGCGGGCCCCTGTACAGAAGCGCACGGCTATCTGGTGGGCCTGCTTCTCGGCGACGGCCATCTCAAGGAAGACAAGGCCGTGCTTGGCGTGTGGGACCCGGATCTCCAGCGTGAGGCCAACGGCGGATTGCGTTTTTCTCCCGGTGTCCAGGGCATCATGCAGACGGCTCTTGCCGCCGCGCAAACGCTTCCGCATCGATCCGATTTCCAGGGCTGGCAGGCGGAGGTGGCGGGCCAGGGCGGCCATTTCCGCCTGGCGCTCGCGGCGCTGCGCGATCTCGCGCTGCGGCTCGGCATGCGTCCCGGCAGCAAGGAGATCACGCCGGCGCTCGAGCGCTGCTCGTCCGACTTCTACCGTGGCTTCCTGCGTGGCCTCTTCGACGCCGATGGCTCCGTTCAGGGGGACCAGCACAAGGGCGTATCGGTCAGGCTCACGCAGACCAACGAGTGCACGCTTGTAGCCGTCCAGCGCATGCTGGCGCGCCTTGGAATAGCGTCGACCCTTTACCGCGACCGGCGGCCGGCCGGACAGAGGGAGCTGCCGGACGGCAAGGGAGGTCGGCGCTCCTACGCGTGCGCGGCGGTGCACGAGCTCGTCATCAGCGTCGGGAATCTGGCGCGGTATGCCGAACGCATCGGCTTTGCCGACGTCGAGAAGTCCCGGCGGCTCGAGAGACTGCTCGGCGATTATCGACGCGCCCTCAACACAGAGTCCTTTACGGCAACCGTGGAAAGCGCTGTCGAGGACGGCGTCGAAGCGGTCTTCGACGTGACCGTTGCCGATGTGCACGCTTTCGACGCAAACGGTCTTTACGTTCATAACTGCGCCGAGCAGCCGCTGCCGCCCTACGGCTGCTGCTGCCTGGGTTCGATCGACCTGACGCGGTTCGTGCGCGAGGCGTTCGCGCAAAAGGCGTCATTCGATTTCGACGCCTTCGGCAAGGTGGTGGAGGTCGCCGTGCGCATGCTCGACAACGTGCTCGAGGTCACCGCCTGGCCGCTCGAGGCGCAGCGCCGGGAGGCCATGGCCAAGCGCCGCGTCGGCCTGGGTTTCACCGGCCTGGGCGACGCACTCATCATGCTGCGCCTGCGCTACGATTCGCAGGCGGCGCGTGAAATGGCAGCCCGCATCTCGGAAGCGATGCGCGATCGCGCCTATGCCGCCTCGGCCGGGCTGGCCAAGGAGCGCGGCGCGTTCCCGCTGTTCAATGCGGATCTGTACCTCTCGGGCAGCTGCTTCGCCGCGCGCCTGCCAGAGGGGATCAAGGTGCAGGTGCGCGCGCAAGGCATCCGCAACAGCCATCTCCTGTCGATCGCGCCGACCGGCACCATCAGCCTCGCCTTCGCCGACAACGCCTCCAACGGCATCGAGCCGCCGTTCTCCTGGACCTACACACGCAAAAAGCGCATGGCCGACGGCACGCTGCAGGAATTCCCGGTCGAGGACCATGCCTGGCGCCGCTACAAGGCGGCGGGCGGCGACATGGAGCGCCTGCCGCCCTACTTCGTCACCGCGCTGGAACTCAGCGCGGCGGCGCACGAGCAGATGGTCGCGGCGGTGGCGCCCTACATCGACACCGGCATCTCCAAGACGGTGAACGTGCCGGAGGACTATCCCTACGGCGAATTCAAGGACCTGTACTTCGCCGCCTGGAAGTCCGGCCTGAAGGGCCTCGCCACCTACCGGCCGAACAAGGTGCTGGGCTCGGTGCTGTCGGTCGACAAGCCGCAGGACTTCACCGAGGACGACGTCAACCGGCGCATCCGCATCAAGTCGCTGCCCGAGCCGGTGCTCGCCAGCCTGCGCTGGCCGGGGCGGCCGGAATTCACCGCCGGCAACTTGTCCTGGACCTGCATGGTGGAGCACCCGCGCCACCATTTCGCGGTATTCGTCGGCGAGTCGGAGAACGGCAGCCCGCACGCCTTCGAGGTGTGGGTCAACGGCAGCGAGCAGCCGCGCGGCCTGGGCGCGGTGGCCAAGACGCTGTCGATGGACATGCGCGCCAACGATCCGGGATGGCTGCGCTTGAAGCTCGACACGCTCGCGCGCGCCACCGGCGACGATGCCTTCGACATGGCGTTTCCGCCGCACGGCGAGAAGCGCCGCATGCCTTCGGTGGTTTCCGCATTGGCGCAGCTGGTGCGCTGGCGCGTGGAGCAGCTGGGAGGCCTGGCCGGGGAAAGCCAATCCGATGCCTTCGCCAGCGTGACGCCGGTGATGGACAGCATGTTCAGCCTGAAGGAACCCAAGACGGGCACCGACGGCACCATGTCGTGGAGCGTGGACGTGCACAACCCGCGCACAGGCGATGACTTCGTCCTCGGACTGAAGGAAATCGCGTTGCCGGATGGAACGACGCGGCCCTACTCCCTGTGGCTTTCTGGCGAGTACCCGCGCGCGCTGGACGGCCTGTGCAAGCTGCTCTCGCTCGACATGCGCGTCATCGACCCGGCCTGGATCGGCATGAAGCTGAAGAAGCTGCTCGACTTCCCCGAGCCGCTGGGCGACTTCATGGCTTTCGTGCCGGGATCGAAGAAACAGCAGACCTGGCCGTCGACGGTGTCCTACGTGGCGCGGCTGGTGCTGCACCGCTACGCCATGCTCGGCATCCTCGACCAGGACGGCGTGCCGCTGCAGCGAATGGGAATCCTGCAGGCGCCCGCCCAAGGCCGCGCGCCGGTGATGCACGGCGCCAAGTGCCCGGAATGCGGGAGCCGCGCGCTCATCCGCAGGGACGGTTGCGACTGGTGCACGTCCTGCGGCTACGTGGGCCTCTGCGGTTAGGCCAGGGCACCACAAACCCGCTGGGCGTGTCGAGGGATGCGCCGACTAGCATTGCAACCGGGACCGACGGCGCCTACAACAGAGCCAGGCCGGTCGCTGCCTCAATCGCTGCAGTCAGGATGAGCAAGATCTTCACGTTGTCGCCGGAGCGATCTCCCGCTCGATGCGCTTCGCGCTTTCGATCTCGGCAACTCGCAGGTCGTAAGCGGCCTGCAAGTTCAGCCACGAGCGCGCATCGCCACCGAAGTAGCGCGCAAGCCGCATGGCGGTATCAGCGCTGACGCCGCGCCGCTCGCGAACGATTTCGTTGATGCGCGGAGCTGGCACGTTCAGGGCCTTCGCCAGCGCGTTGGCGCTGGACCCGAGCGGAACCAGATAATCCTCCCGCAGTATTTCGCCGGGATGAACCGGCCGCATGCCATTTTTGATCATCGCAGTTCTCCGTCAGTGGTAGTCAACGATCTCGACGTCTTCCGGGCCGGCCGCCGTCCAGCGGAAACACAGGCGGAACTGATCGTTCACGCGGATGCTGTGCCGTCCTGCGCGAGTGCCTCGCAAGGCCTCAAGCCGGTTACCCGGTGGCGAGCGCAGGAATTCCAGGGTATGCGCGGCATCGAGTTGCGCCAGCTTGCGCGTCGCGACATTCGAGATGCTCGAAAACCGCTTGCATTTGCCGGTCTCGAACAGAGCTTGCGTGTCGGCGCAGCGGAAGCTCCTGATCACATCGGCAGGGTATAACGCTTAACGTTAAACGTCAAGCCATGGCGCCATGCAAAATATCGGGCGCTGCCTACAGTTCTGCGCCCCAGCGCGCCATCCACAGCAGCCCGGCAATGGTCTTGACGTCGGTGATGCGCCCGTCGCGCACCATCTCCACCGCTTCGGCGAGCGGCAGGCTGAACGCCTCGCTCAGGTCCTTCTGCACTACAGCGACTTGATGGCGATGAAGCAAAGCTGCATCAGCGGCTGCGGCAGGATGCCGAGCAGCAGCAGCGCCAGCGCGTTCGCCGAGAGCAGCGCGCGCGCCGGGCCAGGCCCCTGCACCCCAACGCCCACCGGCTCATCGAAATACATCAGCTTGACGATGCGCAGGTAGTAGTACGCGCCGATGAGCGAGAACACCACCGCCGTCACCGCCAGCCAGATCTGCCCCGCCTGCACCGCCGCGGACAGGACGGTGAACTTGGCGTAGAAGCCCGCGGTCGGCGGCACGCCGGCGAGCGAGAACATCAGCAGCAGCATGAGGAACGCGGCCCAGG
>Ga0247727_10004429_pt1 | contig 29794 bp, 24 predicted proteins | sample WisWelCaveWW1625_FD_202498 | JGI IMG/M metagenome (GOLD analysis project Ga0247727, IMG submission 202498) | Biofilm microbial communities from Wishing Well Cave, Virginia, United States - WW16-25 | ecosystem: Environmental > Aquatic > Deep subsurface > Groundwater > Cave microbial mat | place...
TCCGAATTGGAATCGTGGGCCTGGGCGCGAACACCCGGCTGCGGCACGTGCCTGGCCTGCGGGCGTGCGACGGCGTGGAGATCGTCGCCGTGAGCAATCGCCGGCCGGAGAGCACGGCGGCGGCGGCACGCGACCTCGGCATCCCACGCACCTTCGACCATTGGCAGGATCTCGTCGCCGATCCGGATATCGACGCGGTCGTGATCGGCACGTGGCCGTACTTGCACTGTCCCGTCACGCTGGCCGCGCTCGACGCCGGCAAGCACGTGCTCACCGAGGCCCGCATGGCGATGAACGCGGCCGAGGCGCAGCGGATGCTCGACGCCAGCCGCCGCCACCCGAACCTCGTGACGCAAATCGTGCCGAGCCCGTTCGGCCTCCGAGCGAATCGCGTCGTCCGCGAGATGATCGCGGCGGGGTTCATCGGCGAGTTGCGTGAGGTCGTGGTGCTCGGCACGAGCGACATGCTGGCCGACGCGGCGACCACGTTGCACTGGCGGCAGGTCGCCGAACTGAGCGGCGTGAACATGCTCACGCTCGGCATCTTGCACGAGACGCTCGTCCGTTGGGTGCCCGACCCGATCCGCGTGCTGGCCCATGCCACGGCGTTCGTGCCGGAGCGGCTCGACCCAGCGACCGGCATGCGGTGCCGCGTCGGCGTCCCGGACAGCGTGCAGGTGCTCACGGAATTCTCCGGCGGCGCCCGCGGCCTCTATCACCTCAGCGGCGTGACGCGATTCGGACCCGGCAGCCAGATCCACTTGTATGGCAGCGACGGAACGCTCAAGTACGAGCTTCTTCCGCACGACCGGCTGCTCGGCGCGCGGCGCGGCGACGCGGAATTGCGCGAGATCGAGGTGCCAGTGGACAAGCAAATGGCCTGGCGGGTCGAGGCCGACTTCATCGACGCGATCCGCAGCCGATGCCGCATCGAGTTGACGGACTTCGCCACGGGCGTGCGGTACATGCAGTTCACGGAGGCGGTGGCACGCAGCGCCGAGACTGGCCGCGCCGTCGTGTTGCCGCTGGAAAACTCGGCGTCGTGACTCTGCCCGGCACTTGCCGAGGTTTTGCAATGGACGCGACACGAACCGAAACGTAATCTGCCACGACTCCGGCCGCCCACCGGCAGCGCTGACCACCCGCGCGACCAACCCTTGAAAAAACGAAGCCAACAAGGACTTGAGTTCCCTCTCCCCTGTACTCAGGGGAGAGGGTTAGGGTGAGGGGCTTTCGGCCGTGACTCGAAACAGACCCCTCACCCCAACCCTCTCCCCTGAGTACAGGGGAGAGGGAGTGTCGGAGAAAGACGGACCAACCGAACTCGCCGAACTCGTAAGGAGAATCATGACCACGACCCTGCTCCCGCGACGACGCGCACTGCTCCCGCGACGACTCGTTCTGACCACGCTGTTCGCGGCCTGCGTGTTGGGTGGCCGGCTGCTGCTTGCCGGCGACTGGCCGCAGTGGCGTGGTCCGCGCGGCGACTCGACGAGCGACGAGAAGAACCTGCCGCTTCAATGGAGCGAATCGTCGGGCGTCGCGTGGAAGACTCCGCTGCCCGAATGGGGCACCAGCACTCCGGCGATCAGCGGCAACGCACTCTTCGTCACCACGCATGAAGAGGAGCGGGGCGGCAAGTTGCTGCTCATCAAGCTTGACAGACGCACCGGCAAGATCGAGTGGACGCGCGAGGCCGGTTCGGGCGAGGCGAACCGCGAGTCGCTCCCGGCCACGGACGGCACGAAGCACAAGTCGCAGAAGTTTCATCGCCTGCAAAACCTTGCCAGCCCGTCGCCGGTCACTGACGGCGAGCGAGTCATCGCCCATTTCGGCAACGGCGACCTCGCGGCGTTCGACTTCGCCGGCAAGCAACTCTGGAAACGCAATCTGCAAAGCGATCACGGCATGTACACCATCTGGTGGGGCCACGCGAACAGCCCGGTGCTCTTCGGCGACCTCGTCATCTCCGTCTGTATGCAGGATTCGCTCGTTGAACTTGGCGATCCGCTGTCGCCGAGCTACCTCGTCGCCCACGACAGCCGCACGGGCGACGAAGTGTGGAAGACCATGCGGATGACGAATGCCAAGGCGGAGGAGTGCGACTCGTACATCACGCCCGTGCTGCACCACGCGGGGGTTCAGCATGAACTGATCGTCATCGGCGGCGACCAACTCAACGCCTACGATCCCGCGACGGGCAAACAAATCTGGTTTCTGCCCGGCCTGGCGAAGTCCCGCATCATCACCGGCCCGACGATCAGCGGCGGAAACGTCTACGCGACCCTCGGCATGCGTGGGTCGCTCCTCTCCGTCCCCATCGGCCGCCCTTCGGGACGCACAACGATCGGCGGCGAGCGCCCGGCGACCGACATCCGCTGGCGGCTCGACAAATCGACTCCCGATTCCTGTTCCCCGGTTCTGTCCGGCAACCTGTTGTTCATCGTGGCTGACAATGGCGTTGCCCAATGCGTCGATTCGGCTACCGGCAACGTGCATTGGACCGAACGGTTGCCCGGCGATTACAAGGCATCGCCCCTTTCGGCCGACGGCCGCATCTACTTTTTGAACACAACTGGCGTCTGCACAGTAATTTCCGCCGCTTCGGCGTTCAAGAAGCTCTCTGAGAACAAGCTCGACGACGACACAACCGCCTCGCCAGCCGTCTCGGACGGCCACATCGTCATCCGGGGTCGCAAGTCGCTCTATTCGATCGGCCGCGTCGCCGGCCAGTGATCGCCCAACACCATCTCTGGTAGCAGGTTACGGTCTTCGAATCGCACTAGCTGGTGCTTCGGATCGACTGGTAGCACCTCGGATAACATCTGGAGCGTCTCGGGTCTCATTACGAGCACCTCGGCTCCCAACACGAGTACATCGGCTCTCATTACAAGCACCTTGGCTCTCATTACGAGCACCTCGGCTCGCACTAGATGAATCTCTGGTCTCATTTCGAGCATCTCATGGCGCCAGATGAGAACCTCGTGACGCCTTATGTGTATCTCGTGTTAAAAAAATCACGTAAATAGTGTCAAAAATTGCATACCTTGTCAGTCGAGGCCGATTGATGTTGAGGTTGGCGATCAGGCCAGTTTAACGAGATGTGGCATACGCAGACCGGTGGACGGGGCACGACGACTCGGCCCACCCGACGGTTGCCAGGAACCTCACACGGCCGCGGGCGGTGGATCGTTGGCGGTGCCACGGGGCGCGCCCTTGGTCGCTGAGCCCGGCGGTTGCGAGACCACGAGGTATTTGTAGACGAAGAGATAGACGGAGAATGCGATTAGCACCGCCAGCCGCGTCCAGATCGCCAACCACTCGCAACACTCGTAGCCTCGACCCGCGCCGTAAGACAATAGGGCCTGGGCCAGGACCAACAAGAGCACGATCCAGGGGAACAGATTGACGAAGATGTGGGTCCACTGACTGGGGGAGTGAATGAACCGCTGCTGGATTTCGGCGAGGATGCCCGCGTGCTCGTTCCACACGAGAACTAGGCTGCAGTAGATAAGAACGAGCACCCAGAAGATCGTCTGCTGACGTTTGGGAAACAGATTGAGCAGCGTGCGGGCGTTGACGTCGAAGAAATTGTTCTCCGGGTCGATCAAGATAATGGCCGCGGAAAGGACCATGAAGTTGGCGAGATCGATCAACTTCAGCGAGAAACGATAGTGAACCCGCGGTGCGTTGCCGTGCGGCTCCAGGACGTGCGACGTGTAGATCGTGTCGCTGGCGATGAGCAGGCCGAGGGCCAAGGCCATCTGAAAGCTCAGCCAATTCAGATCGACGATGTTCAGCCAAACGGACTTGGCCACCGCGGCGAACAGGATTCCAAACGTGATACTGTAGGAGGTCATCGGAATCGCCCCTCACAAGCGGACCGGGCGTCGGCCAGACGGTTCGTAGGATACGCTGCGGCACGCCGGGCGTCGAGTATTTCAGTCGTTGGTTCCGCGAAGGAGATTCATCAGCGAGCCGCGTAGGGTGGGCCGAGTCTTCGAGTCCCACCTGCCCGCGCCATGCCGCTCGGTGGGACTCGAAGACTCGGCCCACCCTACACCCGACGGGCGATCAAGCGGGCGTCAGAGGTGGTGAACGCAGCGCGGCCGGGTAGAATTGAAATCCGTGGCCGCGACCGCAGGCTTGTGTCGCGCAACATTGAAGTTCAGGGAGTGAATCTCGTGAAACGATTCCGCTTCTCGCTGGCCTCGCTGATCGGACTGGTGTGCGCAGCCGGCGTGGTGTTCGGCACATGGCGCTACAGCAATCGCGTGGGGGCCTCGTTGATTGCCGTGGTCAGCATGTTCGCGATGTGCAGCGCTACCGTGGCGGGCATTTTTGGGATTGAGCGGACCAAGAGGGTCTGGCTGCCATTCGCGATCTTCGCATGGGGCTACTACGTCGCCGCGATGATGTTCGGCTACCCAAATCTTCTGGGTCCATACACCGTGGAATATCTGACGGGCGGCTCAAGCGACTTCGTGCCTAACTTGGCTTTGGCCGTGGTCTTCGATTCGGTGTTTTCTCTGGCGTTCGGGCTTCTTGGATCGGCCGTTTGCAACGTCTACTGGAAGCTGCACGGGTCCGGAAGGGACGAGAAGCGGCCGGACGGCCCGCAATGAATCGGCGAGTGCCGCGCGAGCCGACTCGAATCCTAGCACGTTCAATCCGCCGGTGCGTCGGGCGGTTGCTTGAGCTTCTTAAGGAGTTCCGCGGCACGTTGGCGCAGCGCCTCGCCCTCGACGCTTTGTCCTTCATAGCGTAGCACTACGGACAGGGACAGCATGGCGATGACAGTGAGCTTGTGCTCGGGGCCCAATCCCTTCTCCGCGTCGCTCAGCATGCGCCGGAGGATTCGTAGCATGACGTCCTCGCGGTCGAGTGTGAAGTAATGGGTGGCCAGTTGGCTCAGTCCGATCATGACTTCCAGGTTCGCCGGGGCGTTTTCCTTCTGAAGCACGTCGAGGCCGCGAAACAGCAGCCCTTCGACCGGGTCGTGCTTGCCTTGTTGCTGATAGACGCGCGCGAGGCCGATCAGTAAGGGGCCAATCTGGGGATGGTCCGGACCGAGGGACTTTTCTAAGATCGCGAGTGCCCGCAGCGCGAGCGATTCGGCCTCATCCAACTCGCCCGTGCCGGTGAGGCTCCTGGCCAAATCGTGCATGGCGACGGCGACCTCCGGATGGTCCGGGCCGACGGCTCGTTGTTGGATTTCGATGATCCGTCGATAGGCCGCGTTGGACTCGTCGGGCCTTTCCAGGTTACCGAGCACGACGGCGAGGAACTTGAGCGGTTGTGCCAGGTGCGGATGGAGCGGGTCGAAGGCGGCTTCGAGGCCGGTCAACCCCCGCTGGATCAAATCGAGGGCCTCGTCCGCGTGGCCGAGGCGGTTTCGTAGCCAGCCGAACTGCGCCAGGGCGTTACCCAGGACAAGCGGGTCGGGCGACGGCTGCCGTTCCAGCATGGCGAGGGCACGACGGTGCAACTCGCCGGACTCGTCGAGACTCTCTTGATTCAAGAGATGCGCGGCCAGCATGGTTACGTACTCGGCGACGGGTCCGCTTTCCGGCCCGTGGACCTTCTCGCGGATCTCCAGCACTCGCCGAAGGAGCGGCTCTAGCTCCTCGTACCGCTCGGTCTGCTGATAGACCGCGACCAGATTCCTTAACGTATCTTCGAGTTCTTCGTGCTCGGGTCCGAACAGGCGTTCCTTCATTTCGAGCGACTGCCGAAAGAGCCGCTCGGCCTCATCCATCCGACCAAGCCGGCCCAAGGCCGCGGCGACGTTGTGCAGCGTCCCCGCGACCTTGGCATTTTCGGCTCCGAGTAGCTCCCGCTGCGACTGGAGGAGCAACTCAAATACGCTCAGCGACTGATCGAACTCTCCGCGGGCGAGATGGACGGCGCCGAGCACTTCTCGCGCGTGCCAGACCTTGGGATGGTCAAGGCCGAGGGTGTTTATGCCGATCGCGACTAGTCGAAGCGCGTGCTGATCGACCTCCGCAAGGCGGCCGGCGTCAACGTGGAGTTGCACGACCCGTTCCAGCAGCGGCCGGGAATCCGCATGGTCGCAGCCGAATTCGCGATCGTGCGCTCGAAGGGCCTCAAGACTGCTGGCGATCGCTTCATCGAGGTTGGACATCTGCCGACTCCCACTTGCTCTGCACACAAATCGGTAGGGTGGGTGCTTGCCACCACGGTTTGCAAGCTCGAAGCGCCGGTGGTTGCAAGCAATCACCCTACCATGCTACTTACGCTCGGTCACGAACTGCACTTGGGTCGCCGCGCCGGGCACGTCCTGTAACTCGAACCGGAGACCGTCTCGCCGTGATTCGGCGTTCGCGGCGAATGTCACCGCGTGAAGCCCAACGGGCAGGTCAAACTCAAGGTCCGCCCGCGGCTCGATTGAAGTTTGGTCCAGCCAGAGCTTCAAGCCCACCGGCGAATTCAACACGAGCTTCACCTTGCCCGCCGTGGTCACCGACAACTCGACGCGGGCGAGCGTGACGTTCACGGATTGATAGGGAATCTTCAAGGCCGGCAGCTCCGCGAGTGGCAACACGCCCGATACCTTCGCGGTGACGGGCGTCCAACGCAGCGGGAGCGACCCGTTCGCGATCGAGTCCAGGCCCGTGTGGCGGATTTGCTTCTCGCTCTCCGGCGTCAGCTCCGGCACCAGCCAGCGGCGGGCCACGCGAGCCGGACTGACGGCGTACGGCGTGTCGGTTTTGCCCAAGAGCGACAGGAAGCGGACCAGATCGACGAGTTCGCCACGCGTGAGCGGGTCGATGAGGCCGGTGGGCATGAGCGAGCCGCCCGGTTTTTGCTCTTCGACGTTGCCGAGCGGTATCGCGACTTCGCGGTTCTCGGCGTCGCGGAGCACGAGTTCGCCGTCGGCCTGCCGCACTTTGATGCCGTTGAGCACGCGGCCGTCGCGCGTGGCCACGATCAGCGAGTGGAAGCCCTCCTTCACTTGCTTGGCCGGATCGACCAGCGAGTCGATGAGGTAGTCGATCTGTGCGGAGGCGCCGATCGACACGAGGTCAGGCCCGACCAGCCCGCCCGCGCCCGCGATGGCGTGACATTTCTGACAGTCGAGGCCCTTGCGGCGGTAGATATCCTCGCCGCGCGCCGCGTCGCCGAGTTCGACTACGTCGCGGGCCATCGCTTGCAGTTCGTCGGGCGTGAGTTTTTGCAGTCCGGCCGATAACTGTCCCGCCTTCGTGAGCGCGGAGACCAGTTCCGGCTGCTCGCGGCCGGAGATACTCGCCACGCGGATGCCGATCTTCGCCACGTCGGCCGGAATCTGCCGATCGGCCAGCGCGGCCGCGAGCGCCGCAGGACCGGCCTTGCGCTCAAGGAAGCTGCGGAAGATTTCGGATGCGTCCGAGTCGGCCTTTGCGTCCGCGAGTACTTCGGCCGCGCGACCGGCCGCCGATTTCAGATCGACCGCCGCGAGTGCCGCAACCGCCATGCGCCGCACGGCGAACGGCCGGCCCGGCGCCGAGAGCTTGCCGAGCGACGCGCGCGACGCGTCGCCACCCAAGAGCGCGATGCCGTCCATCGCGGCCTGCCGCACGTCGGCTCGCAAGTCCGGCACGAGCGGCACGGCACTCTCCGCCAGCTCGTCCGCGCCGCTGGCCAGATGGTCGAGCCGCCCGCGCAGCGATTCGACCTTCCACAAACCCGCCGCGCGAGCCGCCGCGGCCCGCACGTGAACATCGTGCCCGTCGTCGAGCAGCCCACCCAGCCGCGCGAGGTCGCCATCCGGCCGCACCTGCCGCTGCCGCGTCGCCTTCATCAGCGAATCCAGCAAGTTGACCCGCCGGCCGCTCGGCGTTTCGTCTGCCGCGACCACCAAGTCAAACACCATTCCGAGTTCCGCCGGACCACCCTGCGACCCGACGAGCGACAGCACCGACTCCTCGCTCTCCGCCGGCACCTTTCCCTCCCGCAACAGCACCACGAGCGGCCGAACGACCTCCGGCGAACCAATCGCCTTGAGCGCGAAAACAAGATCTCGTCCATTGCCATCAAAACCCATCTCATCTGTACGACTCGCCTGCTGCACGACTGGCAGCCAGATCGGTCCCAGGTCACGCATCGTCTGCCAGAGAGCGAAGTCTAGGAACGGGTCCATGGGCTGATCCAGGACGAGCATGGCTGATTCTGCCGAGTTCAAATGTCGATGCTTGCTCAAGGCCCGAACTTCCTCCAGCCGAACCCTTGCATGTTTGTCCGGAAAATTCCTATCTAATATCCCGAGTGGTCTATCGAGCCGCGCGGCCCAATCCGACAGCACGCGATTCGCCGCCGCTCTCGCTCGATGGTCCTTGGCCAGCAGAAGCCGGTTGAGTAGATCCACGTCTACTACATCAAGCGACTGGAAAGTCCAAAGCGCATCAAGCTGATGGTGCTGCACATTCGCGTCACCCTGATCCAGCCGTTCGACCCATTCCTTCAGTGCCGGCACAACCTCGGCCGCGCGTCGCTCCTTCAACACCCGCTTCGCGAAGTGCCGCGTCCACGGTTCGGGAGACTTCAGTTGTTCGAGTAACTCCTCGACGCTCGCGCCGACAAGCCTCGGCCGTTCGACGAGCGGGCGGCCTTTCGCGGTGACCCGCCAGATGCGGCCGTGCGTGTGGTCGCGGCGCGGGTCGCGGAAGTCGACCTCGCCGTGTTGGATGATCGGGTTGTACCAATCGGCAATGTAGATCGCGCCGTCCGGGCCCATCTTGATGTCGATCGGCCGGAACGCGACGTGGCTGGTCTTGATGAGTTCCGGCATCTCGCGCGAGGCGAAACCGGAGCCGTCCTCGCTCACGACGAACCGGCAGACGCGGTTGCCGCGGAAGTCGTTCGTCAGCATGTTGCCCTGCCAGTCGTCGGGCAGGTGCCGGCCGCCGACGATTTCGAGTCCGCAATGTTTCGGGCTGCCGGGGTTCAGTCCTTTGAGAATCCGTGTGGCACCCGGTGCGGAGAAAAACGTCGCGCCGGGGAAAACGTAGTTGATGCCTTCGCCGTAGGCCCCGTCCGTGGCGAACGATTGGCCCCAGTCGTCGAAGTGATGGCCCCACGGGTTGACGAAGCCGCGGCAGAAGACCTCCAGGCGGGCCGACTCGGGGCGGAATTGCCAGATGCCGCCGCCGCCCAACCGCCGCACGCCCCACGGCGTCTCGATGTGGCTGTGGATGTAAATCGACTGGTTGAAGTACAGGCAGCCGTCGTGGCCCCAGCGCAGCGTGTGCAGGATGTGGTGCGTGTCCTCGGTGCCGAAGCCGGACAGCACGATGCGGCTTGAGTCCGCGCGGCCGTCGCCGTCCGTGTCCGTGAGGTGCAGCAACTCCGTGCTGTTCGCCACGAACGCACTGGACGCGAGCCGTCCGTCGTTCATTTTCGTGACCGCGTCCGATTCGATGCCCGTCGGAATCAAGAGGCCGTCGGCGAACACGGTCGTCTTGTCCGCGCGGCCGTCGCCGTCGGTGTCTTCGAGGACGATGATTTTGTCGTTCGCCGTTTTTCCCGGTTCGATCTGCGGATAGACCTCGGACGACGCCACCCACAGCCGGCCGGCCGCGTCGAAGTTCATCTGAATCGGTTTCGCGAGCAGCGGGTCGGCCGCGAACAGGTTCACCTCAAAGCCGTCGGCAACCTGAAACGACTTCCGCTCGATCTCCGGGTCCGGGTCGGGAATGTTCGTGAGGTTGCGTTGGGCGAACGCCGGAGCGGCGAATTGGTTGGCGATGAAGACGAGAAGCAGGGTTCTCACGCAAAGGCGCAAAGGCGCAAAGACGAGAGAGCGGAAAAAGGAACTGAATCGCGTCGCGGGCCGCGCGTGCGGCCCGTTGTGTCTCAGATTCATGAACATCTTGCTTCTTTCTTCGCGCCTTTGCGCCTTCGCGTGATTCATTCTTAAAGCTCTACCGCTCTTGAAGCTCTACCGCTCCGTGCGCCGGCTCAAGGTTGGCGGATCAGCTCGTACGAGTGTTTCACCGGCACGCGCAGCTTGGCGATCTTCGCCTCCAGCTCTTCCACGAGCGGGTCGAACTTCGGAATCTCGGCGGCGTTGTTTCCCTGCTCGTGCTTGCGGAAGCCGAACAGGTACGTTTCATTCTGAGGCCGCCAGCGGTGGAAGTAGAGGCGATTCTTTTGCACGATCGCTTGGCGGAGTTCCTGGGACTGGCGGGCTTCCAGATCGGGCGGCGGATGCAACCAATGAATCGCTCCGACCACGGCTCTGAAGCGGTGTTCGTCCATCGGCTTGCCGACCACACGAAACGCGTACTCGCCCGGCGGAAGTCCGCGGACCAGAAACATTCGAAGCGACTCGGTGTTCGCAGTTCGTTCCGGGTCTTTGCGGCCAAAGCGCGCGGCGGAAAAATTTGGGAGAACAGGCAGGCTTGCGAACGTCGCATCAAAGCGATAGCTGCCAGCTTCACGAACAAAGCCGGCGACTTCCACATCGAGGAAACTATCGAGCGACACCCCGTCGCACTCGCCGACTCGCTGACTCGAATGGGCCGACCAGACTTTGAGTCCGAACAATACATCCGAGGCGAAATGCCAATAGCCATCGCGAGAGAGATGCATGCCATTCTCGCTGCGCGGCTTGAACGACGCCTCGCTCATGTTTTGCATGCCTCTGCCGAAGATATCAACGAACGCATGCCCGCGTTCCGAACTAATTTCGCCCATGGCGTCGGTGTACAGCTTCAGGTTTGCGTTTCGTTCTTCAGGGTCAGGAAGCGGCGGAACGATTCGCTCATGCGGTATGGGCGACAGCACGACAATGCGGGGTTTGTGTTTTTCGAGTTGTTCAAGCAACCGCACCAACCCCTCGCGGAACGGCGCTACGCCGGACGCGCCGGCAAACGATTCGTTCGTCCCGTAGCCAACGAAGATCACCGTCGGCATTGCCGTTTCTACTTGCTCAACAAGCCGTTTGAATCCCTCAATTGGCGTGTCGAAGCCGGCCCGCGCTTCGCCCCAGACTGTGTCGCCGCTCCAGCCGAGGTTGCGAAACGTAATGTTGCGGTCCGGCCAGCGCGCAGTGAGCATCGTTTCGAGGTAGCCGTAGACTTGGTCGCGTTCGATGAACGTGTTGCCGACGAAGACGACGCGGTCGCCGTCGCGCAGTTCAAACTCTGGAGCGTCATCGGCTCGCGAAAGAATAGGAACGAGCAGGAACAAGCACGCCAGGGTCACGACGATTCTTCGCATTGGATTCCTCAGTCCGTCGGAATTCCGGGCACGGTGAGCGGCTGGCCGTTGTCCTTTGGGCCGAGGCCGAGCAGAAACGGTACGGCGTGTTCAGCCCATTTTTCCGGTGGTGGGTAATCGGCGGCATCGGCACCGAAGCAACTTCGCAGCATGTCGGTGTCGATGATGCCGGGGTTCAGGGGCACGGCGGCCATGCCGCGCGGCAGTTCCTGGGCGAGCGCCCGCGTGAGGCCTTCGATCGCCCACTTACTCGCGCAGTACGGCGCGACTTTCTGCGAAGTCGAGCGGCCCCAGCCGGAGCTGAAATTCACGATCACGCCGCGCTCACGAACGATCATCGCCGGCACAAAGTGCCGGATCACGCTGACCACGCCCTTCACGTTCACGTCAATGACCTCCGCGAACTCGTCGGCGGGCACCTCCCAGAGCGGTGCATTTTCATTGATGACTGCGGCGTTGTTGACAAGCAGGTCTGGCGGACCGCCGGTGTCGAGCACGCGCCGCGCCCAGGCCTCAACTTGCGATTCGTCACACACGTCCACGACGTCAAACGAGTTGGGCGGCCGGTGCCGTTCGCGAAGTTCGGCAACCGCTCGCTCGGACCGGGCACACCCCAGCACGGTGTGTCCGAGCGCAATGAAGCCCTCGGCCATCGCGCGGCCCAAGCCGCGGCTCACTCCGCTGATGACGATTCGTCGCGAATGTGCTTGCGCCATGAACGTCCACGTTGTTAGCAATCGGGCGGAGAAACAGGACTGAAGCGAGTGTACGGACTTTGCATTTGGCCGAAAAGACGGCTACGAATGAATCGCCTGATCAACCTGCCTCGGCGCCCTTTTCGAGATACGACTCGTCGTCGAGCGATCGAACATAATCGAGCGCCTCTTTGGTCGTGCCAACGATCGCGCCGGGCTGCCGGCCGCGGCTGTCGAGGTCGCGAAGTAGCATGAGTTCCTCGAAATGCTCGGAAGCCTGCAGCCGCCGCTGGGCCTTGAATCCGAGCGTGCCCTGCCGCAGCGCGAGCGCCTCCATATGATGAGCGATGAAGAATTGCGTCCGCTCCGTGATGGACCCTTCGAGCGCCTCCAGCGCCGCGGCGACGTGGTCGGCCGGGTCGATCGCCTTGCCGATGTCGTGCAGCAGCGCTGCCAGCAGGAATTCTTCGTCGTACGGGCGCTCCGCCTTCGCGAGTTCGAAGACTTGCAGCGAGTGATAGAGCGCGTCGCCTTCCGGATGGAATTTCGCCGACTGCTTCTTCTCCTCGAGCGGCTGGAGCAGCAGCCGGTAAAGCTCGAAACGGTCGATCGCGTGTTCCAAGCCGTCAACGATCTCGTCGAGATTTTCGTCCGGCCGCTCCGCCCGCAGCAACTCTTCCAACTCGGCGATCGACGCCCGCTCGATCGCCTTGCCGGTGATTGAGCTTTTGAACACGTAGTGAACTTTGTCTTCCGCGTAAATGGTCAATTCGTAGTTGAATCGGTCGTGCACGTGAACGTGCGTGAAGACTCGCTCTTCGGCAAACTTCACGATGCGTTTGAATTGCACGTCGTAGTCGAGGCCGTGGTCGTCGAGCACGCTGGTGACGGCGGCAAGGCTGCTCGCAAAAACATGGATGTCGATGTCCGAGCCTTTGCGCACGTGTCCGGTCCAGACGCTGCCGATGAGCCGCGGCCGGAATCGGACGAGCAGGCGCATGAGCCGGAGCGCCTCGACGCGCATGTCGCGCAGATTGTCCTTGCGTTTTTCGCCCTCATGCATGCGGGCGAAGGCTTGAATCTGGTCGCGGATTTCGCGGTTGGACGGCAGGTCGCCGGGCTTGAATCGGTGCTCGACGCGGAGCAGGCGGGCGGCTTTTCGTTTCGCAGTGAAGTACTCGGACTCGACTCGCTCGTACATCAACCGAGCGGCTTCGAACGCAATCTGCTGACGGATTCGTGCATCGGCCATTCCCTTCGGTACGCCGTTACAAAGCCCATCAATGCGGCGCCGGGCTGGTTAAAAATCGTGTTCTCGCCGCTAAATATATTCGGAGCGGCCTTTCGTGGAAAGACGAGCCGCGTGAACGCGACGAGCGATAAGAATCAAGGCAATGAGCGCAGGCGGACACGACCGCAAAAGTTCATGTGAATTCCAGCAGAGATGGCTGCTCGACTTGGACATAATCCTCGTAGGTCATCGAAATCGACACGGCATGGTCGCCGGCATTGAAGTTGATCGACGCGCTGGCGCCGAGTCCGGGATCACAATATGTTGGCAGTTTAAACAGGCTGCCGAATGGCGGGATGGAGCCTGGGCGGAGACCGGTAAGCGCGGCGACTTCGTCGGCGGATGCGAAGCGGCTGCTGCGTGAGCCGAGCGACGATCGAAGCTTGCGGCTGTCGAGTTTGCGATCGGCCGGCAACACGAACATGGCGAATCGATCATCGACCTTGAGCACGAGCGCTTTGGCACCACTCGACAGTGGCGTACCGCGGACCGCGGCGGCCTCTTCGCTGGTGAAAACCGGGGCATGCTCCGTCAATTGAAATCGTACGCCCGACGTCGCCAGTAGTGTCTTGAGTCGGTCGCAAACGGAGCCCGCTGGTTGAATCGATTGGTCCAAAGGCACAACTTCCTCGGCGCTCGAGCGGATCACTGCTAAACGCAGTCAAACGCCGCGTGACGGCTCTCAAACCGGTAGAGCGCGGCGCGGCATTCAGACTCGCGTGCAAGGCACCGCCACTAGACCGGCGTGCGCGGAATGAATTCCACTTTCTTCGTCTTCTTGATCGCACGCAGCTTCGCGCGGCGGTTCTGTTCGCTGGGTTTTTGGTAGTAGGCTCGTTTGCGAATCTCACGCGGAAGGCCACTGCGCTCGCACAATCGTCGAAAACGTCGGACGGCTGCTTGAAGTGACTCACCCGGTCGAAGTCGAATCTTGACCACTCAATCCTCCTCATGCACGAAGGTTCATGGAACGCAGGACACTTGATTCATCAGATCGTTCGCCGTGAACGATCCGGGCGTTGTCGGTATTTTATCGCTCGCGATAAACAATGCGGCCTTTCGTCAGGTCGTAGGGCGATATCTCGACGGTCACGTTGTCGCCGGGAATGATGCGAATGAAATTCTTGCGCATCTTGCCGGCGACATGTGCGATCACGCGGTGGCCGTTTTCAAGCTCCACATGGAACTGCGTATTGGCCAGCGCCTTAAGCACCTTGCCCGATACCTGAATCGCTTCTTCTTTTGTCTTTGCCACAATGATTCCGCCTGTTATGATCCGGCCGCATGGCAGCCATAAAGCTCACGCGACAATCCCACCCGTTGGAACCGAACCGCAGAGACCACGGGGAAGCGCGGGCGGCGATTGATTCGATCGGAGTCTTACCGGCTTGGCGGCGCGGCTGGACTGCTCGCGGATAGACGCTCATATTCGTCGCACGCCGAAAGAAAATCAAGGGCAAAGCGAACCCACTGTTGGTATAACGTGCCACGGTGACAAGGGGACGTTTCGTTGACAACGCGGTGGCCGGGTACGGCCAAAGGACAGCACCATGACTACCGAGTCGAATCCTGGAGTCGCTAAGTCGGGTGTGGATACGTCGCGCCGCCGCGAGAAGATCGTGTTGCGATCGTTTCCAAAGATCATTCTGCTTTACCCCACGTTGTTCGCGGCGATTCTGGCGGCTGTCGGCTCGACATTCGCGGACGCGGTGCCCGTGCGGTGGGGCTTGATCTTCCTGATCACGATGTTCTTGAATCTGGTCGTCCTGTCGTTCGATTTTCCCCGGACAACGTCGTTCACGCTGGTTGCAGTGATCGTCGCAATCGTCTGCGGAGCTTTGTGGGTCAACACGTTTTACACGTTTCTGCACATTCTAAAGGAGTGGACCGACAAACTTGACCCACAAGCGTTTCCGCAGTTTTACTGGCTTTTCGCCGTGGGCATGCTGATAATTTTCTTGCTCGTTTTCCTCAACACCCGGTTTGATTACTGGGAAGTGATGCACAACGAGATCATTCACCATCACGGTGTGCTAGGCAACGTCAAACGGTTTCCAGCCCCTCAGCTAAAGTTGGAAAAGGAAATCACGGACGTTTTCGAGTTCTTTCTGCTGCGATCCGGGCGGCTGCTGATTCACCCGAGCATGGAACGAGTGACGATCGTGCTCGAAAACGTGCCGAACATCAACAAACGCGAGCGAGAGATTCAGAGCCTGCTCGGGGTGCTTGACGTACACGTGCATCAGGGCGAGGAGCACGTTGAGGAAGCATAATCATCGCGGCTGGTGGGTTGCCCGCAGTCCTTTCGGGAATTCGCGGAGCCGCACGCTCGGCAATCTCGCCGCAGATTTCTCCACACGCGCAGATTCAATTTCCAGGTTGAAGCTGGTTGAACTTTACCGGTGATTCGCGCGCCAAAGTGTCGCCAGACTGCGCATTTTTCCGAACAGGAAAACCTTCTCATCTAGTTTCACTTCAACACGTTGCGCGGAAAACATTCAGCATCGCCGCCGCACTGCCGATAGCCTATTTAGCCATTTCTGGCGCACGTTAGCCGACGCCGAATTCTGCTTGGAGCAGGCGGTGTCGCGACCGGCTACGACGTATTGATGGGCCAGGGGAAGGCCCAACAGCGCCGACGCGGTGCGTCCGGCGGAACCGTGTCGGGGCTGGTGAAGACCCAGTGGGGAAATTGCAGAGGGCGAGTCCCCACCGCTCTCTGCGAATGAGGGAAAGGAGTTACTCCTCAATGAAGGCGCTGAAGTTGAGTTTGGCTCTCATCGTAACGCTTGGGCTCAGCAGCGTGGCCCTGGCGGACGGTGGGTGCAACGGCTGTGCTCAGGCCGACCCGTGTTGTGGTCATGGCCTCCTGAGCAAACTGAGTTTGCATCGCTGCAATTCGTGCTGCGAGGCTCCCAAGCCTTGCCCGGCCCCGTGCGATCCGTGCGCGGGCCACAAGTTGACCGGCATGCTGAGCTGCATCAAGTTGCCCAGCCTGCACGGCTGCGGCGGCTGCGCACCGAAGTGCGAACGGCCGAAGTGTGAACCGTGCCGTCCGAAGTGCGAACCGAAGTGCTGCGCTCCGAAGCCCTGCGCTCCGAAGTGCTGCGCTCCGAAATGCCACTCGTTCAAGATGCCGCAGATCTGCTTGCCGAAGATCCGGATCGAGCACTGCTGCCCGAAGCCGAAGTGCTGCAAGCCGGCCTGCGAGCCGAAGCCTTGCGATCCGTGCAATTCGTGCGGGCATTTCGCGAAACTGAAGGGTCTGCTGCACCGCGATCGGTGCTGCGAAGCCCCGAAGTGTGATCCGTGCGGTGGCTGCGGCCACAAGTTCAGTCTGCACGGCCTGTTGGGCAAACGTTGCAATCCATGTGACACGCCGTGCGAAGGTGCGACAATGGCCCCGGCCAGCGACGCTCCCGCTGCACAGCCTGTCACCCCGGCCCCGAAGCCGATGGGCGCCGGCGCCAACTCGAACGGCCTGTTGATTCTCACCCCGGCTGGCTAATCGCCAAATAAATGTATCCGGGCGAGTCAACTTAGTACGTCTCATCACGGCCCCCCTTACGCAAGTGAGGGGGGCCGTTCGTTTGCGCCGCCAATTCCCAAACTGATTCGCGAACTTACCTTGAACCGTTTGCCCCTTTCGTTTAGATCGTTCCACAGTTGACGGAACAGGGTCTCGCGGTTTCTCGGCCAGCGAGGCTTTCGCCAAGTTGCTCGCCGCAGCTATTTGACCGGCGGCACGGCGCGAGGCCGCTTGTTCCCCTCTCTCCCTTTGCGGATTCTACTTGATCGCGAAGTTCGGCCGTCTTACGCGCCGCACTACGGTAGCGCACGACCGCTCGGCCACAATGGCGAATGGGGCCGATCGAGACCGGTCGACGACCAAGAACTCCGAAGTCTTGGAGGCTTCGGGAATCTGATTCGGACTTGCTGCGACCGGCAGCGGGCCTAGCGTTCGAAGGGGAATGTGTGACGACATATCCGGAAGTACGACTGACACCACGGAACGCGACGCGAGCCGACGCGGCTCGACGCGGCTCCGCGCGCTGGAAAGTGCTGTTGTTCCTCGTCGGTGGTGTTGCCGCATTTGTCGCGGTCATGTTGCGGCCCGTGATTCGGATGCGGCTCAGCGAGCAGGCGCGCGAGGCGGCGGCGGCCGTCGATGAATCGCTGAACGCGGGCGACTTTGCCGCGGCTGTCACGCAGGCTCAAACGGCCGTCGAAAAGGCTCGACGCAGCGGCAAGCTGCTGGGCGAATCGCTCATGCTGCTCGGCACCGTGCACGAGCGGAAGGCGGAAACAGCCAAGCCAGGCGAGCGCGTCGTCTGCCTTACCGCGGCCTCGCAACACTATCAGGACGCCGAAAAGGCCGGCGTGCCCGCCGAATTACGGCCGCAACTCACACTGCGCATCGCCCGATGTTTCTACGCTCGACACCAGATCCCGGAATGCCTCCCCCTGCTCGAACAGTTGCTCACGCGATATCCCGAAGGCCGCGCGGAGGTGTTGCGGCTCATCGCGCTGGCAAATCTCAACTCAGGCCACCTCGATCTCGACCGTGCCATGCAGGCAACCTCGGAACTGCTCGGCACCGCCGGTGCGGACATCGCGGTCGTCGCCGAGGCGTGGGCGCGACGTGCGGAAATTCTCAAACAGCTCGGCAAGCCGGACACACTCGCCGACATCGACGTGGCCGCGACTCGAACCGATCTGCGCTGGGCCGGTCCGATTGTCGCTGCCGTCGAGGCCCACGAGAACAAGTCGTACGACGCGGCGATCACCGGTTACACCAAAATCGTCGCTATGAAAAACCTGCCGCAGGCCGTCGAACGCCGCTGCTGGTATCTGATGGGCATTGCCGCGCGCGACAATGGGGGCGACGAGGCAGCGATTTCCGCCTTTCGGACCGTTGAGTGGCGATATCCGAACACCGATGAATCGCGGGCGGCGGCCGCGCAGGCCGGCGCCATCTTGCTGCGCCAAGACAAAACGAGCCAAGCAATCGCAGTTCTCAATCGCGCAGCCAACCACCAACTCGGAGAAACCGACACATCCGATGTGCTCCTCGGAAAGACCTCCGTCAATCGATTGATCGCGACCGCGATTGAGCGGCTGCGCGACCAGGGGCGATTCGAGGCCGCCGCCGAGTTGATCGAGACGTATCGCCGCATTGAAGACGTTTCGACTGCGGAGCGCGCGGCAGCCGCGTTGTACGAAGCCTGGGCCGGCGCGAAACTTGAAGAAGCCGAATCGCTCGCGCCGGCCGATGCCGAGCAAGCCAAGTACCGCGCCGCCGAGTTGTATCGCGCCGCAGGCACATTCATTCTTCGCATGGCCGACGCCAGCGAATCGCCCGAACCGGCCGCCCCGCATCTCTGGAGAGCCGCGCAGAATTTTGCTCGCGGTGCCGGGCACGTGCTCGCCGTTGGTGCGCTCGACCGATTTCTTGCCACCGGCGAAACGGGTAACGCCCGCGCCGCCGCGCTCGCGCTCATGTGCGAGGTCCTCGACGGCTGCGGCCGGCCGGATCAAGTCGCACAGACCGCCGAATTGTGCGCTCGTGAATTTCCGCGGCACCCCGCGACGCACAAGGCGCTGTTTCATCTCGCCCGCTGCCAGATCGCGGCCGAGGAGATCGAAGCGGCCGAGGCCAACCTCGCGCAGATTCTCCGCTACGCTACTTCGGAGACCGATCCGATCGTTCTGCAAAAGAGCCGGCTCTACCTCGCCCACCTGTTCAGCGAGCGTGACCAACACGAAGACGCGATTCCGCGCCTCAAAGAGTTGCTCGCCAATCCCGCCGACCCGGAAGTCGCCATCGAGGCGCGACTCCTACTCAGCGAGTGCCTGCGTGTTCGTGCGCGACGGCCGGCGGATCGCATTCAAGACGCGCAGAGCAAGGACGCGCGGTCGTATTTTCGCCAGCGGCGCGAGGGCGAACTCGACGAAGCCCTCGAATTGCTCTCGACTACCGAGCGCGAACTCGCGCGGCTCGGACAGCGCGGACAATTGACCGCGATTCAGTCGGACCGGCTCCGGCAAAGTCGCTGGGGAATCGCCGAGTGCCTCTACGAAGCCGAGCGATACGACGATGCGATCTCGATTTATCAAGCGTTCGCGGAAACCTATCCCGAATTGAAAGACTGGCTCGAATCTCAAGTGCAACTGGCGAACTGTCATTTCCGGCTCGGCCACGCGGACGAAGCCCGGCAAGTCCTGCGCGCGGCCAAGACGCGGCTCGACGAGACGCCGCAAGATGCCGTCGAGCAAGCACGCGTCGGCATGTCGGCGGCGCGATGGAAAGAATGGATCGACTGGCTGCGGCAGTTGTGAGACGGGCAAACGAACCGGCACGAATCGGCAGAGAAGCATGAGCACCTCGGCGTCGCAATTTGGCTGGAAGCAGGCACGCGAAATGGTTCGGGGCCTGAGCGTCGCGTCGCGCCTCGCGATTATCGCCGCCACCGCGACGGCCGTCGTCGCGCTCGGTTACTGGGGCTTCCAGCCGTCTGAGCCCGACACGGTCTACCTGCTTGGCGGGCAAGAGTTCAGCGAACTGCAACTGCAATCGCTCTCGCAGGCGCTTCAGGCCGAGGGGCTCGCGGAGTTTCGCATCGACGGCGCGAGGCTGCGCGTGCCGCGCCAGCAACTGGCGCAGTATGCCGCGGCGCTGGCCAAGCGCGACGCGCTGCCGGCCGGGTTTTACTCGGCGTTCGACAAAGCGGTGGAAAAAACGAGTTGGTGGAGTTCGAGCACACAGGACGACCGCCGCTGGGAACTGGCCCGGCAGAAGGCACTGGCCCAAATCATCGAGCAGATGCCGGAAGTCGAATCGGCGAACGTGATCATCGACCGCTCGGCCCCGCGCGGGCCGCGCGCGGGCATCGACGTACGCGCCACCGTGTCGGTGAAACCGCGCGGCGGACGCGAACTGCCGCCGTACAAGTCGCGCCAAATCCGCAACATCGTGCACGGCTCAGTCGCCAACATGCCGGTCGAGAACGTAACCGTGATCGACCTGAACGGCAAAGACGCTCCCGATCCGGCCAACGACGCGGACGGCTCCGACGATCTACTCGCGCGAATGAAGGAGTTCGAGGAGCACTACACGCAAAAGATTCGCGGCACGCTCGCCTACATTCCCGACGTGCTCGTAACGGTCAACGTGGAATTGGAGACGACGCGGCAGCGGCGTACCGAGCAGCTCGTCTGGCCGCGGAGCGACGAATCGCACGCGAGCGATCACAGCGACGCCGAGACGCAGGTAACTCCGACAGTCACCGCGAACGCGGCCGTGGAACTACCCACGCCCGGAGACACGACAGGGCCGGCTGAAACACGTCCGACGCAACAGCAAACGTGGGAGGAGCACGTCGCGCTCGCGCCGAAAAGCGTGAGCGTGGCGATCGCGGTGCCACACGAGGTCGCGACGTCGCTCGCCGCAGGTACGACGCTCGGTCAAAACGACGCCGGCTGGCAGCAGCACATCAAGGAACTTGCGGCAACCGCAATTCCGTCCGGAATAACGACCCGCATCAGCGTGGAAAGCTATCCGGCGCGAATCGACCGCGTGCAGGCCGGACTGACCGCGACGCCGGGTAGCTCTGCGACACCGCGCGTGGCCTGGACGATCGCCGGCGCGACCGCATCGCTGCTCGTCGTCTTCTCGAGCGTCGTGTGCCTGCGCTGGCAGCAAGCTCGCCGTGTGCGAAACGCTTCCGGCTCGCAGCGGTTCCATCACGCCGCGGCAACGGACGACATCGAGTCATTGGCCGCGCCGCGGGCAGTCACTCGCGAACTCGTGCGGGTCGAACAATCAAGCAGGGTTCGCACTCCGCATCTGGCGCAGGCGAAGATTCACAGCTTCGAGGACTTGCGCCGGCTCGCGCCGGCCAGTATGCAGGCCGCGCTTGGCGAGGTCGCAAGTCGCCTTTGGGCGCCCGCGCTGCGTGGCGCGTCGCGCGAATTGTGTGAGCGCGTGCTCAACCACATGCCGTCTCGCGCGGCCACGCTGCTGCGCGAGGAGATCGAATGTCCCGGCCCCGTGCGACTCGGCGACGTCGAGGCCGCTCAGCAGGAAATCTTGGAAGTAGTGCGTCGCCTCGATCACACCGGTGATCTAATTCTCGAAGACCGCGAGGAGGTCCATCATGAGTGAGACTCTCGAATTCGACGACCTCGACTACCTGGATGGCAGCGATTTGAGAGGCGTGTTCGAGCAAATGGCTCCCGCCGAAGTGGTCGCGGCGTTGTGGGGCGCGACGCCGCACTTGCGCGGCCGGCTGCTGCGCAAATTGCCGCGCCGGCTGAGCAGCGAAATCGATCGGCTCCTCGCCGCGACCGCGCATCTGACGTTCGACAGAGTTCGCATCGCACAGCAGCAGGCGATCGCCGTGATGTGCCGACTCAGCCGCAGCGGTCAGATTGCGTTTGACGTACCGGAGGATTTGGTCGCTTGAACTCACTGGCAATCCAACCTGCGGCGCGGCGCTCGGCTGCTCGATTCGGCAAGCTCGCCGCCGTCGTGGCGATGTTGCTTGTCGTCGCACCGGGCGCGGCGCAGGCGGTGCAATCAGACGGAGTCGTTGCGGACCCGTTGCCGTTGCCGCCGCGCTCGGCAAGATCCGACGACCGTCCGGCTCTGTCCGTGCCACCCGAGGCAACGCGAACGCTGGCCATCTGCGTAGCCGTCGCCGGCGGAATCGTACTTGTCGTCGCCGTCATTCGCCGATTGTCCCCGACCCTCGCGCCGAACACGCAACTCGTTCGCGTGCTCGCCCAGTCGTCGCTGGCCGGCCGCGGCACCGTCTTCGTCGTGCGCTGCGGGCCGCGCGTGCTCATTCTCGGTTCCACGCCGCAGCACATGACGACGCTCGCAGAGATCGCCGACCCGGTTGAAATCGACGAGTTCACGCGGCTGTGCGGGTCCGAAAAATCAGTGGCTGCAGACGAATCGGCAGACGCAGCTTCCGCGTCTGGTGTTCATGGATTGAAGGGACAACTGAGCGGTCTGCTGAACAAGATCGAATCATGGAAGGCGTAGCGGATGCGATCACTTCGATGCATTGTGGCCGTGCTGCTCATCGCCGGCGCGACGCCGGTCGCGGCCGCGGACGATGACCCGCCCGCCGCCGATGCCGCGAGCAGTCAGCTCAGCGATTGGGTCTCGCCCGAGCGAGTCGAGTCCACGCTGACGACCGTGCTGCTCTTCTCTGCGCTATCGCTCGCGCCCGCGCTGCTGCTCATGACCACGTGCTTCGTGCGATTCAGCATCGTGCTCGCACTCTTGCGGCAGGCGCTCGGAACACAAGGCGTGCCGTCGAACCAGGTACTCGCCGCACTGGCGATCTTCATGACGGCGACCATCATGACACCCGTGTGGAAAGAAATTCATCAAGACGCCGTCGCGCCATATCGCGCGAAGGAGATCAGCGGCACCGACGCGATCGCGCGGGCAAAGTCGCCGGTGCACCAGTTCATGGCGCGGCAGATCGACCGCACGGGCAACTCGGACGACGTGTGGCTCTTTCTCGATCGCTCCGGCCAGGATTCGACGGCGATCGAATCATACGATCAAGTGCCGTTTCAAGTGCTCGCGCCGGCGTTTCTGCTGAGCGAGTTGAAGACGGCGTTCATGATCGGCTTTCAGATCTATTTGCCGTTTCTAGTAATTGATCTCGTGGTCGCGACCGTGATCGTCGGTATGGGCATGATTACGGTTTCGCCGACGGTGGTCTCGCTGCCCGCCAAATTGATGCTGTTTGTGCTCGTAGACGGCTGGCACTTGATCGTCGGCAGCCTGCTCGAAAGCGTCGCATAGCCGACGAGGAGTCGTATGACCGCCGAACTCGCGCTCGATCTGACTCGCGAGGCGATTCGCCTCGGCCTGCTGCTGTCCGCACCGCTTTTGGCCGCGGCGCTCGTGGCCGGCCTCGTCTCCGGGCTGCTGCAAACCGCGACGCAGGTCCACGAACATTCGCTGTCCTTCGTTGCCCGGCTGGTCGCAGTCGTGCTCGCGCTGGTCGTGGCGCTCCCGTGGCTCGTCGTTCGCTTCGTCGAGTACTCAGGCCAGCTCTTCAGCGGCTTCGGCACGCGACTGTGATGGACCTGATCCTTCCAAGCTGGCTGGCGATTTTGCCGCCGCTCGCGCGGGCCGGCGGGTTCGCGTGGCTCGTGCCGTTGCTGGGTGCGGACACGGGTCAATGGAAGGCTCGCGTTCTGATGTCGGTGCTGCTCGCGCTCGTGCTGGTGCCCTGCCTGCCGCCGGTCGATGCGACGGTGGACGCGGCCGTGATCGGAGTCGGACTGGCCGTCGAATTCGCCGCGGGAGCACTCATCGGTTTCTTGCTGCGCGCGACGTTGAACGGCGTTTCGCTGGTCGGCAGCCTCGTGGACGTCCAACTCGGGCTGCCGTCGGCCGTCGATCCGGACGACGACGGCACGGGCAGCGTGCTGGGACGGCTGTATCAACTCGTGGCCGTCGCGGTCTTTTTCGCGATGGGCGGTCACCGGCTCGTGGTCGCCGGCCTGCTCGATGCGCCGTCGGCCGTCGATTTTGCGAGCAGCGGCGTGGCCGAATTTGCCTGCCGCGGCGCCGATCTGTTGAGCGTCGCGTTGCTGCTGACCTTGCGGCTCGCCGCGCCGGTCGTGCTCGCCCTCGTCTCGGCGAATCTTGCGGTCGCAATGATCGCGCGAGTGCTGCCGCAATTTAGCAGCTCGGCGCTAAGCGTGCCCGCGCTGCTCGTCGGCGGACTGCTGCTCGTTGCGGTCTCGCTCGGCTCGGTTGAGCCGGGACTCTGGAAGGCACTTGCCGTGACGCTTGACGGATTGTCGCGGTTGCCATGAACCGATTGGGGAGCTAAGCGAATCACGATGTCAGCCGAGCGGGACGAAGCTGAACTGAGCGAATCGGCGTCGCCGCGTCGCATCGCGCACGCTGGCGAACGCGGTCTGTGGCCGCGCAGCGGCGAATTAGTGTTCGCCTGCTCCTTGCTCGCCGGCGTGCTCGCGATTCGATTCGGCGGCGCGTCGATCGGCGGCGAACTGGAACAATCGCTCCGAGAAAAGCTTGCCAGCGTGGTGCCCGCCGAATCCAACGACGCGTTAATTCATTCGATTCAAGCGGCCCTCGTGCGGTGGCTCGTGCAACTTCTGCCAGTGCTGCTCGGCGTGGTCGCGGGCGCGGTCGCCGTCAGCGTGATGCAGGTGGGAATTTTGTTTCGACCGGAGAACCTGCTGCCCGACCCAGCTCGACTCAATCCATTGCCGCGCTTGCAGGGCATCTTTTCCATCGCGCAGGCCGCCACTTCGCTGCGCCAGTTCGCGAAGTGGTCGATCCTCGCTGGACTGGCCGCGTGGTGGTTGGTTGCGGAGGTCCGGCAATTCGGCGATGGCATCACCGGCGCAACGGGCGCGGCCGGCGGTGCCGCGGGAGGCATGATCGTGCGCGTGGCGACCAAGCTCGCGGTCGCTCTCGTCATCGTTGGACTGGTCGATTACGCCGCCGCGTGGTTCGCGTGGCAGTGCGAATTGCAGATGACGCGGTCCGAGCAGGTAGCCGAGATGAAAGAGTCGGAAGGTGATCCGCGGCTGCGTCGAGCAAGGCGGCAACGCCAACTCGAACGCGCGCAACGCAGGTCGGATAAGATGTTGACGCCCGACAACGTGGTAATTGTGGCGGCGGGTCGGCTCGCGGTGGCCGTGACCTCTGCCGGCGGCTCAGCCCGCATCACGGCCAAGGCGGTCGGTGCGGCCGCCGATCGACTGCACCAAGCGGCTCGTCACGTACGAGCCACGGTCATTCGCGACAGTTCGCTGGCCCGACTCGTCTACCGCGCCGGTAAGGTCGGCGACGAATTGCCTGCCGCGGCACTCGCGGAACTGGCCGCTCGCCGCGCGGAGTCGCGACGAAATGCGATTGAAACCCAGCAAACTGCAGCCAATTCCTGATCGCGAAGCGCACGAACTCGACGCGAATCACGACTAGACACAAACACTCCGTTTCAGTATCGTCCGCCACCTTTCCCTCTCTCCCATCGGCGTGACGGGTGGCAATTTTCGCGGCAATTCTCGGCGGTTTTCGCGCTACGTTGGAATGGAGAAGTGGATGCCGTCCTCCGCAACAGGACCGGCGCGGGGCCTGCTCGGTCAGATCTCGCGCTATCACGGACTGGTCTTTCCGCTGGCGATCATCGGGTCGATCCTGGTGCTCGTCATTCCGGTGCCGCCTGCGCTGATGGACATGTTGCTCGCGGCGAACATCACGCTGTCGGTCGTGATCCTGATGGCGACGATCAGCGCGCGGACTCCGCTCGAGATGAGTGAGTTTCCCAGTCTGCTCTTAGGCACGACGCTGCTGCGGCTGGTGCTCAACGTGGCCTCGACGCGGCTCATTCTGACGCGTGCGGGCTCCGCGGGCACGAGCGCGGCCGGCGGCATCATTCAAAAATTTGGCGAGATGGTCGCCGGTGACCGCCTGATGGTGGGCTTCGTCATTTTCGCCATCATCGTGGTGATTCAATTTGTCGTGATCACGAAGGGCGCGACGCGCATCAGCGAAGTGGCCGCGCGGTTCGTGCTCGACGCCCTGCCCGGCCGGCAGATGGCGATCGACTCGGACCTCTCCGCCGGCCTGATCGACGAGGCCACGGCGCGGCGGCAGCGCGAGCAACTCGGACACCACGCTGACTTCTTCGGGGCGATGGACGGTGCGTCGAAGTTTGTGCGTGGCGACGCCGTGGCCGGCATGGTGATCACGCTCGTGAATATCATGGGCGGCCTGTACGTCGGCGTGGTCGACTCCGGCATGTCGCTGTCCGCGGCGGCCGACGTGTTCACCAAACTGACAATCGGCGACGGTCTGTCTAGCCAAGTGCCCGCGTTCATTCTCGCGATTGCCGCGGCACTGCTCGTCACCCGGTCGTCGCAGCCGGTCAATCTCGGCGAAGAGACGGTGCGGCAATTGACGGCGCGTCCGGAGGCGCTCTTCATGGCGGGCCTGTTCGCCGTGCTGCTTGCCGGCACGAATTTTCCGCGCGTGCCGCTACTGTTGCTGGGTGGCGCGTGTACGGGGTCGGCGTACTGGCTGTCGCGCAGGGCACGCAAGCCAGACGAGGCGCCGGCGCCGCGGCCCGCCGACCCGGAGCCGGCAGTGCGCATTGAAGAATTTCTGCACGTCGATCCGATGGAACTCGAAATCGGCTACGGCATCCTGCGACTCGCCGACCGATCGCGCGGCGGCGACCTCATCGAACGACTACAGCAGCTTCGCCAGCAAACCGCACAAGATCTGGGCTTGATCCTTCCCAAGGTTCGTATCCGTGACAACCTCGATCTGTCGCCGCAGTCGTACGTCGTCAAGCTGCGGTCGAAACGCGTGGCGAGCGGCGTCATTCCGCCGGACTGCTGGCTCGGTCGAGGCGGGCGGCCCGGCACGCCCGTGTCGCTCGGCGCACCGGCACCGGCCGAACCGTTCGGCGCGAACGCGTGGTGGATTGACGCGCATCGGCGAGCGTTCGCCGAGCGACAGGGTTTTCAAGTGCTCGACGCCACCGGCGTGATCCTGTTTCACTTGCGAAAGATCATCAACGAGCACGCTGCCGAGTTGCTCAGCCGCGATCAAGTGAAGCGACTGCTCGACAGTCTGAAGGAAACGGCGCCGGCGCTGGTCGATGAAGTCGTGCCGGGCATGCTCACCGCCGGTCAAGTTCACCGCGTGTTGCAGAATCTGCTCGGCGAGGGCCGCAGCATTCGCGATTTGGAAACGATTTTGGAAGTGTTGGGCGATCAGGCTGCCACGACGCGAGACATCGACGTGCTGACGGCTTGCGTGCGCGACCGGCTCGATCGCGATGAATTGCCCGGTGCGGCCGACGCGCGGCTGGCCGGCGCCGCGGCGTAATAGTTCGGCAAAACAGAGAAAGCTAGCATGGACATTCGAACGTTTCAGGCGCGGACGATGCGGGAGGCGCTGGCCCAGGTGCGCACCGAACTTGGACCGGAGGCCGTCATTCTGCAATCGCGTGAGGTGAAGAAGCGTCACCTGCTCGGGCTGGCGCGGACGGAGGCGATCGAAATCACCGCCGGCACCGGCCTCGCCATCGCGCAGAAACCGCCCGAGCCCGACGTGCCGACCGCCAAGAACGGACCAAGCCTCGAAACGGTCGTGCAGGAACTCAAAACAATGCACGGACTCGTCGAGGACCTTTGCCGCCGCAAGAAAAGCCCGACGCCCGATCTGCCCGCGTCGCTCGGCGCGGTCTACACCGATCTGCTGGCCGCCGACGTGCAGGAGTCGATCGCGAGCGGCTTGGTGTGCCAGCTACGCGACGAGATGTCGCGACCCGAACTCGCCGACACGGCGCGAATAGCGACACGGCTCAGCGAACTGGTCCGCAGTTGCCTCAAAGTCACCGGCCCGATCGTGTGCGAGAGCGGCCGATGCAAGGTGGTGGCACTAGTCGGCCCGACCGGTTCCGGCAAGACAGCGGCCGTGGCCAAACTCGCGGCGAATTTCAAGCTGCGGCAAAACCTACGCGTCGGACTGCTCAGCATCGACACCTATCGCATCGCGGCCGTCGAACAGCTTCGCACGTATGCCGAGATCATCGACGTGCCGCTGCGCGTCGCGGCCAGCCCGCGCGAAGTGGCCACGGCGATGAGCGAACTCGGCGAGCTGGACCTGATCTTGATCGACACCGCCGGCCGCAGTCCGCGCGACGAAATCCGCATCAAGGAACTGAAATCGTATTTGAACGAAACGGGTGATTGCGAGATGCACCTGGTCCTGAGCACCGTGGCGTCGTGTACCAATCAGCTCGCGGCGATCGAGCGTTTCGGCGCGATCGGCGCCACACGGCTGTTCTTCAGCAAGCTGGACGAGACGGCGTGTCTCGGCGGCATTTTGAGCTGCGCCGCGTTGTCCGGACATCCCATCAGCTATCTGTCAACGGGCCAGGACGTGCCGGACCACATCGAGGTCGCGGACGCGGAGGAACTGGCCGGTCGAATCGTGCGAGGCGTCTTGGGCGAACGACAAACGAGCCAACGCGCGGCGGCGTAGCTCAATCGACAACGAAAAAAACCTGAAGGAGCCGGGAGCGATCGGCCGATAACCACGAAGGGCGATTCCATTGACACTTTCGTCACGACCCATCAACGCTCGGAGTCGCCGCGGAACTGCGATCCTCTCTCGAACTGGCCGAAGCGCAGCGACGCTCGGCCGCATAACGAATAGCAATTGAACCGGCCGGCCGCATCCCGCAATCGCGGCCGACCGAAACGCTGGACCCAACGAACGGACGTCGGACGGGAATCGGAAGAGAGCCTCCTAGCCAAGGGGAGTCGATGGCAACAGCAACCAGCGCGGAAGTCATGGAAGTTTGGCAAGAGTTCAAGGCCAATCCAACCACCGAGCAGCGCAATCGGTTGATCGAGCGCTACCTGCCGCTCGTGCGCTACAACGCGGAACGCATTTGGGCGCGGCTGCCGGACGGCGTCGACATCGACGACCTGATCTCGGCCGGCGTGTTCGGCCTGATGGACGCGATCGACGCGTTCGATCTGGCGCGCGAAGTGAAGTTCGAAACCTACTGCGTACCGCGCATCCGCGGCGCGATGCTCGACGAATTGCGCTCGATGGACTGGGTGCCGCGGCTCGTTCGCTCCAAGCACTCGCGGCTCGAGGATGCCCGCAAAGACCTCGAAGCCCGCCACGGCCGGCCGCCGACCGCCGAGGAACTCGCCGAACGCATGGGCATGTCGATCGAAGATTATGAAAAGATGACGCAAGACGCGAACGCCATCGGACTCGTCAGCCTGAACAAGAAATGGTACGAGACCGACAGCTACAAAGATGTGCGCGAGATCGACATCCTCGAAGACAAGAAGAGCGAAGACCCCACGCGGCGGCTGCAACGCAAAGACCTCATGAAGCTCGTCACCAAGGGCCTCAACCGCAACGAGCGGCTCATCTTGATCCTCTATTACTACGAAGAACTGACGATGAAAGAGATCGGCCAGACGCTCGACCTCTCCGAAAGCCGCGTCAGCCAGATGCACTCGTCCATCGTTCAGCGGCTGCAAACGCAACTCGCTCAACGGCGGCCGGAATTCGCCTCGTAGAATCGACGCAAGTGTACATCGGAAGACAACGACGCATCAAATAACTGACGGTCTCACCGCCGTCAGCAACAGGGGGCGGTCCCGGCTTGCCGGGTCGCCCTTCCAGGCCACACGGCCGTGAGTGCCAGAATCTCCGGAACAGAGAAGCGGCGCTCACGGCCGCTGCCGTTTGATTCAAGCGAATCACCCCCCAACTGCTCGCCGGTGCCTGGGGTCGAGTCTTGTATCTTCCCAAGAGTGCCAGGTTGTAGTTCAATCGCGGCCGTCGCGGCGAGGGCTTCGAGCACCCAGCCGAGCATGAGCTGGCCAACTGGGGGCTCGCAGACTCGACTCCAGGCACCCTTGCGAGGGTTGTTCGTGAAACGAGTCGCCATAGTCTGCGTTGTTTCGTTTGCGCTTCTTGGACTGACCTGGCTGTTGCCATCGGCGCCAGCGATGGAACTGGGCCTTGCCGTGC
>Ga0247727_10004430_pt1 | contig 29786 bp, 20 predicted proteins | sample WisWelCaveWW1625_FD_202498 | JGI IMG/M metagenome (GOLD analysis project Ga0247727, IMG submission 202498) | Biofilm microbial communities from Wishing Well Cave, Virginia, United States - WW16-25 | ecosystem: Environmental > Aquatic > Deep subsurface > Groundwater > Cave microbial mat | place...
ATTTCCGCGGGCATTCCGAGTCCCCATGGTACTCTGATGGCACTATGGACAGACGAAAATTCGTCGGACGCTCGATGGCCGGCGGCCTGGCGTTGGGCTCCGCCGCGGCCGGGACCCAGCCCGCGCCGCAAACCCGGCGGCCGCGTACCGCCCAGGAAGCCGAGATCGTCGTCGAGCGCGACCAGCCCGGCCAGCCGCACAAGGGTAAAGTGCTGGCGGCGATCCAGCCGCACTGCGACGACGTGCCGCTCCTGGCCGGCGGCACGGTGCTCAAGCTGATCCGCGAGGGCTACACCGGCATTCTGATTCGCACCAGCAACGACGAGGCCGCCGGGCGCGGCGCCACCGTCGGCGAGGTCGTGCTCAACAACGAAAAGGACACCTTCGAAGTCGCCAGGCGCATGGGACTGGCCAAGGTGTTCGACCTCAACTACCGCAATCACGAGTTCGATTCGTTCGCCGGCGCCGAGTTGCGGCATCGGTTGATCTTCATCTTTCGTCTCATGAAAGTGGATACCGTGCTGAGCTACGACCCGTGGGGTCACTACGAGGAGAATCCGGACCATTACGTCACCGCGCTCGCCGTCGAGGCCGCCTGCTGGATGAGCGGCAGCCGCTGGGATCTGCCCGAGCATTTCGAAGCGGGCCTCAAGCCGCATTCGGTCCGCGAGCGCTACTACTTCGCCCGCGGCCCGCAGTTGGTCAATCGCGTCGTCGACATCAGCTCGGTGATGGACCAGAAAGTCCACGTGAATCTCGCCAACGTCACCCAGGGACCGGCCGGCGAGACAGGCTCCGCGCTCAAGCGGCGGCTGGCTGGCGAGGGCAGAAAGATCCCGCTGCTCGGCGACACCGACGACTCCGCGAACCGGCAGTACATCAAGCACTTCGTCTTTCGTGAGAATGCCGAATGGGGGAGCCGCCATGGCCTCTCCTACGCCGAACAGTTCCACTACATCCGCCAGCCGCTCGAGGAAGCGCCGCTCGAGGAGTTCATCCGGAGGAATGCGACGCCGCTGTAGTCGCCGCCTTGAGGGTCCGCCCGGGCCCGGCCCCAGGTTGACTTCTGCCCGGGCGAATTCTAACCTGAGGCCATGCGAAACCCCATGAAATGGTCACGACGGGAATGGCTGGAAGGAATCCTGGCCGGAGCGACGTCGCCACAACTGGCCTTCGGCGCCCAGGTGTCGTCCCGGAGCGACGCGAGCCGGCTCGCGATGCCGGGTCCGTTTCGCGGGCGCGTCGTTCAGGTCGAGCATCCGCAAAGCATCGTCGACGGGAAGTACCAGGCGGAGCCGGTTCACCAGATGCTCTACAAGGGCATGACGCAGTTGACCGGAGCTCCGGACATCGCCTCCGCCTGGCGCGTGTTTTTCGAACCCGGCGATGTGGTCGGCATCAAGGTGAATCCGGTCGGCTCGCCGCACGTGATCTCTGCCGCCGAGGTCGTCCGCGAAATCATCTTCGGGCTGAAATCGGCCGGCGTCAAGGCCAATGACATCGTGGTGTATGACCGTTATCGTGCGCAGTTTCTGAAAGCCGGATTCGACAAGTGGCTCCCGGAAGGCGTGCGCACCTCCTCGGCGGCCAACGACTACGAAACCGTGCAGCAAGCCATCGAGGGCTACGATCCGGATCACTACATGGACATGGCGCTCACGCTGCCCGGCTACGATCTGAACAATCTCACCGCGCGGCGCTCGTTCGCCTCCCGGTTCATTACCAGGGAAGTGAGCAAGCTGGTGAATCTCGCGGTGCTCAAGGATCACCAGTCGGCCGGAGTCACGCTGGCGTTGAAGAACCTCTCGCACGGGCTGGTCAATAACGTCAACCGCAGCCATTCGACCCGCACGCTCAATGTCTGCGGCGCTTTCATTCCCGCTGTCGTCTCGATGCCGGTCATCCGCAACAAGGCCGTCCTCCATATTCTCGATGGGATCAAGGGCTTGTATCACGGCGGCCCGGGCGCGCGGCCGCAGTTTGTCTGGGAGCACAAGCGGATCTACTTCGCCAGCGATCCGGTGGCTCTCGACCGCGTCGGCTGGCGCGAGATCGACCGCAAGCGCCTCGCGCTCGGCATGAGGACGATCGCCGAAGACCGCCCGGACCAGTACAGCACCTATCTCAGCCGCCAGCCCGAGCACGTCGAGATCGCCGGCGCCCTCGGACTGGGCGAGTGGGATGAGGGCAAGATCGACCTGCGAAAGTTCGTACTGGGTTCGTAGCGACGGCTGAAGCCGGCCCGGCCCTCGTTGCACCCGAATAACTTCGGGTTGACCGGCCGGGCCAGGCTCCGTTGTGCGCGTGTTCCTCAGCGGAGGCGCGTTACTGGACCGCCGAACGCAGCGGCGGCGCGTCCTTCACATGGCGATTGAACCAGGAGATCATTTCGTACAGCGTGTGTTCGACTGACTCGCGCGCCTGGTAGCCGTGCGATTCGAACGGCAGCATCACCAGCCGCACGGTGCCGCCGTTGCCGCGCACGGCCTGATACATGCGCTCGGATTGAATCGGGAAGGTGCCGGGATTGTTATCCATCTCGCCGTGGATCAGCAGCAGAGGCTCCTTGATCTTGTGCGCGTGCATCAGCGGCGACATGCGGAGGTAGACGTCGGGCGCCTCCCATATCGTGCGGCGCTCGCTCTGAAAGCCGAACGGCGTCAACGTGCGGTTGTGGGCGCCGCTGCGGGCGACGCCGGCGCGGAACAGGTCGGTGTGGGCCAGCAGATTGGCGGTCATGAAGCCGCCGTAGCTGTGACCGCCGACACCCACGCGGTTGCGGTCGGTCACTCCCATCTCGACGGCTTTGTCGATGGCCGCCTGCGCGCCCATGGCGATCTGTTCGAGGTAGGTGTTGTTGACCGTTTCCGGATCGCCGATGACCGGCAGCGTTGCGTCGTCGAGGATCGCGTACCCGGCCAGCAGATAGAACAGATGCGAGGGGCCGGAGATGGTTGTGAAGCGCTGCGGCGAGCCGAAAACCTGGCCGGCGGTCGAGGCATCGTTGTACTCGAGCGGATAAGCCCACATGACCGTCGGCAGGCGCGCGCCCTCCCGATAACCCGGCGGCAGGTAGAGCGTGAACGAGAGCTGAACGCCGTCGGACCGCTTGTAGGTGACCAGTTGCTTCTTGATGCCGCGTAATTGCGGAGTCGTATCGCGAAAGCCGGTCAGCGCGGCCGGCGCGGCGCCGGCGGCCGCCCGGATGTAGAAGTTGGGCGGCTCGGTGGGCGATTCGCGTCGCGTCAGGAAGCGGGAGCCGTCATTGGCCAGCAGCGCCACGAAACCCTCCAGGCTGTCCTCCGCCGATTGGAACAAGCGTTCCGATTTCCGGGTCTTGAGGTTGTAGCGATCGAGAAACGGGCGGTTCCCTTTGGGTGTCGCGCCGGCGCCGGAGAGATAGATGTTCTCGCCGTCCTGATGAATCGCGCGGTGACCGGAAGGCAGCACGCGCTGGACCGGGTTGCCCGGATCTCCGTAGCGGTCCTGCACGCTGAGGCTCCACAACAGGCGAGCCGGCTCCGACGGCCGGTCGGCGTTCACCAGGAATGTTCGGGCCCAGCGGCGATCGCGGTCGTAGTCACCGGTCATGGCGACGCCATCGCGCTCGCCCCATTCGACCGCGAAGCCGCGATGCTCGGCTTTGAACAACTCGGCGGGTGCGGCCGTGAACGGCGCCTTCAGCATCAGGACGCGGTCGCGATGCGGGACTTTCTTTTTCGGATCGCCGTCATCGAGCGCATCGAGCCACACCAGCGTCGCCGGGTCCGTCGGACGCCAGTGATACCCGCGAGGCCCGGTGGGCACGCCGTCGATGGGAACGCGATCCGCCAACGGCAAGTCCGCCAGTTTGTGCACGGTCTTCCCGGCGAGATCCCACACCTCGACCAGCTTCGGAAATGCGAACGAGGGGTGCAGGTACGAGTACGGCTTCTGAATCCGTGCCGTCAGGAGATGCTTTCCGTCGGGCGCCGGTTGAGCGGTTTGGAAGATCGCCGGCGCGCCGACCGGCGTCTTCCGGCCGGAGGCGGTATCGACCAGTGTGAGCTGCGAGGTCGCATAGTAGTCGTACAGCGACTCATCATGCGGGCTGGTCAGCATGTCCTGATAGGTGCGCACGGGACCCGACCGGCCGGCGCCCTCCTGCACGTTGGGACCTTTGGGCGCCGCCGGGGCCGCCGGCGCCGCTCCTCGCCCCGCGGTCACCATTCGCACCAGCAGCGTGCGATTGTCCGGCATCCAGTCGAAGCCTCCGCCGAACGCCGAGTTCACCGCCACGCCTTCGATGCGACGCACCACGCCGGTGGCCGTCTTGCCGACCCACAGCTCGATGCTCGCGGCGGCCGTATTCAGGACCGCGAACTGCGCCCCGTCGGGACTCCACGACGGCATCGAGAACTTCGCTCCCGGCGGGAGGGTTACGCGCACCTCCGGGCCGCCGGCGACGGGTTTCACTGCCATCGCGATAATCGTCAGGAAGCCACGATGCGGGCCGTTGGTCTTAGGATTGACCCGAGCGCCGGCCAGCCGCAGCATCGGCTGCGCCAGTTCCGCGATCGAAGGATAGCGCTCAGGCTGGACCACCAGCACATGCGTTCGCGTGGGATTGACGATGACCAGCGGATCCGCCGGAGCGTTCAGCACGTCCAGGACCGCCTGCGGCGGCTTCTGATACGTCGTTTCCGCGAAGGTAGCGAGGATCGCCGCCATCGAGAGCAGGATTCGTTTCAAGATGCACCTCCCGTGGGATTTCCCTCATGATAATACTTCCGCTGAACGCCCTCGCCGAGGACGCCCGTGGTCACTCAACCATCCGGAACCATGATCTCGGCCCGGAACTCCCCCGGCGACAGGCTGGCGAGGCTCGGTCCCATCCTCACGATGAGCGCCAGCCATACCGCGGAGCACACCAGCAGTGCGTAAGCAATCCAGACGGTGTCCTGCCGCGAAATGTCCCCGCCCGTTCCGCGCAGCCAAACCAGGAGCATGATGGCGGCGATCCCCTCGCCGACGCGCGCCGCCACGCCGTCCACCAGAAGCTTCGACATCGCCCGCGCGCGCCGCTCCAGCGGCAGATAAGCCTGTTCCCAATTGGAGCGGTGAATCGAAGACTTCAAACCGCTCTCGGCGATTCGCAGCCCGGCCCGCGCGAGAGTCGACGCGCTGACGGCCATCAGCGCCGCTCCCCCGCACAGCGCCACCGGCAGCACCAGCAAGCTCCCGCGCACACCCACCCGGCGCTGCAACGGCGGCATGCCCAGCAGTTGCACCAGCAGCGCCGCCCCGTTCAGCCACAGGTAGAAGTTCGCGAACAGTTGGACGTTGTCGCGGGGCGTGGCCGCCGGATCCGAGACGCTCCAGTAGAACTGGAATTCGATGAGCACGCCGACCACTGCTCCCACCACGCCCACCATAGCCAACAGCATCGGATAGCGCTGCCGAAGCACCTGCGCCATCTCGCGAAGCCCTGGCGGCCGCCCGCCCGGCGGCGCCGGCGCCCCGCTGGGATCCTCGCTCATCCCGGCCGCGCGACAAGTGGCTTGCGCCAGGCTCATCACCACTGCCGCGACCGCCAGCAGAGCGGATCCGGCGAGAAACAGGGCCTCCGCTTCCACCAGGCTCCCGAGGCTTCTCGCGGCCGCCGCCCCGGTCAGGCCGCCGAACATCGAGGAGGCGCCGAGCACCGAATAGAGCTCCGGAAGAGCCGGCCGGGGCGCCGCCTCGAGCAGGTCCGCCGCCAGCAGCCAGGCCTGTGACAGCAAGACACCGTATTGAAGCGGAATCGCCAGCCAGACCAGTGTCATCCGCAATCCCCCCCCAGGCTCCGCCACCCAATAAAAGGCGGCTTGAACGGCGGCCGCCACCAGCGTCGTGAATACCCGCGAGCGCCGCGGTCCGGCGAATCGCATGACGCTCAACGTGAATGCCGCCGCCGGTCCCGCCAGGATCGCGATGCCGAGGTACGCTTTCGGAAGCTCGAAAAAGCCGTCCCGCTGAAAGTACAGCGCGTCGCGTCCGGTCTTGGTGACCATGAACGCCGCCATCAACAGGAACAGCGCCAGCGAAGGGAACGCGGTCCGCCGCCGGCAGGCCGACATCCCCAGGCCGATGTCGAACAGCGAGGAGAAGGAGCGGCGGACGCCGGACCGTGACGGCATGCACTCTCTACAGTACTCGATCAAGAGCCAGGATCCGGGATCGCGAGGGTATATAATCCCGCCTATGGACCGACGCACCGCACTGAAGACCATCGCCGGCTTCCCCGCCATCCTGCGCGCACAAACCCAGCGGCCCAACGTCATCTTCATGATGACCGACGACCAGCGCTGGGACGCCATGAGCTGCGCCGGCAACCAGATCCTCAAGACGCCGAACCTGGACCGCATCGCCTCCGGCGGCGTGCGGTTCACCGAAGCGTTCGTGACGAATCCGCTGTGCTCGCCGAGCCGCGGCACCATCCTCACCGGTCTCCACACGCACGCCCACGGCGTCACCACCAACGCCGGCGCCTCGCATCACTTCAAGCCGGGCGCCGTCACCTACCCGATGCTGCAACGGCAGGCGGGTTACTACACGGCCATGGTGGGCAAGTGGCATATCGCGTCCATGCCCACCGGCTTCGACCACTGGTGCATTCTTCCGGGCCAGGGTCTCTACCACGATCCGATCATGATCGCCAACGGCGGCCGCGCCCAGTTTCGCGGCTACGTCGATGACATCGTCGCCGACCAGGCCCTGGAAACGCTGAAGAGCCGCCCACGGAACATGCCGTTTTCGCTGATCTGCAATTTCAAGGCGCCCCACCGCGCCTGGGAGCCGGCCCAGCGCTTCGAAAAGATCTACGACGACATCACCATCCCGGAGCCTTCGAGCTTCCACACCACCCTCGAGGGACGGCCCGCGGGAATCCGTAACACCGACATGCAGGTTGGCGACATGCCGGACTTCCGCCAGCGCGGCGTGCCCGCCAGTCTGCCGGCGGCCGAGCGCAAGCGGCTCAACTTCCAGGTGTTCATGAAGAATTACTACCGCACCATTCTCGGCGTCGATGAGAATGTGGGCCGGATCCTCGATTACCTCGATAAAGAGAAGCTCGCCGACAATACGATCGTCATCTACACCGGCGACAACGGCTTCTTCCTCGGCGAGTACGGCATGTTCGACAAGCGCCTGATGTACGAGCCGTCGATTCGCGTGCCGATGCTCGTCCGCTATCCGGCGGCGGTCCGCGACGGCCTGGTCGACCGGCAGCACATGGTGCTCAATAACGACGTCGCCCACACAATCCTCGACTATTGCGGGATTGCCCGGCCGGAAGCGACCCGCCATCACGGCGAGAGCTGGCGCGCATTCCTGGAAAAACCCGGCGCACAGTGGCGCGAGTCCTGGCTCTACGAATACTTCGAGTATCCCGGGCCCCACTGCGCGCCCAAGGGCCGTGGCGTGCGCACCAGCCGCTGGAAGCTGATCCACTACGTCCAACAGCCGCAGGCCCACGAGATGTTCGATCTCGCCAGCGACCCCGAGGAGCGCCGCAACCTGTACGACGTTCCCGCCCATCGACAGCAGAGAGAATCGCTGCGGGCCGAGCTCGAGCGCCTGCGTGATCTCACCGGCGACGACCGCTCCGAAGACGGCACCGCGCCGGGCGAATGCGTGAACCGCATGGCGGGCCTGGGGCGGTAGCCGAAGTTCGTCACCACCGATCCCCTTGGTAGGTTACCAGGATGAGCCTGGCTGATCTTGTGAACTGAAAGGAGTTCACCATGTAAATTGCCTGTTCGGCATGCTAACTCATCGCGGCGGATGCGCCGCGAACAGCGCCATCTGGCCGCCGGTGTGCCAGAATACGGCCGGCTCGTCGCCGCCGACCTGTCCGGAGCGGATCGACGCCAGCATCGCCGCCATGGCCTTGGCGGTGTAGGTCGGGTCCAGCACGATGCCTTCAGTACGCGCGAGGATCGACAGGGCGTCCTCCGCCTCGGGAGTGGGGACACCGTAACCGCCGCCGACAAAGCCGTCCTCGATCCGCGTGGGCCGCGCCAGAGCCGCCGGCGGAACTCCGAGGATCCGCTCGACACCGGCGACAATCTCGCCGACCACGGCCGCCAGCGACGCGGCCGGCTCATCGGCGCTGACGCCCACCAGCCGCACCTGGTCGAGGCCGTACAGCCGCAACCCCACCGCCAGTCCCGCCTGCGTGCCGCCGGAGCTGGTCGAGTGAAATATCCAATGCGGCCGGACGCCGGCCTGGTCGCACTGCTGTCGGAGCTCTTCGACCGCCCGCGCATAGCCGATCGCCCCGAGCGGCGTGGAAGCTCCCAGCGGAATCTCGGCGACCCGGCGACCCTCGCGGCGGAGCTCCTCGGCGATGTTGTGCAGGGCCGTCGCCCGCTCGCGCCGGGAATTCACGCGGACGATTTCGGCGCCGTAGAGCTCATCGAGGTACAGGCTCGCGGGCCGGATGCCCGGCTGCGCGTTCCGGTTCAACACCAGGATGCACCGCAGCCCCAGCTTCGCCGCCACGGCCGCGGTCACGCGCGCGTGGTTGGAGGTTTCCCCTCCGGTCGTCACGACGATCTCGGCGCCCTCCTCGAGCGCCGCGGCCAGAATGTAATCCAGCTTGCGGGTCTTGTTTCCACCGAAGCCGGGCCCGCTGTAGTCGTCGCGTTTGATCCATAGCGGCGGCCCCCCTCCCAGCGTCGCGCGGAGACGTGGCATCGGTTCGAATGGGGTCGGATAGTTCCCCAGCTTCAGCCGCGGGATCGCGTCGAGTCGCTCGAGTGCCGAGTTCATTCTCAGCCGCCGATCACGACCCTTACCCCCGCTGGGGTGACCTCGATCCGGTCCACGCGGTGAGCGAAATCGAAGGGCTGGCCGATTTTGGCGTCGGGGTATCGCGGCAGCAGGTAGTTCTCGAGGAGGAAATCCAGCGCGGCGCCCTGGATGGGGAACCCGGAGATCTCCACGCGCTTGACGAACACGGTGCAGCGGCCGCCGCCGGAGCGCATCCAGACCGAGACCGACACCGGGCGCTCTCCTTTGAGCAACCAGCTCAGAACCCGCCCCGGGGGTTCGCCCTGGGCGCGCCGCAAAGCGACAAAATCGAGCAACGCCGTGCCGGTGGCGCCGCCAGCGCCCAGGTGAATGCGCGGGTTGCGGAGACCCGCCGGAACCGCGGCGATCACTTCGGTTCGCGTCCAGGCATTGATTTCATCGGCGGAGATTACGATCGCCGAGCGGGAGGCGGCCCGGTCCGTCAGGATCATTTCAAACTTCCGGACGGCGCTCGAGTAGTCGTCCAGCGCCGGCGCCGCCAGAATGGACGCCACCCCCCACGCCAGGTGCCTCACGTCGGTCGCGCCACCACCAGGGTGACATCGTCGACCGGTGGGATCTCTTCCAGGAAAGCGGTGATCGCCGATTCGACGGCTTCGAGGATGACTCGCGCCGGCTGGCCTTGGCGCTTTCTCACTTCGTCGACCAGCCGCTGTTCACCGAATTCGTCATCGGCTCGGTTGCGGGCTTCGGTGACGCCGTCGCTATAGAGCACCAGGACGTCTCCGGCGGACAACACCAGCCTCTGCTCCTGGTGGGAAGTCTCTTCGGCGATTCCGAGCACCGGGGATCCAGCTTCCAGCCGCAGGACTTCGCCGGAGGAGCGCACCACCAGCGGAGAGTTGTGACCGGCATTGAGCCAGCGGAGCTGGCGGGCGCCCGGATCGAAGGCGGCCATGAACAGGCTGATGAAACGATTCGGCGGGCAGTGCGCGCAGACGGCGCGGTTGAGACGGCCGACGATGGCCGACAGATCGGCCGTCTCCTCGACCAGCACCTGGACGCGGGCCTGCAAGCTCGCCATCAGCAACGACGCCGGGAGGCCCTTGCCGGCAACGTCGGCGATGACCATCAGCAGGCGGCCGTCCGGGAAAGGGAAGAACTCGTAATAATCTCCACCCACCGCCCGGCACGGGACGCTGCGCGCCGCCAGTTCCACTCCTTTCACCGACGGAGGCTTTTCCGGCAGCAGGCTGCGCTGTATTTCAGCCGCCTGCTCGAGCTCGCGGGCCATCAGGCGTTCGGCGTGTTCGAGCTCGACGAGGCGCGCGTGCTCGATGCGGGTGGCCGCCACGTTCGCCATGACGGTGAGCAGGTTCAGGTCCTCCGCCGAGAACGCCCGAACGACATCGTGAGAGTCGACGTAAATGAGTCCGATGACGTTGTCGCCCGTTTCCAGCGGCGCCGCCATGAGGCTGCGGACGCGGTATTCGGCGATCGTGGAGCTGCCGCGGAGGCTCGCATCCTGGCTGGCATCGGCGACCAGCAGCGAGGTCTTCTGGCGCAGCACGCGATCGCGCACGGCGGCGCTGATCCGAAAGCCTTCGCCGCGGGCGGCTCGAACGACCAGCTCGTCGCGTTCGATCGTGAGCAATACCCCGCGCCGGGCGCCCACCGACCGGACCGCCAGGTCGAGAATGATGCCGAACAGCTCGCCGAGCGGCCGGTGCCCGGCCAACTCTCGTCCGGCTTCCATCAGCGCGCGCATCCGTGGCAAACCTTCGCCGCAGGAGGGGCCGAGCGCCACCTCGAGTCCATCGCCGGAGGAAATGACACGATCGAGGTTGGTCGACACGCTGGCGGTCGAGTGGGTGGCATCCTCGTCCACTTCCACAAACTCGAGTGTGTTCGCGGAGCCGCGGAACGGATCGTCGTAGACGATCGTGAGCCGCCCGGCCACCACGCGGTCGCCCGGTCGCAGCCGGCGTTTTCCCTCGAGGACTTGGCCGTTGACCTGGGTGCCGTTCTTGCTGCCCAGATCGCGTACCGACCAGTCGTCCCCGTCGCGCTCGAACACCATGTGCTGGCGGGAAAGGATGTGATCGTCGGGATAACAGAGGTCGTTCACCGCCAGGCGTCCGAGCGAGCAGATCTCGCCATCGAGCGCCAGTGTCCGCGCGCCGCCGTCTTGCGACCGGATGTACAGTTCGCGAACCATGAGGTTGTGCCGGGCCGGGTCGAGGCTCAGGCTGATAAACTAGAACGTACCTCATCCGGGAGCAAAAAGAAACCGAATGGCCAGCATCACCATCCGAACGCTCGGCGGCGTGACGGTTGTCGACGTCAGCGGGCCGCTGGTCTTGTCGGAGGGGGCCGGAGGCTTGCGCGATACCGTACGCGGCTTGATTGTTCAAGGCGGCCGCCAGCTTCTGTTGAATCTCGCCGCGGTGACGTTCCTCGACAGCGCCGGCGTGGGCGAGTTGATCGCGGCGCGCACGGCGGCTCTCAACCGGGGCGCGGAGCTCAAACTGCTCCGGCCGTCCCGGAAGGTTTTCGAAGTGCTCCATGGCACCCGTGTCGCCCGCGTGTTCGAGATCCTCCAGGACGAAGCGGAGGCGGTGGGCAGCTTCGCCGAATCGGCGGAGGCGGCGGAGGAAAGGTAGCCCGGGGGACCGCGGATGGCCACATGGGTCGGTGTTCGACAGGACGGCGAGGTCGGCGTGATCACGATTGTCGGCCGGCTCACGCTGTTTGACGGCGTCGCCGTGCTGCGCGAGAAAGTCCGCGACCTCGTCGAGCGGGGCCTGCCGAACGTGCTCGTCAATCTGGCCGAGGCGCCCTACATCGACAGCGCCGGCGTGGGCGAGCTGCTGGCGGCCAAGAAGTCGCTGGAGCGGCGCGGTGGACGGTTGAAATTGCTGAAACCGGACCGGGCCGTTCGCGACGTGCTCCGCGTCAGCCGCATCGACCGGGTTCTCGAGAGCTTCGACGATGAAGCCGCGGCGTTGCGGAGCTTCGATCAGCCGCGGCGGCCGATGCCCTGAAGCGGATCAGTCGACCATGCGCGGTTGACGTTCAATGCGACGAATCCTGCTTGCGATGGCCCTCCTTCCGGGCGTACAAGCCCAGCGGTGCCCCACGCTGTTCGGCTTGATCACCGACCCCCCTGGCGACGCAGTGAGGGATCCGAGAGCAAACCCGGCGCCCGACATCGTCTCGGCCTCGATAGCCGTCTCCGGGGGCGTCGCCCGGTTCAGCGTGCGCTTCGCGCCCGGTGCGTTTGACCGAACGACTACCTACGTGGTGTTTCACCTGGACACCGACCAAAACCCGGCCACCGGCGTCCAGGGTGGAAACGGCGTCAACGTGGATTACGGAATACCTGGGGTCGATTACATAGTGACCTTTGGCTCCAGTCTGAGAGGCCAGGACGTTTTTGTTACCCGCTTCGACGGAGGCTTTCGCGGCACCGCCGCCGGCGTGGTTACCACAACCCAGGACGGCCTGGATGCAGCGGTTCCGCTCTCGCTTCTCGGCAACGACGACGGCCGGTTGAATTTCAAACTGTTCGCGCAGTTCCTCGTTGTTGGTTCTCAGGTGACCACCGTGACCACCGACATTGCGACCAACGTCGGTGCGACGGTCGGCACCACGTGCTCCGCGGGTCAGATCGTCGATCCGACAGGCGACCGAACGCCCGGGCCAGCAGGCCAGAATCCTCCCGATCTCACCTTCGTCAGGGCCTACCTGGAAGCCGGAAACCTGCTCATCAATCTTCGCTTTGCGCCGGGGACGCTCTCTCGCGGTAGTACGGCTGTGCACTTCCTGATGGACCTCGACCAGAACCCCGCGACCGGTCTCGCAGACGGCCGGGGGCTAGGCCTCGAAATGTTCCTCAATATCGGGGCCACGGCCGCAGGTCAGGCGTACCTTAGCCTGCCGGGAGCTCCGATTCTCAGAACCTTTCCGATCACCTACGTCACCGACGGCATTGATCTGTCCGTTCCCCTCTCCACGCTCAATGACGACGGCCTGCTCGACTTCAACGTCACGTCCTTCATTTCGCTGGGCGGCCCCCAACTGATCGGTGTCGACTATGCCCCCAACGTCGGCCTCCCCAATGCCACCACCGCGAACGTGAGCGTGCTCGACGCATCGCTCTCCCAGACCGGATTCACGTTCCGCGCGGTGCAGGGCGGAGCGGTTGAGCCCGCCAAGCCGTTCCTGCTGCTGCGCGGCACACCAAACGCGACCTACGACGTCACCGTTTCGACGATATCCGGCGGCCCGTGGCTTCAGGCGACACCGGGTCGCGTCACCTTCAGCGCGACGAACTTGCCGCAAGTCCAGGTCAGCGTGAATTCGGCGGGGCTTATCCCCGACACTTACTACGGCCTCGTCACCGTCGGCGACACGGCCGGACTGAGTGAGCCGCAACTGGTGACGATCGTCCTGATCGTGCTCCCCTCCGGCTCCACGCCCGCGCCGATTGTCGAGCCGGCGGGCCTCGCGTTCACCGGGACGGTCAACGGCGCCGCGCCCGCCGCGCAGCGCGTGCGAATCCTGAACCTCGCCGGTCGCGCGGTCACCTACACCAGCGCGGCAAGTCAGCCCTGGTTGAGGCTACAGCAGCCGACGGGCATGGTCGCAGCCGGTCAGTCCCTCGACGTGAACGCACTGGTGACTCTGACAGGGCTTGTGGTGGGAACCTATTCGGGAAGGATCACGCTGACCTTCTCCGACGGCACGACCGCGATCATCGAAGTCGCCCTGCGTGTCAACCCGGTGGGAACGACGGCATCGCGAGAGGCCCTCAACGAAACGCACGGCGGCTGTCATCCGACCCGCCTGATCCCGCTGCTTACGCTGATCGGAGCCAACTTCAGCAGCCCGACCGCGTGGCCCACGCCGATCGAGGCGCGGATCATCGACGATTGCGGCGCGGCGTTTCTCAACGGCACGGTCTCGACGTCGTTCTCGAACGGCGATCCGCCGCTGGTGCTCGCCTCGCAACGCAACGGCCGCTGGAGCGCCACCTGGACGCCTCGCAACGCGCGCGCCGCCGGCGTCATTGTCACATTACGCGCGACCGATCCTTCGACCGGCGTCGCCGGCCAGGTCGCGGTGACCGGGGGCGCGCCGGAGAACGCCGACGTGCCGGTGCTCTCCTCGGGCGGCGTGGTCGGATCGGCGAGCTATAACGTCGACCCCTCGCCCGGAACGCTGGTGTCGGTTTTCGGCAGCGCACTCGCGCGAGGGATCTCGAGCGCCGAGCGGCTGCCGCTCGAAACGCGATTGCTCGATACGTCGGTGGTGCTAGGCGGTCGCGCGCTGCCGCTGGTGTTCAGCAGCGGAGGCCAGATCAACGCGCTGATCCCGTACAACCTGCCGCCCAACACGGTGGCGCAGATGATCGTGCGGCGCGGCAACGCCATCTCGACGCCGGAGCCGGTGGCGATCAGCGACTCGCAGCCGGCGGTGTTCACGCTCGACCTGAGCGGCAACGGGCAAGGGCACATCTATCGGGCCACCGCCGCGGGCGAGCAGATTCTGGCGAGTGCCGGATCGGCCGTCACGGCCGGCGATGTGATCGTCATCTACTGCGCGGGACTGGGCGCGGTCGACCCGCCGGTCGCCGCGGGCGTGGCGGTGCCGGACGCGTTTCTCACGCGGACGGTGAATAAGGTGACGGTCACCATCGGCGGCCTCGAGGCGGAGGCGCCGTTCTCGGGGCTGACGCCGAACTTCACGGGACTGTACCAGGTCAACGCGATCATGCCTCCGGGCGTCGCGGCGGGCGCCGCCGTGCCGGTCGTGCTGACGGTGGCGGACCGGTCGAGCAAGCCGGTGACGATCGCGGTTCGGTAGGTCGAACGACCGATGGCGACGCGGGCTCCGCGTCAGAACGCATGTGGGGCAAGCTTCAGCTTGCCGGAGACTTTTCATCTAGCGTCGCAAGCTGAAGCTTGCGCTACAGTTTCGCCTTCAACGACCGTCATTGCTGTATAATCGGCCCGGAGATCCATCATGGAAGCCTCGCCCATGCCAGTGACTTGGGCGCAAGTTAAACAACTGTTAGAGGCCGCGTTGAACCAGGACCACGCCAACCGGTCCGTGTTTCTCCGCCAGGCCTGCGGATCGAACGAAACCCTCCGCGCCGAAGTGGAATCTCTGCTCGCCGCCAACGAGGACGCCGCGTCATTGCTGGAAAAGCCCTCGTGGTGGGACTCGGGTCTGGAATGGCTGCAAGCCGAGTCGGCCGACCCGCTGGTGAACCGCCGGGTCGGGGCGTACCGCGTCCTGCGCCGCATCGCCCGCGGAGGCATGGCGGATGTTTATCTGGGAATCCGGGCCGACCGGCTCTACCGGAAGTTTGTCGCCATCAAGCTGCTCAAGCCCGGCCTGGACAACGAAGAGGTCCGGCGCCGCTATCACACCGAGCTCGAAACCCTGGCCGTGCTCGATCACCCCAACATAGTCAAGCTGCTTGACGGCGGGACCACGGAAGACGGAAAGCCCTACCTGGTGATGGACTACATCCAGGGGGTCCGCATCGATGAGTACTGCGATCGCCACCGGTTCTCCGTGAGCGAGCGCATCGAGCTCGTCCGCACCGTGTGCGCGGCCATGCAGCACGCGCACCAGAACCTGATCGTTCACAGCGATCTCAAGGCCGGCAATATTCTGGTCACGGCCGACGGGGCGCCGAAGCTGCTCGATTTTGGCATCGCCATGCTGTTGAAGGCCGGGCTATCCGCGATGGCGGGCCTGACGGCGCCCGGCCGGCGGGCGATGGCCGCCGATTCCGCGAGTCCGGAACAGATCCGGGGGGAACCCATCACGACGGCCAGCGACGTGTATGCGCTCGGCGTGCTGCTCTACCGGCTGCTCACCGGCCACGGCCCCTTCCGTCTCAAGACCGGCGGCGCCGTCGAACTCGAGAGGGCCATCTGCGAACGCGATCCCGAAATGCCAAGCGAGGCCATGAGCCGGGTCGAAGAGGTCGTGTACCCGGATGGTTTGCCGCACACGCTTTCGGCCGAAACCGTCAGCCACACCCGGGACGGCACGCCGGAGAAGCTGCGCCGGAGGCTGCACGGCGAGCTCGACTCGATCCTCATGATGGCGCTTCGCAAGGAACCGCAGCGGAGGTACACCTCGGTCGATCAATTCTCCGAGGATCTCCGGCGCCACCAGGCGGGCCTGCCGGTGATCGCGTGCCAGGACACGTGGCGCTACCGTGCCGGGAAGTTTATGCGCAGGCACCGCATGGGCGTGGCGGCGGCGGCGCTGGTTCTCTTCTCGCTGGTTGGCGGGATTGCGGCGACGCTGTGGCAGGCACGCGTGACCGGTGCGCAGCGCGCGAAGGCCGAGCGCCGGTTCAACGAGCTCCGTCAGTTGGCCGGGTCCGTCCTGCGCGATTTCGACGATGCCATCCGCGCCGGACCGACTCCCGCCCGGAAAAAGCTGGTCGCCACGGCGCTGGTGTATCTCAACCGGCTCGCCGAAGAAGCCGGCGATGATGTTTCGCTCCGGCAAGAGATGGTGGATGGGTATCTGCGGGTGGGCGACGTTCAGGGGAATGTCTACGGTCCCAGCCTCGGCGATACCGATGGCGCGCGAAAAAGTTACCGCGAGGCGCTGCGCATCGCCGAGGAGCTGTATGCCGCCAATCCCCAGGCCCCGAGGGTGCACCGCGATGTGGGTCGCGCGAACCAGAAACTCGGCGAGCTGCTGGCGTTCGGCGGAGATGAAACCCAGGCGCTGAAGCTGTACCGCCGCGCGATGGATATCTTCCGCGCGATGGCCGGCGCCGATCCGGCCAATCTCGAGGCCAAGCGCGACATGGCGGCCCTGTGGGGAAAAATCGGTTTCATTCAATTCAGCCTGGGCGATCACGACGGCGCCCAGGAAAGCTATGAACATTGTCTCGAGACCGGCCGGCAGGTCTTCGCCAGCGACCCGAACAGCCGGGACGCTCGCCTTTTTCTGGCGGGCGTGGATGAGAAAACCGGACGCCTGCTCGAGCGGAGCGGCGACCTCGCCGAGGGCCTGCGTAAGATTCGCCAATCGTTCGAAACCCATGAAGAGCTTTTGAGCGCCGATCCTGGAAACAAGACGCTGCGCCGCACCATTCTCGCTCAGCGCATCGTCCTGGGAGACGCCCTGACTCACGCCGGCAAGACCGCCGAAGCCGTGGCCATGTACCGCCAGGCGGTCGAGGGTATCGAAGCGCTGGCGCGCGAGGATCCGGAAAACCACCAGTACCAACGTGACCTCTCCCTGGCGCTGGCTTTCTGGGCCAACACACTGTCGGCGCCTGGCGACCGGGCGCAAGCGCGGCTGCTGGCGGATAGATCTTTGGGGTTTCTGAAGAAGCTGGCCGAGCCAACGGAAGCGTCCTCGTATGATCACCGGAATTACGCTTGGACCCTCCTGCGCACTCCGTTCGCCGATCTGAAGAAGCCAGCCGAGGCGCTGCGCCACGCGCTCAAGGCGGTCGACCGTACCAATGGCACCAGCCCCGCCGCGCTGGATACACTGGCGCTGGCCTACGAGGCAAACAATGAGATCGAGCAGGCGTTGGCCTGCGAGCGAAAGGCGATTGACTTGCTCCCTCCCGGCGGCTCCCACGATCGCGAGGAGATCGAGGCCAACTTGAAGAGGCTCGAGGCAAAGCTGGCGCGAAAATGACGCCTCGACGTTACGCGGTCCGCATCGCTTCGCTCTTGTCTCCCCCCGAGATCGCTGCCTGCGCCGCCGCCAGCCGGGCAATCGGCACGCGGTAGGGCGAGCAGGAAACGTAGTCCATGCCGGCGCGGTAGCAGAACTCGACCGAACTCGGCTCGCCGCCGTGCTCGCCGCAGATGCCGATTTCGAGGTCCGGGCGCGTCGCGCGGCCCAGCCGGACCGCCATCTCGATGAGCTTGCCGACGCCTTCGCGGTCCAGCACGGCGAACGGATCGTTCGCGAACACCTTCACGTCCTCGTATTTCTTCGAGAATTTCGTGTAGTCGTCGCGCGAGAGGCCCATCGCCGTCTGCGTCAGATCGTTGGTGCCGAAACTGAAGAATTCCGCCTCGCGGGCGACCAGGTCGGCGGTGAGCGCGGCGCGCGGGATCTCGATCATCGTGCCGACCAGGTACTTGAGGTTTTTGCGGCGGGCCCTGGCGAGCACTTCGCCGGCGACGCGGACTACGATCTCCTTCTGGTGCTCGAGCTCGCGCACGCCGCCGATGAGCGGGATCATGACTTCCGGAATGACCTTGATTCCCCGGCGGGCCACCTCGACGGCGGCTTCGAAGATCGCGCGCGCCTGCATCTCGGTGATCTCCGGATAGGAGATGCCGAGACGGCAGCCGCGATGGCCGAGCATCGGGTTGAACTCGTGCAGCTCCTCGACGCGCTGGAGCAGCGCTTCCCTCTCGGCGATCTTCTTCCGCGGTTTCCGGGTCGCCTTCATGACGGCGATCTCGACCATGAGGTTTTCGCGCTTGGGCAGGAACTCGTGCAACGGCGGATCGAGCGTGCGGATCACCACCGGGTACCCGTTCATGGCTTTGAACAGACCGATGAAGTCCCGCCGCTGCATCGGCAGCAGTCGGGCCAGCGCCTGGCGGCGGGTCTTCTCGTCACGGGCGAGGATCATGGCCTGGACGAGCGGCAGCCGGTCCTCGGCGAAAAACATGTGCTCGGTGCGGCACAAGCCGATGCCCTCGGCGCCGAAACGGCGGGCGGCCTCGGCGTCGCGGGGAATGTCGGCGTTGGCGCGGACCCCGAATTTGCCGCGAAACTCGTCGGCCCAGATCATGAACCTGGCCAGGTAGCCGGAGGTCGGGTCCGGTTCGTTGGTATTGGCCTGGCCTGCGTAGACGTCGCCGGTTCCGCCGTCGATCGAGATCCAGCCGCCTTCCTTCAGCACGACGGTCCGGCCGCCGGACTCGCACGTCAGGAGCTTCCTGTGCTCGTCGACGAGGAGTTTCTCGGCGCCGACGACGCACGGAATGCCCATGCCGCGGGCGACCACGGCGGCGTGGGACGTCACACCGCCCCGCGCCGTGAGAATGCCCTTGGACACCTCCATGCCATGGATGTCGTCCGGCACGGTCTCTTTGCGGACCAGCACGACGGGCCCCTGGCCGGCCATCTCGACCGCATCGTCGGCCGAGAAAGCCATCCGGCCCACGGCGGCGCCCGGGGACGCCGGCAAAGCCGTCGTGAGCCTGGTCAGATCCTTGATCGACTTCGGATCGAGCACCGGGTGCAGAAGCTGATCGAGCTGATTAGGCTCGACCCGCAGGATCGCCTCGCGCTTGCTGATGAGGCCCTCCTCGACCATGTCGACGGCGATGCGCACGGCGGCCGGGCCGGTTCGCTTGCCGTTCCGAGTCTGGAGCATGTAGAGCTTGCCTTCTTGAATAGTGAACTCGAAGTCCTGCACGTCCCGATAATGTTTCTCGAGTTTCGCGGTGATCTGTCGGAGCTGTTTGTACACATCCGGCATCATCGCCTCGAGCTCGCTGATCTTCAACGGCGTCCGGATGCCGGCGACCACGTCCTCGCCCTGCGCGTTGACGAGGAACTCGCCGTAAAAGGTCTTGGCGCCGGTCGCCGGATCGCGCGTGAAACCGACGCCGGTGGCCGAAGTGCCGCTCATATTGCCGAAGACCATCGCCTGGACATTGACGGCGGTCCCGAGATCGTCGGCGATCTTGTTCATGCGCCGGTAGTGGACCGCGCGCGCGTTGTGCCAGGAACGGAACACGGCGTCGCGGGCCATCGAGAGCTGGTTGCGGGCGTCCTGTGGGAACGGCCGGCCGGTCTTCTTCTTCACGAGCTTCTTGTATTCGCCGATCACCGCCTGGAGGTCGTCGGCGGTGAGCTCGGTATCGAACTTCGCTTTGACCTTCTTCTTCCGCGCATCGAACAGGCGCTCGAAGGCGTCCTTGGGGATCTCGAGCACCACGTTGCCGAACATCTGCATAAAGCGCCGGTAGCAGTCGTAGGCGAACCGGGGGTTGCCGCTCCTGGCGGCGAGCGACTGGACGGTCTGGTCGTTGAGACCCAGGTTGAGGATCGTGTCCATCATGCCGGGCATCGAGAACTTGGCGCCGGAACGGACGCTGACCAGCAGCGGGTTCCGGGTGTCGCCGAGCTTCTGTCCCATGCGTTGCTCGAGCTGGGCCAGAGCGTCGCTCACCTGCTGATCGATCTCGGCGGGAACCCGGTTGCGGTTGTGGAAATAGAGGTTCGAGACCTGCGTCGAAATGGTGAATCCAGGCGGCACCGGAACGCCGGCGCGCGACATCTCGGCGAGGCCGGCCCCCTTGCCGCCGAGCGTATCTTTCATCGTTCCATCGCCGTCGGCGGTCCCTCCGCCAAAAGCGTACACGTGTTTATTCATAAGGACTCCTGACAGTTATGATTTCGGAGAAATCGGCAATCGATGAGAATTCGCCGAGCAGACCGGCGAGCAGCGCCAGCCGGTTGCGGCGAACTCCGGGGTCTGGCGCGTTGACCAGCACCTTGTCGAAAAAGCGATCGACGGCGGGCCGCAGCGTGGCGATCGCCTCGAGCGCCGGCCGGTACGCCCGCGAGCGGCGGTGGTCTTCGACATCGACGCGGATGGTCTGAAAGGCGGCGTGCAGATCGGCCTCCGGCCCCGCCTCGAGCGCGGCCGCATCCACGCTTTGGCCCTCTCCGGAAAACTCGGCCTGCACCAGGATGTTGCGAATCCGCTTGAAACTCGCGGCCAGCGGCTCGAAATTCTCCGTCGGCCGGACGGCCTGGAGCGCCGCCAGGCGGGCGGCGGCGTCGGCGAGGTTGTCGTGGCCGGCGGAGAGCACGGCGCTGACTTCGTCGTAAGCGAACCTACGTACATCGCGGAAGTAGTAGCGGACGCGGTCGAGCAGAAACTCCTCGAGCGGCCCGTCGCCGGCCGCGAGCCGCCGGAGCGAGAGCGCGTGCCCGCCTTCGACCAGAATCTTGACGATACCCTGGGCGGCGCGGCGCAGCGCGAGCGGGTCGCGCGATCCGGACGGGATCATCCCGATCCGGAAGCAGCCGCGCAGCGTGTCCAGTTTGTCGGCGAGGGAAACAATCTGTCCTTCCGCGGTGCGCGGGATCGCGTCCTCGATGTGTAGCGGCTTGTAGTGGTCGTAGATGGCGGCCGCGACTTCCTCCGGCACGCCCTGCGCGCGCGCATAGAGGCCGCCGACGACGCCCTGGAGCTCGGGGAACTCCTTCACCATCTCCGTGGTCAGGTCGCATTTCGACAGCCGGGCGGCGACGGCGGCCGTTCCGCTTCCACCCGAGAGCTCATCGACCAGCCCGATAATTCTCGACGTTTTGTCGTAATAGGATCCGAGCCGGGCCTGAAACGTGACCCCCTTCAAGTCCTCGAGCCGTTCGCCCAGCCGCCGGCGCTGGTCCGTCTCCCAGAAAAAGCGCGCATCGTTGAACCGCGCGCGGAGCACGCGCTCGTTGCCTTGCCGGATCAAGCCGTCCGGATCCCCTTCGGTGTTCAGGACGGCGGCGAAGCGCGGCGCCAGCCGGCCGTCCTCGTCCAGCACGGAGAAATACTTCTGGTGGTGCCGCATCACCGTCACCAGCACTTCTTCCGGCAGCGCGAGGAAGCTCTGGTCGAATTGGCCAATGATCGGAGTCGGAAATTCCGTCAGGTAGACCAGCGTTTCGAGCAGCTCCGGGTCCGGCTTGATCCGCACGCCGGTCAACCCGTCCGTGATTCTCCGAAGGCGGTCCTCGGCGTGAACCAGGACGTAGTTCTTCCGCAGCTCCTCGACGTAGCTCGCGATGGTTACGGGCACTTGCGACGCCCCAAGCCGCCGATGGCCGCAGGAAACGCTGCCAGACCGTACGCCGGCCACCTCGAACGGCACCACCTGATCGTCCAGCAGCGCCACGATCCAGCGGATCGGCCGGATGAACCGCGGCCCATCCTTGCCAGTCCAGTACATCGTTTTCGGCCACGGGATGCCTAGGATGAGTCCCGGCAATGCCTCGGCGAGAATCGCGGCCGCGGCTCGGCCGGTCACGCGACGGCGGAATGCGTAGTAATCGCCCTTTGGCGTCTCGGCGATCTCGAGGTCCTCGACGCGCGCGGTCATTTTCTTCGCGAATCCGGCGGCCGCGCCGGCGCCCGCGGATTTCGGCGGGCCGGTGACGAAATCCTCGGCGTCGGGTTGGCGGTCATCGAGGCCGCTCGCGCTGAGAACCAGCCGTCGCGGAGTCGCGTCGACCCAATCGACGGCGCCGCCTAAACGCCTCTCGGTGATCGCGGCGGCGAACGCGGTCCGCAGAGGCTCGAGCGCCGGCCGGATCATCCGGTCCGGCACTTCCTCGACGCCGATCTCGAGCAGAAACGATGGACTCACGCCGCCTGCTCCCGCTGCTGCTCGATCCACGCGCCAGCGACACCCACGGCGAGCTTCCTGACCCGCCCGATCACGCCGACGCGCTCGGTGACGCTGATCGCCGCGCGCGAGTCCAGCAGGTTGAACAGGTGTGAGCACTTCAGCACATGGTCATAGGCCGCCAGCACCGGGTAGCGCTTCCGGTCGTGCGAGGTCGGAAATCCGTCGAGCAGCCGGCGGCACTCCTTCTCGTGGAGCTCGAGCATCTGCCACAACGTGCCGACATCGGCCAGCTCGAAGTTATAGACCGAAAACTGCTGTTCATCGGCCAGCCGCACGTCGGCGTAGGATACGCCGGGAGCCCACTCGATCTCGTAGACGCTCTCTTTGCCCTGCAAGAACGCCGCCAGCCGTTCCAGACCGTAGGTCAGCTCGACCGGCACGATGTCGAGATCGACGCCGCCGCACTGCTGGAAGTAGGTGAATTGTGTGATTTCCAGGCCGTCGAGCATCACCTGCCAGCCGATGCCCCAGGCGCCGAGCGTCGGCGATTCCCAGTTGTCTTCCTCGAGCTTGAGATCGTGTTTGCCGAGATCGATGCCGATCGCTTCGAGGCTGCCCAGGTATTGCTCGATGATGTCGCCGGGCGATGGTTTCAGAATCACCTGAAGCTGCTGGTGTTTGTAGAGGCGATGCGGATTCTCGCCGTAACGCCCATCGGCGGGCCGCCGGGACGGCTGCACGTAGGCGACCCGATAGGGCTTCGGTCCCAGCACGCGCAGGAACGTTTCCGGACACATGGTGCCGGCGCCGACCTCGACGTCGTGCGGCTCCTGAATGACGCATCCACGGTCGGACCAATACTGTTTCAACTGGAACAGAAACTGTTGAAACGTCGCCATGCTAGACAGCTTCGAGAAGCGGCACGGTGAGCAGGCGGCGCTCGATGTGCTCCTCGATCGACCGGACCAGCGTGCGCCGCAGCCCGGCGGCCGTTTGACGACTCCAGGCCCGAGGGGTGAGCCGGGCGATCGGCGTGCTCAGGATTTCTTCGGCGATCGCGCGCTCCTCGCCCTTGCCCAGGTTCTCCGGAAGAAACCCCGAGAGCCGCACGGCCCAAAGCGTGAAGTAGTTGACCGCGGCCCACACCCCGGCCACGCCGTCACTGGCCAGGTGGTCGCTCATCGCCAGCAGCAGCCGGAAAAAGCGCTCCCCAGGCTCGGCCGGCGGCAGAAGCTGCTCGGACACTTCGGCGAAGTAATCGAGCGCCACCGACATCGAGTAATCGGAGACCGCCATCTGGAAGGGGGAGCGTATCAGCTCGCAGGATTCCAGGGTGAGGAGCTCGCGGTTCTCCCGCTGGTAGTAGAACATCCGCACGTGTGACAGCCGCTCAAGCCCGCTGCCAAACCGGCTGCGCGGGCGCCGCGCCGAGCGCGCCACGCCTCGCAGCTTGCCTTGGTCACGGGTGAAAAAGCTGACGATCAGATCCGCTTCGCGCAGCGGGTAAGTCCGCAGAACGATGGCTTCGCTCATCCGGGCGGACATACCGTCAGCCGCGCAAACATTCAGCGTAGCATGGCGGAGCCTTTTCCGTACGGACGGTTTACTTTCGCGGCCGCCGGCCGAGCGGCAGGTCTGATCCGGCGGCCGGTCCTTCGGTGCGTTCCACGCCGATGTCGTCTTTATGGAAAACCAACTGCCAGCTCGACTTGCCCTGCACGTAAAGGCGCGTCAACTGACCGGCCTCGGTATCGGTCTCATCCGGTGACAGGCCCATGACCTGGGGATAATAGGCGTTCTCGCGGAGCAGTAGCTGCGGCGTCTTCCAATAATCCGGCCGGGAGAGATCGGCGTTGTAGGAGACGTAGATGCCTTCCTGAGGCCACTTGGGCCGGCAACAGGACCGATTGAGGAGAACGACGTAGCTTTCCAGGTGGGTGTTCCAGTGAATCGCCGGACCCCAAAACGAGTCGGTGTCGGCGCTCTCCCAACCCACGCGAGCCGGGATGGCGGGCGTGACGCGGCCGCTGAGGCCCGGTTCGTCCCATCGGCCGTCAAAGTACTTCCACAGTGCGCCGGCCGGCGCAGTGCGGTCACCAAACGCCATTCGCGCGATAGCAATCCCTTGCGAGGAGACGCTGCCTCCGTAGTTGGTGAACAGGAAATAGAAGTAAGACTGGTCGCGGTCCAGGATCACCGAGAAGTCGCCGTGCCCGCCGGCAAAAAAGCCGTTTTCCGAACTACAGTTAACCTCGTCGCCCGAAGCCAGAACCACGCCCAGATCATAGAAGAGCCGTCCGCCATCGTAGGATACCAGCGCGCCGATCCGCGGCGCGGTCAGATCTCCGGGGCAGACCCCTGTCGGTTCGTGGTGGTACCAAGCGTAGATTGTTCTGTCGCTGTCGACCCACGCGGATTCGATCCACAGCGGCATGTGATCCCGTCGATCGACGGTGACGGCTGTGGCCGCGCCGAGTTGAAACTGATCGGGACCGACCGCCATCACCGGGATTCCCGTGGAAGTGAAGTAGTGCAATTGCCCGTTGCGCCAGATGACCGGACTGTTTCCATCGACTGTCGCCGGGATCTGTGCCGTAGGCGCGGGGAGAAGTTCTACTCGTTGCGCGAGAACCTGGCCGACTACGACGAACACAGCGTAGACAAGGCAACGACATGTCTTACAGGACATCGGTCAAACCGTAACGATGGTTTGAGACCATCGATGGTTACAACTACGGGAGTTAATTTCCGGACAACTGCTGGCGTGTTACCTTCAGGAAATGCGAGTGCTGGTGACCGGGGCGCAGGGCTGCATCGGGGCCTGGACCGTGAAGCGACTGCTCGACCACGGCCTCGACGTGGTGGCCTTTGATCTGGACCCGAACCCGGCGCGGCTGGCGCTGATCTTGGTTCGCTCGGAGTGGAAGAATCTGAGGCTCGAGCAGGGTCGGATCGAGGACACCGAGCGGATCAAGCGCCTGGTGCGGGAAGAGGGGATCACCCACATCGTTCACCTCGCCGCCGTGCTCATGCCCTACTGCCAGGCGAATCCGGTGGCCGGCGGCATGATCAACGTGCTCGGCACGCTCAACGTGTTCGAGGCGGCGCGCGACGCCGGACGGAGCGTGCGCCTGGTCTATGCCTCCTCCTCGGCGGTCTGGGGCCCGGAAGAAATCTACGGCTCGCGCCGGCTCACCGAGGACGACCCGCTGAAGCCATCAACGCACTACGGTGTCTATAAACAGGCCAACGAAGGCAACGCCCGCGCCTTCTTCGCCGCCCACGGGATCTCGAGCGTGGGCCTGCGCCCGTGGACCGTCTACGGTGTGGGGCGCGACCGCGGTCTGACGGCCGATCCGACGATCGCGATGAAAGCCGCGGTTCTCGGCAAGCCGTTCCAGATTCGTCTGAGCGGGTTCATGGACCTCCAATACGTCGAGGACGTAGCCGAATCGTTCATCCGCTGTCTGCTCGCCGGGATCGAAGGCGCCCATGTGTTCAACCTCGCCGGCGACATTGTCGGCATGGAGGAATTCGTCGCCGCGCTCGACCGGCTGCGGCCCGGCTCGGCCGCCATGATCACCTGCCAGGGCCCGCAGGTCCCGGTCGCCTACCGGATGGACGACTCCGCATTACGCGGCCAGGTTCCCCTCGACCCGAAGACGCCGCTCGAGGAGGGGATGCGAAAGACTCTCGATCTGTTCGAGCGGTTGCACCGGGACGGGCGGCTGACGCAGGACCTCGGCCTGCCGGCTTGAATTCGCTGCCGGGCTCCCATGTCGCCCGGCAGCCGCTTCGGCGCCTTCTGGCGCCACCTGGTTCGCAATGCTGGCGCCGGCAATCCGCCTCGGTCACGGTCTTCCCATGCTCCCGCCCGACATAGCCGATCGTCACCTCAGCTCGATCGCGGTCGCCTCGCCGTCGGCATCGCCCTTTTTCATATACTCGACGACGACCGGCCTCGGCTTCTGCGGCCCGCACGCGAATTGGAACTCGACGGCTCCGGCACCGCGCATAACGACTTTCCGGGGATCGGCGACCCTCAGTGAATAGAGCCTGCCCCCGGAGCGGACCTGAAGCCGCGCCGATGCGCCAAGGCAATCGACCCGCTCGAGCGTGCCTTCGACACGGCTGTCGCCTTTGCGGTCGAACCATTGAGACGGCGTGTGCACTCCGGGCCCGGAGCCGCCGGGCTGATTCGCGGTCACGGCCGTCTCGACCAGACGCACGGCCGCCTCGGCCATTTCCCGCTCGTGCGCATTTCCGGCCGCATCCCGCGCGCGGCGGGCGGCGCGCCGCGCCTGGTCGCGGTCGCCGGTCTGGTGGCACGCCAGCGCCAGCGCATGCCAGAAATACGACTGCCGGGGCAGAATCTCAACGGCCCGGCGCAGCAACGGAATCGCCTCGGCATGGCGCCCGCGCCCGGACGCCGCCAGCGCCAGCAGGAAGTGCGCTTCCGCATGCGCCGGGTTCAGCTCGACGACTTTCCACAGATTCGACTCGACCACTGCGCGGTCGCCGCCGGTGTCGCGCAGCAGCATCGCGTATTCGAAATAGGTGGACGCCCGGCCGGCGCCGGCGGCGATCGCCGATTCGAAATGGCGCCGTGCTTGGGCGAACCGTTTGCGCGACAACTCGAGCTCGCCCAGCGCCGCGTGCACCTCCGGTGTCGCCCGCCCCTCGGCCAGCCGTCGCCGCAACTGTTCCTCGGCGAATTGCGGCCGGCCGGTGCGGCTCAACAATTCCGCGCGGACCAGGTCGGCTTCTTCATCGGAAATCACGGCCGCGCTCACCTGGACCGCGGGCGGCGGATCCCAGGGAATCTCCAGCGTCGGGAAGCGGCGCGCGCCAACATAACCTTGCAACTCGGCCAGAAGAGCGGCCGCCGGCTTGCCGAAGGCCCGTTCGAGCGCCGCTTCCTGCGGGAGGCCTTCGTCGAGAAGCCTCGCCAGGATGACCACGTTGTCCCGGTATGCCGGCGATGTGTACAGCATGTGGACCAGCGCCCAACTCTGGGCGTAGAAGATCCCCGCTTTCTCCCGCTCGTTGTAGTACGACGAATTCTTTGTCACGTCGAGCAGGGTGGCCGCATCCAGCCATTTGTGGCGGTTCAGCGTCACAATATGCTCCGGAATCACGCCGCCGATGCGCAACCGCCGGCCCGTCTCCATCGTCGAGAAGAACTCAGCCGTGCCTTCCTCGATCCACCCCGCGAGTGGCCCGGTCGAGTGGTTCAGCACCAGGTGAACATACTCGTGAAACGCCACCCGATAGATCTCCGGGCCGGCCGCCATGGCGATGTAATCACGGTCCGGTCCGCTTTGATAAAAGCCACGCACGTTCGCGGATGGACGATACCGCCTGAACTCGGCCTCGCTCGTGAACAAGTACACACGGATCGGCAAGGGCGGCGAACCGACGCCGCTCAGCGTGGCAAACACGTGACGGACCTGCTCGAAGCGCTCGATGGCGTCGCGCCCGGCTCTCTCCGATGCGTCGGTCAACAACTCGAAGCGCGGCGAGGCGATTCTCCGCCATTCCGGCGCCGCCTCGACTACCGCCGCCAGCATCAGCGCCGCCAGCGCCGGTTTCATGGAAGACCTAATAGCCGCGCCGGGTTCACCTTCGCCACCCGCTCGATATCCCGCGGCGCCATCCCCGCGGCGCCGAGGCCGGCAAAGACTTCCTCGAGGCCGTCCGGATGCAGCGGATTGCCGGCCTGTCCGAGATCGCTCGAGAGGATCGCTTGTTCCACGCCGACCCGGCGCATCGCGTCGGCGTAGACGGCCATCCCGGTCGATTTCGTCTGGCCGATCAGAGCGTTGGAGATGAACTCGATATAAGCGCCTTCGGCGGCCGCCTGCCGCATCTGGTCGATCGTCATCGAAACCGGCCCGAGCATCGCGTGCGTAACGACAATCCGCCCGACTCCGCGCTTGCTAGCCTCGCGGATCAGGAGCAGGTTTTCGGCCGGCGAGGAATGGCCGGTCGCCAGCACCAGGTCGTGCCTGGCGATCAGCTCGAGCACAGCCAGCACTTCCGGCAGCAGCTTCCCGTCCCGCGAAACGGAAACGAAAGGCCGCGCTTCTTTCGACACCCGCACCTGGTTCTCGGCGTCGAATGTCGGCATCCACACGACCCGGCCGAAACCGCCCTCGACGCGCGTCATCCGCTCGACCGCCGCCGGGTTGACGCCGCCGACCGTCCGGTTCAACGCGATTCCGCCGAATACAAGCAGCTTGGGCGCCGCCTTGCGCGCCAGCGCCGCCAGCGCCGCCGTCGGCTCGTAGTGATTCTTCAGGACCAGCGCGCGAAACCCGCGACGCTCGGCCAGCCGCGCCAGCTCGAGCGAGTCGATCGACCGCGGCGTGCTGTCCGGCCCCGAATGAGCATGAATGTCAACGACCCCGTCGAGCGTCTGCGCGGCCAACACGAGTGGAAGGAGACAACTCATGCCTCCTTCAGCCTAACCGAATTCCGGGCGGGTCTCCAGCTCCGGCGGCGTCTCAAACGTACAAGAACCGGTTCGAGCAAAGGTGACAGCGGCAAAAGCGAATCCGAAAGACTCGTAACAGAGACTCAAGTGCGCCGTGGCTCTCTGAGTAATACACCTCATAAGAGAAACACCGGGGACAGGGATAGCTCTGCACCCGTATCGCCGGAGGGGTCTCGGGGATAGGGAGGCGCCGCTGCGGAGTAGCCACCGCCGGCGCGGCTGCCGTCGCTTGCATCGTTCCCATAGGTCTTCACCGCTACAGTGCGATCACTCGACGGAAATTCTCTCCGCCGTGCTACCATGCTTCTCTCGATGAAGATCACCCGCATCTCGACCGCGGTGCTCGAAGCCAATTTCGACTGGACGATCGTGAAGGTCGAAACCGACGAACAGGTCACCGGCTACGGCGAGGCGTTCCTCGGGCCCGGTGTTACGGCGGTAATCCGTGAATACGCCCCAATCCTGGCGGGCGAGGATCCTTGCTCGATCGACCGCATCGTGCGGCGCATGAAGATGGCGTGCGTGCACGCCTATCCCGGGCTGGTGGCGCACGCGATTTTCGGGATCGAATCGGCGCTGCTCGATCTGCTCGGCAAGAAGTTCCGCATGCCGTTGTGGCAGATTCTCGGTGGAAAATACCGCGATCACGTGACGATCTACGCCGACTGCCATGCCGGCGACGCGCTCGAGAGCATCAGCCCGCTGCTGGTGCCGCGGACACCGGAGTGGATGCGTCCGCCGGGCGAGGCCGGGCGCAAGAGCGTCGTGAGCGTGAAGCACCATGGCTGGGACGCCTCCGGCGGCGATCACCTCACGCCGGAGTCCTACGCGCGCCGCGCCGCCGAGATGGCCGCGCGCGGCTTTCGCATCCTGAAGTTCGATGTCGACGTGCCGACGCCTTACGAGACCGACGAGTACAACCGCGACCTCAGCCGCGCCGAAATCGACTACGCTGCCTCGCTCGCCGGCGCCGTGCGCCAGGCCGTCGGCAAGGAAGTGGGCCTCGCCATCGACTGTCACTGGAACTATGGCGTTCAGGCGGCGGTCGAGATGGCGCGCGCCGTCGAGCCGCTCGGGCTGCTGTGGTTCGAGGACCCGGTGCCGCCGGAGAACATCCACGCGCTGGGAATCGTACA
>Ga0247727_10004431_pt1 | contig 29782 bp, 19 predicted proteins | sample WisWelCaveWW1625_FD_202498 | JGI IMG/M metagenome (GOLD analysis project Ga0247727, IMG submission 202498) | Biofilm microbial communities from Wishing Well Cave, Virginia, United States - WW16-25 | ecosystem: Environmental > Aquatic > Deep subsurface > Groundwater > Cave microbial mat | place...
AGTCTCCCGGGCACAGAGAAATCATCGGAATCTTGTATGGCAATATATTTTCCGGAAGCGTATTGAAGCAGCCGGTTCCGTGTTGCGCCCACACCCATGTTGCGGCCGTTTTCGAGAACCTTGATTCTCTGGTCGCGCTCTTCAAAGGTGCGGCAGATTTCCCGAGTCTGGTCGGTGCTTCCATCATCACAGATAATCAACTCCCAATCCTGGAAAGTTTGATTTTGGATCGAACATATGGACTCTTCGATTACTTTATCGCGATTGTAAGCAGCCATCAAAACAGAAACCAGCGGCACATCAATCTCCCGATGGCGCGGTCAGTCCATGATGCCGGTCACAGGAGGGCTTCGGAGGAGCGATTTCCTCAAAGACGGAACTAAGTTCTGCTGTATGCTTTTCCATGTTGAAAATGGAGTTTGACCATCGTTGCGCATTTCTTCCCAGTTCTGAAAGAAGAGCCGGATCATGATAAAGACACTCAATCTTGCTTGCCAGATCCACGGAATCTCCGGTCCTGTACAGCAATCCATTGAATCCCGGGCGAATCTGCTCCGGTGTTCCACCGCTGTCTGATCCGATGACCGGAACGCCCAGTTTCATTGCTTCAAGCGTAACGCGCGCAAAAGCTTCGTTTTTGGAGCAGATCAAAGCCACGTCGGCAGACAAAATGTGCTGGAAGGGTGAAGTGAAGGAAATAAACTGCACGAATTCTCCTACCCCGTTCTCTTCCACGAGTTTGTGCAAATAGGCGCCATACCGTGCGGTTGGTGTTCCAAGGAGTATGAGCTGAATCGACAATCGTTTCTTCGCGAGCAAAGCAACAGCACGAATCGCATCTTCCTGCCTCTTTGATTCGGTCATCCGGCCGGCAAGGATCACGCGGAACGATTGATCCGGTCCCGGCGGCCGCCCGGGATGGTCGATCGGAACTTCGACAGCATAATATAGCACGCGGATCTTATCCAGGGAGAAAACGTCCTGGAAACGCTGCTGTAACGTGCGCGAATTCACAAGGATTCGCTCAGAGAGTTTGTCGATAAGAAAGAAGGAGAGCGGACGCCCAAGATCAAACAGGAAACCATGGTCTTCAACGCCGAATTCATGAATGTACCAGATGTGCGGAATTCTGCAGGCGAAGGATGCTATGGCCGCTGAAGGAATTGTCATTGTATTTGTCAGCACCAGATCGGGTTTGATCTGATTCAGGATTCTGTAGAATTTCGGGATAGCGAACAAAACACGTTTCAGCCTGCTCAAACGTCGTCGTAATGATTTCGAAGTGCCGACCCACCATCCAAATGGAACCACAGAGAAGGGAATCCCCATCTTTACCAGTTGATCGGTTATTTCACCTTCAGAAGGGAGGATGGCATGAACCGAATGGCCGGATAGCAAAAGCGATTTGATAACCTCAATAAATGAAATCTCTGCTCCGGCCCTCAGCCCATCACTGTGGGAAACGTACGCAACCTTCATTGGCTCAAAGTTTATAATAGATCTTACTATTCTGCGCGTTCCAGGTAAGAACTATAATGTATACGAGCGGAACGCTTTTATAACATGCCGCTTCTAATATACTGTCGAAGAACAGGATCTTTGGAAAGGGCTACGGTCAAATCGTAACAGGAGTATAAGGTGCCTCTCGTTTCTGTGTTAATGCCTGTGTACAATCGCGAGACGATGGTGGGCGATGCCATCCGCTCCATTCAGAATCAGACGTTTCATGATTGGGAGTTGCTTCTACTCGATGATGCAAGCACGGATAAGTCGCTCGAAGTTTGCCGCGCGTTTGAAGCAGAGGACAAGCGAATCCGCGTTCTGGTCAATGAACGCAATGTTGGTTGTGGTGAAAGCAGGAACCGTCTTGTCTCCCATGCGACAGGCGAATACATCGCAATGCAGGATTCTGATGATGTGTCTGTTCCACAGAGGCTCGCTCATGAAGTGGAGATCCTGGAGTCGAAACCAGACATTGGACTTGTCGGCGGACTCGCTGCCTGGATTGATCTCGAAGATGGGAATGTGATTGCGAATTTTCCTCCAACCTTGAACAGGGGCGAGCCGTATCCGCAAGATAGAAGCGACATGGTCCGGTTGTTGTATTCGGGTTGCGAAGTCGCAGTTCCAACTTGCATGTTTCGGCGTTCGCTATTAGCCGGAACCGCCGAACCATTCGGTAAATACCGTTTTGTCGATGACTGGTACTTTTTTTTGCAAGTTGCCCACCAAAGTTTGATGTGGGGAATCCCTGAAGTACTGGTCAAAATGGGACGAGGAAAGAACCACACTCATCTCTGGACCAATTACGTAGCCGCACTAAAAGAAGCTAAAAAAATGACCCGCGATGTCTACGAACTCTACAAAGACAATCCCGAATCGCCGATCAATTACCGGCAGTACCGCAGATCCGTGGCGATTTTGTTGACGATGAAAGGCAGACGTTTGGGAGGCTGGAAAGGCTATTTCAACCTCATCGAGTCCATTTTATGGGATCCTTCTTACAGGAATGCGCTGAAATCGTTCTGGAGATTTTCCCGGGCTGCATTTAGAAAAGGAAAACGCCTTGCGATTCAAGCATTGCAAAGAAAATGAAAAATGTCATGAGGAGAGGCTGACGTGCCGCTGGTTTCTGTGTTAATGCCGGCCTACAATCGCGAAACGATGGTGGCCGGCGCAATTCGTTCCATCCAGAATCAGACCTTTCATGATTGGGAGCTGATCATACTCGATGATGCGAGCACAGATAAAACCATGGACGTTTGCAGAGGTTTTGAGGCGGAGGACAAACGCATACGTGTTCTGGCGAATGAACAAAATCTTGGAGTTGGTGAAACAAGAAATCGCCTTCTCACATTCGCAAGTGGAAAATACATTGCGATCCAGGACTCTGATGATACTTCTGTACCTGAGAGGCTTGCTTATGAGATAGAGGTACTGGAGTCAAAACCGGACATAGGAATTGTCAGCGGAGTAACAGAATGGATAGATTCAGATAACGGTCGTAACCTCTGGAACTATCCAGTGGGCTTACATCGTGGCGAACAGTACCCCCAGGACATGGGACAACTCGTAAAGCTATTATACAGAGGTTGCGAAGTGGCTAACGCCGCCTGTATGTTTCGATATTCACTGGTGGATCAGTTTCCAAATCCCTACGGTAAGTACCGTTTTGTCGATGACTGGTATTTTTTCCTCAATGCAGCACACCGAACATTGATCTGGGGAATCCCCAGGGTCCTTGTAAAAATGACCCGCGGCAAGAATCATAAGCATCTTGCGCAGGGTTTTGCAGGCTCAAAAGAAGCTCAACAGTTGAGCCGGGATGTATACCGGTATTATAAAGACGACCCTCAATCTCCGATCAATTATAGACTCTACCGTAAATCCATTTCGACTCTCCTGACTTCGAAAGGAAGATATTTGGGAGGCTGGAAAGGGTTTCTCCATCTTTTCCGGGCAGTCCTTTGGGATCCGTACAACAAACACGCAAGAGAATCGCTACAGGAATTTGCGCGCGTGGGATTCAAAGAAAAAAATGTCAGCCGGGACGATTACAGCAAATGGTTTCAAGCGTAAGTCCGGTTGTGAACCTTGTACTCTTAGGAGAGACCGAAAATCCTTGCTCCTGGCCTTCAGGTAAGGTATGGTCTGTGAAAAAATCTCCTGAGGAAGTTGCCGGATTCATTCGCCGGCATGCCATCACCGATACAGCCGATGCATGGTTCTTTTGGGATAGCGAGTTCGGCCGGCCTGAGCCCGACTCTGTACTTTCGTTGCTCTCGCTACCGGGAGATGTCTGGCACGCCGGCTTGCGTCTTGGATTGGCGGGTCAGCCGGGGTTGTTCAGCTTTGTTCGTCCTACCTGGACACTGAATCGCGACCCGGATCCGGATATAGTGTCTACGAGCTGGCGTCTGTCCCTGCGCGCTTGCCTGATACGCGCGTCCGTCTTGCGCAGCATGGAAGCGTTCCGCCAGGACTTCGAAAGTCTTGAAGCCGCAGCTCTGGAAATGGGCTACAGGTTCATCCGGAATGGCGTAATCCTTCGACATGTTCCCTGGCTGATCAATGAACAACCATCCGTCACTCCGGAGAAGATGCCCTTTTTTGATGAAGTGCTTTTTGTTTTTTATGCTGCGAGACGCAAGTGGACCTACTGGGCATTAGGCAATGCGCTTGCAGCCGGATATGCAACATTTCCCGATGTATTCCGCGCTCTGCGAAAACTTCGCGGCGTTGCCCCTCAATCAGAACCATCTCCTTTTATGCGATCGCCTTGCGATGAAAAAATTGATGCTTCCCGCTACCGCGTCAGCGTTCTAATTCCAACTCTAGATCGCTACGAGTTTCTACGTAAACTCCTGGATCAACTGCGAAATCAGACGGTAAGTCCTCTTGAAATCATTGTGGTGGATCAAACAGCGATTGCGAGGCGCGCCAACCTGGTTGAAGAGTACAAAGATTTGCCGCTGAAGCTTCTGTATCTGGATCGCGCGGGGCAGTGCTCAGCCCGGAATACCGGTCTGGCTGTTGCGAGCGGGGATTACATTCTGTTTCTCGATGATGATGATGAGGTTTCTTCCGACTTGATCCAGGCCCATCTGAGCACCATGCAAAGATTTCAGGTTCCCGTATCTTCAGGGATAGCAATCGACAAAGCGCCGGCGCCGGCGTCAGATCATTTGCAGTATGTATGTTGCAGTGACGTTTTTCCCACCGGCAACACTCTGATTCTCCGCAGCGTTTTAGAACCCTCAGGTCTTTTTGATCTGGCATATGATTGTGGTGATCACGAGGATGGCGACCTCGGTATGCGCATTTATCTGACAGGTGTTCTCATGCTTTTGAATCCCTCGATCCAGGTCTTACATCACCATGCGCCAACAGGAGGTCTGCGGACTCATGGCGCAAATGTAATTACTTATAAGCAAACCCGAACAAACCTGCTGACACGGCGGCAACCCAGCCCGACCCTGATTTATCTTTGGAAAAGATACTTCACACCACTGAATGTGAAACATCAGTTGCGGCACTCCACATTAGGCACTTTTTTCTACCAGGGGAACAGAATCGGAAAGATCGTTAAGATACTCGTGGGAATCCTGGCGCTCCCTCAGACTCTCTGGCGAATCAAAAAGAATGCCGGTCTCGCGGATCAATTGCTAAAGCATTTTCCACAGTTCCCGATACTGCGAAGCCTTGATCCTTCTCAACAAGAAGTTGAAGAGGATGCGCTTATCCGGACGGATCTACTCAGTGGGAGCGGATAGCCGTGTCAACGAAGTTGCGTCGTTTATTGCGCATGAAACTTTTATGATTCGGTAGCGAAACGATGATGATTGACCAATCGGCAGCTACGCCCGTTTTTATTTTAGGCATGACCAGGCGTAGCGGAACGAATTTTTTATGGCGGCTGTTAGATCTACACCCGCACATCGTGACCATACCTGAGCTCGCAGAAGATTTCTCGTTGCAAAACATTCAACTTTTGTCTCAGTATGTGGATCGTACCTGCCAGAACTGGGATCCGGCCTGGGGGTATCGAGGTCAGTTACAAGAACCGTTTATGCAATCTCTGGGGCAATGTATCCTCAATTTTATTTTACGACAGCACGACGCTCCGATCGAAACCTCGCGGCAGAAGCCTTTACTAAAAACCCCTTCCGTTCAAAACATCGAACGCTTTTTTGATTTCTTTCCGCAAGCCTATTTGTTAATTACTGTTCGCGACGGCCGGGATGTAGTGGAATCGTGCATGCGCAGCTTCAATTTCCCTTTTGAGGAGTCTGTCCGTGCATGGAATCAAGCCGCGCAGGCTATACTCGGTTTCGATCGCGTTCAACATGAGCATAGTGTGCGTTATCGAGTTGTGCGCTATGAGCGCATCCTGTCTGATCGGGATCATCAATTGACTGAGCTTTTGCAGTTTTTGAAGTTAGATCCGCTCCTCTATGATTTTGATAAAGCCCGCCAGCTACCGGCTTACGGCTCATCGGCTTTGCGCGGGGAAGAAGAGGCAGTTCACTGGCGACCGGTTAACATTCCGGTCAATCATCAATTCACCGGTCAATGGGAGTCCTGGAATCTATATCGAAAGCAGCGCTTCAACTGGATTGCCGGACAATCAATGAGTGATCTCGGTTATCAACCGAACCGTCCTGAATCAATGACATGGGGATGGGCGTTGCTGAACCGTTGCATTGATCAATACTATGAAATCATTTCTAAAGTCCAACATTTGAAGCGCAGGGTTACCTCAAGATTCAAACGGATCTTCGGCAAGAAATAGTTTATTCAGTTGCCGTTGTTTTTTCCGGAGCGTCTGTTACTGTCGCCTGTTTTATCGGTCGCAACGATTTCCACACTCCGTTTGATGAAAAACAGGTCCATGCCCATTTAAGCCAGCGGATCAGCGCAAGCGCCAGCCACAATGCCCAGAACAGCATCACTATCCGGTAAAAATACAGAGGCAGAGATACCACCCAGGCACGCGGCAAGGTATCCGGGGAGCGATCCTGAAACCAGCGCAGAAGTTCCGCTGAGGAATTGTTTCCTCGAACCTGCATGTCGGGTAACCCCAGCAATCCCTGTTCTATGGAGATGAAAACAAGAACCAGAGCAACCGTTGTCCACAGAACCAGACCGAGCTGCAACAGGTCGAACAGCCACTTGTTCTGTACAGGGCGATCCTTTCGATACCCTGAGACAAGGAACCATCCGGCAATCGCAACGGAATACCAGACCGGTACCTGCGAAAGCCCCAGTCCGAGAAGGAGCCAGTGATGGGCCTTTAGCGGGGTCAATGGCACGCGACCGAGTCCGATGGCCGCCAGAATTAGAATAACAAAGAACCCCCAGAACAGGACTGCAGGACCCACACCGTGGCCGCCCACAAAGAAGATCCAGCGATCGGCAGGCAAATGAAGTTGCGTTTCTGAATTCACGCTTGGCAGTTTCAGTTCGACCAATGGTGAACGGAAGTGTGGTTTGATTCCTCCGGGTTGCTGCCATTTCAATTCCACCCGTTGTTCTCCCGGAGTAAGCGGTAACGTAACTTTTTGTTCCGCTTTCATAACTGGTTGGACAACTCCATTTATAGAAACTGATTGCAGGTCCGCTTCTTTTGGGAGAATCAGGTTATGCTGGCCGCCCAGGCTGCTGCGCAAACTTAGATTCAAGATCGTTTGCGAATAGCGTTGGCCTGGAGTTATGGAAAGGACGCTTTGATCTATGGTTACCGTTTGACCGCTGACTCCTTCAGGACGGATGACCGTGATATCAACCTTTTCCCCCGGCCATGGATGCCATTCCGGAAGCCAGGTGCCTGACGTGCTCTGCTGATGAATGACGGGGATTCCCTCCAGCGTCAGGTGCCAGAGCGGACTCGCATCGAGTCGCCAGACTTCCACCCAATCAAACGAATCGGCAGCCTTGAGATGGATCTTTGCGCTTTCCTTCAAAACGGATGTCCAGTGAAGACTACTTACCTGTGGAGCCATGTTGACCTGCACTTTTCCATTTTGAATGCGAAGCCCGGCTGTTGTTACAGACTCGCCTTCCAGCAGCGGAATATCAAGAATGACCGCTGAACCCGGCGAAGTAAGCCGGCTCACGTGTGTTTCCATTTGCCAGTTCAATCCAAGAATCAATTGCCGTTGAATGATCACGAACGGAGGCAATGATCCGGACGAGTCTTCTTCTTCTCCCGTTCTATCCTCAGTTTGGTTTGATGCAACGCGCGTGAGCTTCAGATTCTCATCCACTATTCCGTCTTCATGCAACCCGTCCAGCGTCCAACCATCCAGACTTGCAACGGCATAATGAGGTTTCATGGGCAATGGAATCTGGACCGAAGCACGCTTCGGCAGGGGACCTTCCAGTACTATCTGATGAGCGCCCGGAGACAGTTTTAGCCAGAGGTTGCCGTCTTCTGAGCGATGGAGTTCCGGAAACTTCCGGGCATCGACAAATACCTGTTGCGGCGTCCAATCAGATACATTTCCCGGAAGCGGAATTGCGGTTTCGTCCTGTGCGCCGGCCTGCAGCCGGATACGCAAAGTGTTTCCGGCAACTCCAAGTTGCATTCGGGATATCGCGGAACAATGCGGGTGGCAATCGGGCACCTTGCTGAGTCTTTGTTGCAGATCCTTCAGGAGCTCCGGGGAAGGGAAATCAGCCGCACATTTAGAAGGAATAAAGTAGAAGCATAATCCGAAAACGAGAATCAAGCCTGAAAGGCCGGCCGGAACAGATGTCTTTCCAATGAATGAAGACGGCCGGAAATCACCTGGCAGGCCGATTACGCAAAGAACCAGCATGGCAATCAACAGAATTCTGAGCAGAGTAAGCGCAAGATTCATCCAGGGCGGGAGGAGGAAAAAATGAAGGAATTGATTCTTCTCAACCGGGCCGGTCCATTGGAGTGAGACGGCTGTTCCCTCCCAGCGAGGCAGTCCAGGACCGGTTTGCACCAGCGCTGACGGATTGATCTTAATGTACGACTGGGTGTTTAACGTAGTCGCCCGATTAGCTTGTTGTTTTCGCGGGACTTGATTCAGCGCCTTTTGTTCCATCGGCGCTTCAGACGCTGGTGGCGTAGTTTCCACAACCGACAACGCTTCCTTGTTCATAAGGCCGCCGGATGGTTCTCGATTCGGCATGTTGTATGCGGAACTAAGCAACTGGTTTCGCGATTGAATCTGTTTTTCCAAATCGCTGTAACCCAGTGATTGATTTTCATTGATTTGCCGGGAGTATTCATATGACGGATAGAGTGCCATACGCATCTGGTCCACCATGAATGGAAGACAAATCATTATCAGGATCACGAGGGTGACGATCCGGTAGGTTTTTAGAAAAAGGAGCAATCGACCCCTGTGGATCAAACGCAGGAGAACAGAGGCGATGAGCACAGCCGGCCAGATCCACTGAGGGGCGTCCCTTTCAGGGAACGAGAGCAGGAAGGTTAGAAGCGCGATCAGCCCCCATCGTTTTCCCCACATTCGCGCGAAGGACACCGTGAGAATCAGGACAAGGAAGATTTGCAGAAGTGTCCAGCGATTGATCCACGTTGACGGAATACGATCGGCGCCTGTGGCAGCGAGCAGTTTCCATCCTGGGGGCAAGTGAAGGATGCCGGAAACACTCTGAAAATTGTGGTCCCAGCCGACAGCGGGTGCGCGAAAGGCGGCGTTCTCCAGCCGGCTATCCGCAACTATTTGGGCCTGGCCAAGCCGGATCTCAATCCCTTCCTGTTTTTGTCCGGGCAAATTTGTGATGAGTTGCGTATCTCCGTTCACTGCTACGCGTCCAAGTTTCATGGGCGAATTCATGTCCAGTCGCCGGCTGTTGTTGAATGTTCCTGTGATGTAATCGTTGACCGTGTATCCGTTGCCGTCAAAATCGAGCCAGTAATTTCGCTGAAGGTGCAACTGGTCGGGCGCCGGACTGGAGTCTCCTCTGCGTTGTTCCACAAGTCGTACCGTATTTCCCGGTACCAATCGGAAGGCAGGCAATTGTTTCCATTCATCAGGAAGAGTCGTCTGTTGAGGATCCACAGCCGGCACACCTTCTATGGAAACAAGCCGCAAATCATTCCGTGCTTCAAGGACCCAGACCTCTTCGTCCGGCTGGAAAACGACGCGAGTTGCGTTTTCACCGGCAGGAAGCGTCAACGAGGAAACCGGTCCAGTATGGCGAGCACTTACACGGAGCTCCCACTGACCTGCCCGGATCTGGACTCGAATGAAACCGTCTGGCTGTATATCTGCAGGCAGGGTGCTATTCAGCGACATTGGAATGAATTCATCCAGGATTACCGGCCCTAATAAAACTTCCCTGGTCTTTCCGGATACATCCAGCGAAATTTGAGTTGTAAGGGTAAAAGGAACTCCGTCAACCATGTGACGATGAACTCTGATCGTCAAGCTATCTTGTGCTTCGCGTTCTTTTTCTTTGCCCTGAAGCCACACAAGACCATTCTCATCAATGACAGGGAACGTCACCTCAGTTCCTCGAATTGTCAATTGAAGAATTCCTGCATCCTCTGGAATTTGAAATGACTCGGGAATGGAGTCCCATTGAAAAGATCCGGCTACAGCGTGTTCGCCTTTCTTCAGAAAAATCCTGGGCTGATTTTGCAGAAGTATTACGGCTGCAGGCGTGCTGTCGACCATCACTTCCAGAGGCCATCTGTCGTTATCGCCAGGGAGTGGGACCCAGGAATCCGCATAAACACGCCACAACTGGTTGAAGCTTCCCTCCTTATCGGATAGAGAAAGTGTTAGTTTCGAGGACCAGACGCAGATCCTGCCGCTTTCCATTCCATTCATGTAAGGACAACGATTGTTCTGGTCAACCACCCAGTCGGTCCACGGCTGAAGCGGTTCGGGAATTTTTTCCGGATCCAGCGGAGCAGCGCTAATCGCAGACGGTATCAGAACCAGAGCTACAATCAGTAAGAGAATTCCTTTCATTATGGATAACATGGAAGAGCACCTCCTTACGTCGGTCCTGGACGCGCGGATCGCCAACGTGAAAGAAGATTCAGTTTATACCAGGTTGATTGATTCCGTTGTAACCCGGGCGTGCTTCCAGCCAGAGTTTCCGTGCGATCCTTCAGTGTGCCGCTTATCTGCGTGGAGTCGTTGCGCTCGCCGTGTTTGAATACGCGGAGTTTCCGGTTGCGTTATAGGCGCGAACGCGGTACCAGTAGGTCTTGTTGGCTTTCAACCCGGTGTTCGAGTAGGTGGTGACATTCGCTAAGACGGTTGCGATCTGGCTGAACGATACACCGTCTACGGATCGTTCTATCTTAAAGCCTGTTTCGTTGGATGCGTTGTCAGTCCAGCTCAAATTGATTTTGTTTTTCGTAATCGCGGTCGCTGTCAGATTCGTCGGTGCGTTAGGTGATGTTCCCTGGGTTGTAGCGTTTGCTGTATTTGAATACGCAGAATCTCCTGCGGTGCCGGTTGCGCGCACTCTGTAATAGTAGGTTGTTGAAACGTTGAGTCCGGTATTTGAGTACGAAGTCACTCCGGATCCGACTGTTGTGATCTGCGCAAAGTTCACGTTGTCTGTTGAGCGTTCGATTTTGAATCCGGTTTCATTGGACGAATTATCAGTCCAGTTTAAATTGATCTGGCCTGTGGAGACGGCTGTTGCGGAAAGACCTGACGGTGCTGCCGGGATCAAGCCGCCTTTGATCAACGTGAAGTAGTCTTGTGTGGCGCCGGTCTGATCGATGAATTTTGCGTCCAGCCTGCTTCCATTGACATCCAGAATCATCGATCCGAGTGAATTCAACGAAATGTACATTGCCGGGTGGTTCAGAGTTCCGCCTGATGCCTGACCGGAACTTCCGGCCACCGCGTACACCGCGCCTTCATGTGGAGCGAGGCCGTTGGTAGGTTTACTGTACGCGCCTGTTCCATTCTCGCGTCCACTGCCTCCATCTTTTTTCATGCTTGCCGTGAAAGTGCCTGATAAACCGTAGTGACCATCGATCAGGAACGAACGTTCATAAGAATGGCTATGCCCGGTCAGCACCAGATCAACACCCGCCTGTTCAAGAATCGGCAACGCATTTTGCCTCATCTCGATCAACTGACTTTCCGTATCGGAGTTATGCGATCCTTTTGTATAAGGAGGATGATGCCAGAAAGCGATGATCCAGTCTTTGTTGGTCGAATTAACATCGTTTTGAAGCCATGTCATCATCGTGCCGTTGACCGCGCGATTCGTTTCGTGAGATTCCAGACAGATGAAATGAATGTTCCCGTAATCGAACGAATAATAGGCCTCGGTCCCCGAAGCAAGCCCGCCGGCCTGAGCCTGAGTCGGCAGACTGAAAATGCTGTAATATGGGCCCGTTTGCGTTGCCGAATCAGCGGAAACGCCATCGTGATTGCCGAGGGTCGGCCAGAGCGGACTCTGCCGCAACATGGATGGATACATGTCGAAGACTGCCGCCTGATATTCTGAATCCGTGCCGCTGTCATAGGCATTGTCTCCCAGCATCAACCACAAATCGGTGTACTGGCTGCCGGTAAGATTCAAATAAGCATCCCGCACCGCTGCTGCGTTCGCATCCTTCGTTCCGGAGTCGCCGAGCACCCAGACACGAGTCGGTTGAGCCGTTCCGGCAACAGGCGATGTAGAGAAGTAATGATTCGAATCGCCTCCTCCTAATACTGTAGTTGTCGTGCCGATCGAATAGTAGTATTTCGTGTCCGGAAGCAAGCCGGTAAGCGCTAATTCGTGTTCGGTTGTGACCGCAGCATTGTCCGTAAACGAGCTCAGACTGGCAACATCCAATCCGTATCGGACACGGCTATCGGTTCCGGAACCGGTGCGCCACTTGATTGTCATGCTGCTGGGGGCGCCGATCTGCAGATAGGGGCCTCGTGTCACCGTGAGCGAATCGCCGGCCCGTAACTCAAGATCAAAACTGATATCGGAGCTGGTTCCTCCCGATTGATGGATCTCCACAGCCAGAACATTTGTGCCGTTGGTCAGGCTGTTTCCAAGACTGGTCGCGTAATACGTAGCTTCCGCAGGCGTGCCCAGGGCAGACGAAGCAAGTGTTGAATACGAAACGGTTCCCGTGGGCATATTGGTGCGATGTATTTCGGTACCGTTCAGATAAACGACAGCGCCATCGTCCTTTAGAAGGTTCAGAGTTAATCCGGTATAGAGGGAAGCATTGGGGACATTGAAGGCATGGCGAAAATAAGTCGTTGTATATTTTGCGTTGGAATCGGGACCGTAGCTGACAATTGTGGCTTCATCTGCGTCTCCGTAGCCCAGTTGTCCCGGGCCTGCGCTCCAAATGGAATCATTGAACGAGCTCGCACGCCAGGCTGTTCCCTGATTCGATCCGTTATCCAGATACTTCCATGTAGAGTTCTTTGAAACAAGTGTGACTTCCGTTGCTGAAGCAAGCGAAGCCAACACGACAAAAAGGTAGACAAAGATCTTTAATGTTTTCACTGCCCCCCTCCAGGGTTCATCTCCAGAATTCTATTTTATACTTTACTATCCGCAATGTTAACAAAAAGGTGAGTACATTTTCAAGGGAGATAGTGAGATAAAAGCGAGATCCGAAGATAAAAAAGAATGCGTACCGTTGATTCCGCCCGGAGGTCGAGTATGCCCGGTTAGCCGTTATCGGGTAGAGTCTCAAGTGCTTTTTTGATTCGGTCTTCCAGATCCCTGGTGTATCTTGTGCCTCGCTTACCCGGTGATAGTGATTCAATTGCCAGCAACGCTTCGCGGTAAGCCTTTCGCGCTTCTTCAGGGCGTCCGGCCTGTCTCAGTATGTCGCCACGCTGTGCCAGCCATGTTTCCTGACGCTCTGATTGTTTTGAGATCCGGTCAACACGAATAAGCGCCTCGTCAAAATGCCTGAGCTTCATTTCAAGCTCAATTGCGTACAGTTCAATGGTTACCACGCTTCCCATTCGTTGGATTCCTTCATCCAGACCGGCAAGGGCCTCGTGAAGACCATCATGAGCAGTCTGCAAATGCGCACGTTCGATGTAAACTTCAGGATCGGGACGAATCCGCAGTGCCGAAGTGTAATCCTGAATTGCCGCTTTTCCCTGTCCCAGTTTGCTCTGAGCCTGACCTCTTGCTGCAAGAGCCTGAAAATTTTCCGGCTGTCTTGTAATAAAGACGTCAAGGGATGTTTTGCTTTCCTGATAACGGCCGGTAATCAAATACAGCAGGCCGAGTCCGAGATCGGCGGAAATCATCTTCGAAGAAAATGTTTTTGCCGTCTTGTAATCCGCTTCTGCTTTTTGCCAGTGCCCATCGGCCCTGTAAAGCTCGGCACGGTACAGGTACAGTTCTGCGTTCCGCGGATCCCTGCTTATTTTCCGTGTGACGGCTACAACCTGTTCGGCAAGGTCATCGTGTGCAGCAGCAGAGGATGCAACCAGGAACAAGATGAGAAAGGCCCTGATCACTATCTTCCGGTGGCGAGCTGGTAAACTTTTCCTTCCAGGAAGAGTTCCCACAGATCTGCGTCCAGTTGCTGCTGTTTCACTTCATACGCAATAATGTCGAGGGCCCTTTCGGGAGGAACTGCGCGTTTATACGGACGGTCCGATGCGGTCAGCGCGTCGTAAATATCGGAAATCGTCATGACACGAGTTTGAATCGGAATGTCGTCACCGCGCAATCGATTCGGATATCCGGTCCCATCCAGTTTTTCGTGATGGCCGTACGCGATTTTTGGTACACCCCTCAACTCTGAGGTCCAGGGTATTTTACTCAAAAAAAGAAACGTATGCGTTACGTGCGATTGTATCTCGTTTCTTTCGCGGTCGTTCAAATTGCCTTTTCGAATGGAGAGAAATTGTATTTCTTCTCCCGTCAGGAGGGGGCCGTGCGATCCTGGAGGAATCAATTCTTCTTCTGCGGCAATTTTCAGCAATCTCTCGAAATTTCCTTCCGGCAGGACGGTCGGTTCATTGCTGCTGGTGATGAAATTCAAATAATCGTTCAAAAGATTCAGCCGGTTCTGATACGCAGTTTCCAGTTCCTGGATCCCGGCATCGAAATTTTCTTTTCCTGACGAAAGCAGCATGTTAAATTTGGAGCGGTAAAACTCCGCTTCCCATGCTTTCTTCAAGTATTCAAATCGCTGCTGGATCAAATCCAGTTGCATCGGATACAGTTTCTTTGCTTTCACCAGGACGTTTTCCCGCACACCGACTTTTCCAAAGTCATGTAGCAGGGCCGCATAACGCATTTCTTTAATCTCGTCCGGATCGAAACGCACGGATTTGAGTTTTCCGGTATCGCACCGGTCCGCAAGCGTTGCGAGGCTCACCGTCAGATTTGCTACTCGAAAGGAATGACCGGACGTTGTGGGATCGCGAGACTCGATTGCCGTTACCGATGCGGTGACAAACCCCTCAAACAGCCGTTGAATGCTCTTGATCAGCGTGTTGTTGTCCAGCGCAACGGCCGCCTGTGAAGCCAGCGACAGAAGCAACCCTTCATCGTTTTGATCGAACGCGCGGACTTCATCATGGACGTTTTCGTGGTTCAACATCACAGAAAAATCCTTTTTGCAGTTAATCAACTGAATGATGCCTGTGATCTCATCCTTGTGGTTTCTCATCGGAGCCACAAGCATGGATGTGCTGCGGTATCCGGTGCTTTCATCGTTATGGCTGTTAAAACGATATTCACAATCCGGCGGGATTCCGTAAACATCGGGTATGTTCAGCGTTTCACCTGTCGCCGCGACATAACCGGCAATGCTGCCTTTCGTAATGGGCATCACAAATTCTTCGTAACGAACGTCAATCGAATCATTCTGTGAAACCTTGAATCGCAACTGCCTGCCTGTCTCTTCATCGCCTTCAACAAGATACAGACTGCCTGCGTCAGCCGAAGTAATTTCCCGGCTCGATTGGAGAATGCGATTGAACAACTTGACCGGATCCCGTTCGGTGGAAAGAGCGATTCCAATCTTGTTCAACTCCCTGAGTTTGCGCAAATGTGCATCTCTTTCCTCGCGCAAACACTCCATTTGCCATCGCTGTTCGGCCGACTTGATCATGTTTTTTAACTTGATGGGATTGATTTGACCCGTTGAATAGTCAACCATGAGATCTTCCGGGAATTTGATTCTTTGCGAATCTCCAGGTTGACTCAAAATCAAATACAGTCCCATCAGATTTGGAATCTCTCCAATCCTGTTTCTGTTGTAATACTCCTCTGTGCAAATCAGAAGTTTTGGGTCGTCACCATCAGGAAAAACTGTGAGTGGAAGTGTCTGTATCCCCATCTTTTCGCAAACAAGCGAAAGGATCTCATGATTCAGACCGCTGGAATAGTAGATTCTTACTTGCATCGGTTCCCGGATATACCTTCCATGATAATCAGGCGGTACTCCGGCGTCAAACAAGAAGGCGAAAAATTGATTTGAGTGCGTTTGAAAACGGAAGGCAGGGATGCCTGCCGCCACTGGTAAAGAGATTGTTTCACAGGTTCGGAGGCCCGCCTTCAGATTAAATCCGAGTTTCCGGATGGACCGTTAGCCCGTTCTGGTCAGGATCTTTTTGTTTTCCGTAATGCGAATAATAATTTCCGCAAGATCTTCGGGTAGTTGTGCTACAGCGCCGGCGGCCCGTTGCTCGGCATCTGTGCAATAGAAGATCAACTTCACGTGGGGATGATGTCGGAGCAGCGCAAGCTCAGTAAATGAGTAGTTCACAAGCGCGCAGTGGGCAACAATGACTGCGGGGCGGTGCGCATCTTCAATGGCAAACCGGATTTCTTCAATGTCCTGGCATCGTGTTGCCGGGACACTGTTGTCATTCAACAGTCCGCAAATCAAATCCGCTCTTTCGGGGTCTACATCCACAATTAGAATCGTGTCCATAATTTTCCTCGCTTTATTTCCCCCGTCATACAAACAGTAGTGCAGTTTTCATGCCACTCATTTGATTCTCGGTACAAGAAGGGATAAAGTTGCTTGCCAGAAGCGCAATGAAGCGATACAAGTCGCCTAACCATTGATTTTCCAGATAGTTACGTCATCGAAACAAAAAGTTGCAGGGTGGAAACGAAAGTGGCATCGCACCCTCGAATTTTGTCATTCATCGGTTTCTTCAGAAAAGTTTTCCGGAAAACTGGCGACTTGTTATTCCTTTTTTCTAAGGGGGTCGAAACGGTCAAGCAAGGACTCACCAAATGAATTAAGACTGAAGAGTGTGATTGCCATGAGGACTGCGGGAGCGATGACCAGCATGGGCTGGACGGCCATGGCCTGAACGCCTTCGCTGACAAGAATACCCCAGGAAGGGACGGGCGGCTGGACGCCCAGCCCCAGAAAACTCAAAAATGCTTCCTGTAAAACCATTGCCGGCAGACTCAATGCGCTGTATGCGATGACGATTCCCATCACATTAGGGATCAAATGGCGGTTCAGGATTTCGACTGTTGTAGCACCCGTTGCCCGGGCAGCTTCTACAAAGACTTCGTTTTTGAGGCTCAACACCTGTCCCCGAACAATTCGCGCCATGGTCAACCAGGAAACGGAACCAATCGCCATAAAAAGGAGCACCAGACTTCGTTCAAACAACGCGAGCAGAATCACGACCAGAATCATGTAGGGCAACGAATAAATCACGTCAACAATCCGCATCATGACTGCGTCGGTGCGACTGCCTGCGTAACCGGCCACAGCGCCGTATACGGTCCCGATTGCGGTTGCGATGAGCGTGGCCACGAGGCCCACAGCCAGTGATATTCGCCCGCCGTAAAGAAGTCGCACAAGCAAATCACGCCCGAGTATATCGGTGCCCAGCGGATGCAACCAGGAGGGACCGGCAAGAAGGCGGGAGACGTCTTGCGACTCATACGTGCATCCGTTATGAAAACGAAGAACAAAAGGTCCGATCAAGCTGGATAGTATTACAACTATAGCAACGATTGCAGATGCCGAAACAAAGACAGACCTGTCTCTTGTTTTACCGGTAACGGATTCTTGGATCGAGAATAGCATAAAGAACATCCACAAGAAGATTGCACAGCATTAACGATAGTGAGGCGAAAGCCGTGATTCCCAGCAAGAGGAAATGGTCCCTGTTGTTGGCGGCGTCAATCAAGTAACGTCCGAGTCCCGGGATCGCAAAAATAGTTTCAACGACAACCGTCCCCGTCAAAAGAAAGGCCAGAGCCGGCCCTGTGAAACTGACGACGGGAAGGATTGAGCTTCGCAACGCATGGCGAAAGAGAATCCGGGTTCTGGATGCTCCTTTCGCGTGTGCGGTGCGTATGAAATCTTTGCCGAGCGCTTCAATCATCGAACTGCGCGTGATGCGGGCAATATACGCGATGTACACCGCTGAAAGAGTGATACACGGCAGCGCGAGAGACTTCCAGTCCGGAAGCTTTCTTGAGCCCCACTGAACCCATTCAAGCCGGGCGGGCGGCAGTACATAAAGAGTCAGACTGAACAGGAGAACGAGAAGTGGTCCCAGCACAAAATTTGGAATCGACACGCCCGCAGTTGCCGCCATCGTAACCAGCCGGTCTACTCGGGAGCCTTTTCGTGAAGCTGCCAGAATTCCCGCCCCAATGCCGGCAAGCACAGCAATTCCGTACGCGGTAATTCCCAGAATTGCCGAAATTGGAAGAGCTTCGGCGATGATCTCGCTTACGCGGCGGTCCTGATACTTCAGTGAATCACCAAAATCCGGAAACGGGCGCCACACCGTTTCGTTGCCCTGCTTTGTCCAACCGGCCAGACGGCCCATGAACCTCAGGTATTGCTTCCAGCGTGGTTCATCAAATCCGTACTTTGCATTTAAACGGGCTTCGACCTGAGGGGATAACTGCCTCTCTCTGCTGAATGGACTTCCCGGCGCAAAACTGACAAGCAGGAAGGTGATTGAAAGCACAATCACCACCATCGGCACAATGGCCAACAATCTTCGCAGCACAAAAAGCGTCATCTTAGTCTCCTGCCACGGGGTTACTCATTTTTCGCGCCAGGCGGTGTCAATCCATACATATTTAAAAGGATGTTGATCCAGTAAATTTTCTTCCAGATCCCGGACATACGGTTTTTGCAGGTAATACCATACGTAATTATGAAGCGGCACGATCGGCATGTTGCGAAGCAGCGTTGTTTCACATTCGGCAAGCATTTTCATACGGAGAACCGGATCCGTCGTTGCATTCGCTTCGGCAAGCATCCTGTCATATCGTGCGTCTGTCCAGCCGGTCCCATTGTTTACCGATCCGGATACGAATAAATCCAGATAGCTGTTTGGATCCACATAGTCGCCCACCCATGCTCTTTTTGCGAGACCCGAATAAGTCAATCTGCTCGCTGTGTCGACAAACACTTTCCATTCCTGATTCAGCAGTACTACATCGACATTTAAATTCTTTTGCCATTGCTGCTGAACAATCTCTGCAATCTGTTTATGTCTCTCCAGGGTGTTAAAAATAATTTCGATCCTCAACTTCCGGCCGTCCCCTCCGATTCCCTGCGGATATCCCGCCAGCGCCATCAATTCCTGCGCTCCCTGCACATTGTAAGCAAGAACGTCATAGCGTTTACCTGCTGTTTCAACGAAAACATGTTCCGGTGACCGGTAGCCCTCGATCGGCGGAACAAACGTTGCAGCCGGAAGTTCTCCCGCTCCGAGAAACTCGGTCTCGGACCGTTTGTCCGTTGCCATATTCAACGCATACCTTAGAAGGACATTATTAAATGGAGGCCTGGTGGTGTTGATCAGATAATAGTAGTTGCCCAGAGCAGCGGTGATTCGGAAGTCCTTCTTATACTTTAGTAAGCGTATGAACGGCTGGGGGATGTTGTTGGCCGTCATTGCCATGGATTGCCCGGCCTTGTACAGATTCACACTCGTAATACTGTCTACAACCGGAAGGAAGCTGATGGTGTTCAGCCTGACTAAATGTGCTTCATAGTAATCAGGATTGCGAGCGACGACGATTTTGTCGTAAGGCCTCCATTCTTTCATCAGGAAGGCGCCGTTTGTCACGATGTTTTCAGGTCGTGTCCACGAAGACTCCTGCCTGCGAGAGCGAAAAGATTGAATCAGATTTTGTGGCAACGGCGAGAAGACCGCGTGAGACAGCATTCGTGGGAAAAAAGGTGTTGGCGCCCTCAATTCAATTTGCAAGGTGTAAGGATCAAGAGCGGACACCCCTAACTTCCGGGTGTCCAGTTTTCCCGAGTTGATCTCTTCGGCGTTGCGAATAAAGTAGAAGAAACTCGAGTACGGAGCCGCCGTTTCCGGATCCACAGCGCGTCTCCATGCGTAAACAAAATCACTCGCGGTCACGGGATTGCCGTCACTCCATCTGGCGGGCTGAGCACCGTTCTTCGGGCTTATGTGTTGTTCGCCCGGATTCGGGAGAACGACTCCCCGGGGTTGTGCGTGTCCACGCAAGTAAAAAGTAAAGATTGTGCTGTCGCCGCTCATTGAATAGTGCGTCGCGATCGCGGCGATGGGTTCGAGCGTTTTGGGATGATATTTGGTCAAGCCGTCAAAAAGGGTGTCAAGAATGTGACTTTCCGGAACTCCAACGGCTTTGTGAGGATCCAGCGTTTCTGGCTCCGCTCCGTTTGTGTAAACGAGGTCTTGCTCAGGCGGAGGAGCCGTCTTTCCAAAAAAATCCGAATTATCCGAACACGATGAGAATGCGAGGATCACAAACAAAATCGGCAGAATGACCGTAATTCGCATCTGTCTGTATTTTACATTGCCTCGCGTTCTTTTGATGGGCCCCGGACTACGATTAAGAAGCTAAGCGCCTTGTGGTAGGATCAAATTGTGCTGAAAAAGGAGGCTCGAGTTGGGAGATTCGGCATACATTCATGGAACGGCGCCTGAGGAGCAACGACGATTATCGCGTTTAAACGAATTGTTAAATAATGCGGCTCTTCAACAGATTGCTTTACGAGGCGGAGAAAAGATTCTAGATGTCGGTTGCGGACTCGCGCAGCTTACGCGCGCCATGGCTCGTGTTGCGGGTGATTCCGGACGCGTCATTGGAATTGAGCGAAGCGTGGAGCAGTTGAGTCTCGCAAAGCAGATTGCCGCAAGCGAAGGCGAAGAGAACCTTGTGGACCTGCGTCAGGGTAGCGCAACCGCTCTTCCATTGCGGCGCGAGGAGTGGGGCTGTTTCGATATTGTTCACACAAGATTTCTGCTGGAGCACGTTCCGGATCCCCTGGAAGTCGTCCGTATGATGGTCGAAGCAGCGAGACCGGGCGGACGCATTATCCTGCAGGACGATGACCATGATGTTCTGCGATTATGGCCGGAACCCCCTGGATTTGTGGAGCTATGGAATGCTTATGTGCGGTCGTATGAGACACTGGGTAACGACGCCTTCATCGGACGTCGCCTGGCGCAGCTTCTCAGTTCGTCCGGCGCCGGTCCCGTTCGAAATACATGGCTTTTTTTCGGTTCCTGCGCCGGAAATCCCGACTTTCCAGATTATGCGACGAATCTGATCGGCGTGCTCATCAGCGCCAGAGATACAATTTGTGCGACAGGTTTGATGAAACTGGATTCCTTCGAACAGGTGATCAGCACTTTGCGCAGATGGGCGGAACGTCCGGATGCGGCTATCTGGTATAGCGTCTGTTACGCTGAAGGCATAAAGTAGTATGGATCATTGTGTTTGCGAAGAAATTGTGTTTTAATGCAACCTGTTATAAGGAAAGTTATAATTATTCGTATTCATATGCTTTGATGGCCTCGGGACTGAATCCGAATGAGGAATCAGTCTGAGGCACTGTTCGGTGGGAGAAAAAATGATTATTGGCTCGCACCAGAAGAGAAACCGGAAGGAGTATTTCCTTTCGAACCCAAAAGGAGAGGGTATCGTATGTATCCGTTCATTAAGTATGTTGACAGGGCTTTCACGCTTGTCGGAAAAGGCCTTTTCGACACCATCCACTTTTTCAACCAGTATCGTCCTAACCCTTCGTTTACACCGAAGTGGTCCGAGAAACCCCTTCTGAAATCATGGCAGAAGTCGAAACCTACTCTCGGATGGCCTCGAACGACTGATTCGCTTTGTCCTACGTGTGTTCGCGAAGCTCGCGCCAAGATTTTGTCCGGAGAGCAGGATTACCGGACACTGATCAACGAACATGTTGGCGAAATCAAAGCGGACATTGTAGAACGAGACGGTCAGATCTGGATGGTGAAGGAATGTCCCGAACACGGCAAGATCGAAGATATAATGGCAATCGATTCAAAGTTTCTGGAGCACATTGAAAATCAGTTTCCGGGACGTGATATCGATTCTCACAACGACGCGACGTTGCACAATCATGGGACCAGTTCCATACGTCACGGTCGTGGATCTGTACTCACAATCGATTTGACAAACCGGTGCAACATGATGTGCGACCCGTGCTTCATGGATGCAAATCAGGTCGGATTTGTGCACGAATTATCCATGGACGAAATCAAGGAGATCCTGGATAACGCGATCAAGATTAAACCGCGCCGGCAGATGTCTGTGCAGTTTTCGGGCGGCGAACCGACGATGTCTCCGCATTTCGTCGAAGCCGTCAGGTATGCGCGCAAGGTTGGTTATAACAGCGTACAGGCTGCAACCAACGGAATCAAATTTGCGCAGGATCCTGAATACGCAAAACTGGCCGGTGAAGCCGGTTTACGTTATGCATATTTGCAGTTTGATGGAATCGGAAACGATGCCAACAACCACCGCAAAATCAGCAACCTGTTCGATGTGAAGTTGCGTGCAATCGAAAACCTCCACAGCGCAGGAGTCGAGATCATTCTTGTGGTTACTCTGGTAAACGGCGTAAACAATGATCAGGTCGGTCCGATTATTGAATTTGCACGTACCAATCCCAAAAAAGTCGCTTTCATCGCGTTTCAACCGGTTTCTTTTACAGGTCGCGATGAGGAAGTCAGCGATGAACGCAGGATGGCACAGCGCTACACACTTTCGCATCTTGCCTACGACGTAAAGAAACAAACAGGTTTAACCGAACCGCGCCGTGACTGGTTCCCGATTTCACTGGTCAGTGCTTTTGCGGACTTCGCCGATCTCGTTCACGGACCCAATGCCGAATGGGGTCAGGTGAGCTGCGGTTGCCATCCGAACTGTGGCGTCGGTACGGCTCTCATGATCAATAAGGAGACCAAGGAAATGGCTCCGGTACCGTCTTTCTTGAACATTCCCAATCTCGTGAAGGACGTTCAGAAGATCACCGATGCCGGACGCGGAAAGTTTATGTCGAACTTAATGATGGGTCTGGCTTTGTTGAAAAACTATGATCCGTTCGGATCCCCGATGTCCTTCACCATCATGGATATGTTGAAGAAGTTCGATAAGTCTTTTGCTCTCACCGGCAAGAGCTATGGTGTCGGAGTCGAGCGCCGTAACGATCCGTGGAACTTCCTGTTTGTTGCCGGAATGTGGTTCCAGGATCTGTTTAACTACGATTTCCGCCGCACCGAAATGTGCATCATTCCTTACGGAACCCAGGAAGGCGAAATCTCCTTCTGCGCTTACAATACGGGAATCGGCTGGAGAAACATTCTGGAAAAGATGCACCAGAATGCAACCGTTGCTCAATGGTATCGCAAATACGGGAAACACGGCGTGTATGCGAATAACAAGGATGTTCCGATGGACAGCACCGAGCACAATCTGAGGATTAACTCGGAACATGCCGCTCGCGTACGCGTGCAGGGTGAAGGTCCGCAGAATGCTCATGATGAAGAAATCATGAGAAGAAAGGTCCTTCAACAGCAACTGCTCGGAACAAAGGTCTACAATATTCGTCCGAAATCGGAACAGTCTGCAGGGGTTGCCGGCGATTAAGTAAGTTTTGTTGTAAATCTAATCCGGGGGGCGGCCGTCTCTGGCCGCCGGCAGAGTTGATCGAACAGCTTTGACCGGCGGGCACGGATGGCCCGCCCCCTTTAGTTTTTTCCTGCGTCAACAGAATCCGCCCAGGTTATCGCAGGCCTTTCCAAGCCAGACTACTGGATCTTGTGTTTTGCGAGCTTGGCATAGAACGCTCGTCTGGAAAGGCCAAGCAGTTGTGCCGCTCTGGTCCTGTTTCCTCCTGCATCGGCGAGGGCCTTCAGAATTTCATTCTTCTCGGCTCCCGCCAATCGATCTTCTACTATATTCGAGTATCCTTCTTCCGGCGATTCCCGAAAGGAATACTCTTCTTCTAAAACCAGTGCGCGGCGCAGTTCATTCATGAGCTCACGAACATTGCCGGGCCAATCATAATGAAGGTATCTCTGCAACAATTCTTTCGGCAAATTTCTGAAAGGACGCTTCAGCTCGTCTGAGAATTTTCGATTGTAAAAATCAATTAGCAGTGAAATATCTTCCCGGCGCTCGCGCAGGGCAGGAAGATGAAGATGGATCACATTCAACCGAAAATATAGATCTTCACGAAACTGTTTTTGTTGCACAAGTTCGTCTAAATTCTTGTTGGTGGCTGCAATGATCCGCACATCTACATGATGAACATCCCTGCCCCCCACAAGACGGACCTCCCCATCTTCCACCACTCGCAAGAGCTTCTTCTGCATCTCGGCGCTCATGTCTCCTACTTCGTCCAGAAAGAGAGTTCCTCCATCCGCTAACTGAAACAGGCCGATTTTGTTTTCATTTGCTCCCGTAAAGGCGCCCTTTTTATGTCCAAAGAGTTCCGATTCCAGTAGCGTGTCACTGAAAGCCGAGCAATTGATGGACACCATTGGCTGTTCCGCGCGCGCACCATTGTAATGAATGAAGCGGGCAACGAGTTCTTTGCCGCTTCCGCTTTCTCCAGCGATCAAGACGGTTGCGTTCGTGGTTACCACCTTTTGCAATTGCCGGAATAGTTCCTGCATGACCATTGATTTGCCTATCAAATTGCCGAGCCCGTAAATCGGGCCCGCCTCCGGTTTTATCTCCGCCAAAAGCATTTCCATTTCGACGAGGCTGTCCCTTTGAATGTCTACTCGTTCCTCCAATTGCTTGTTGAGCAATCCGATTTCCCTGTTCTTCGACTGTAACTCGGCGTTTTTTAACTCCAGTTCTTCAAACAACTTTGCGTTCTCGATCAGAGCCGCCAGATAGTTGGAGATCGTCTGCATCAATTGAAGATGTTCCCCGGTAAGCGGTTGTACTGTCCGTGAAGAATCGACATATAGCAGTCCAAGAATCTCGGACTCGGAAGCCTTCGTCCCAGTGGAAAACAAGGGGATACAGATGGCCGATCGCAGGTCCAATTCCTGTATGCTGGCAACCTGTGCAAACTCTTGTTCGCCTTGAAGACAGGGGATATAAAGAGGCTGCTGTTGTAGCAGAACCTTTCGGAGGATCGTTGTGGAACGTGGAAAGTCATTTTCGTTCAAATCGCGACCGTCCGAGCTCAGGCCTGCTTGAACTGAGAATCTTTCCATCTCATAAAGCGTGACGATCGTCCGCTCGGCTCCGGTAATCTTTAAAACGGCTCGTAATAGAGATGGTACTAAGTCCTGGAGAGTCCGTTTCGTCGACAAAGTGGCCAGGAAGGTAAGGATTTCGGACGAATCCATATAGATGTCTCCATGCATTATAGCACCTCAGCTAACTCAGGGAGATTGAGTTACGTACCGGGTGCAGTTGTTCTGTTGTATCATAAGAGCAATTCAGGATGGGCGATGACTTCCGAACGCCGGCAACAAGTCGAAAAGATTATTGAGAATGTTGTTGGGCTTCCCGAAGAAAAGCGGATTGACTTTCTGGACGAGGTTTGCCAAAGCGATCCCGAATTGCGGGAGGAAGTCGAATCACTGTTAAGCCGGAGAAAGGAGGCTGCAATTCGAATGGCTGCAGCGCTCCCGCAGGAAGCAGCTTCGCCTTCCGTGCGAGATCTTGTCGGACAGAGAATTCAGTCGTACCAGGTCCTTCAGAAAATCGGCGCCGGTGGAATGGGCATCGTATACCTTGCCGAAGATACGCGACTTGGAAGACGCGTAGCGTTGAAGACGTTGACTCCGTCCGTAGCGAAAGACCAGGCCCGTTTACGCCGATTTCTTCGTGAAGCACGGGCTGCCGCAGCCATTAAGCATCCCAACGTCATCACGATTTTCGAAGTAGGAGAAGTGGACGGAGCGCCGTTCATTGTCACCGAATTTGTGGAAGGGCAAAACTTGAATTCGAAGATACAGGGCAAGCCCTTTCCAGGCCCGGAAATCATCGAGATCGCATTGCAGATAGCGGAAGCATTGGCAACAGCGCACGACTCGGGAATCATTCATAGGGACGTCAAGCCGGCCAACATCATGATCACAACACAGGGACAGGTAAAGGTCCTTGATTTCGGTCTCGCAGTCGTCACCAGTGATAGTCCTGCCGCACTGACTGCTGACGGCCAAACGGATATCGGACTTGTCATGGGAACGGTTCAATACATGAGCCCGGAACAGGCGCTTGCCAAAGAAGTAGATGCGCGATCGGACATCTTTTCGTTGGGTCTTGTATTGTATGAAATGACAACAGGACGATCGCCGTTTTACGGGCAAAACATTGTCGAAACGCTCGACCACATCATTCATCACGAACCTGAATCAATCCATGCCTCGAATTCAACGGTACCGCACGAGATGGAAAGAATCATCTTGAAATGCCTGGAGAAAGAGAAAGATCGTCGCTACCAGAATGCGCGAGATCTAATCGTTGACCTGAGAAATCTGAAACGCGATACCGAAACAGGCCGTGCTCCTTTTGTAGAAGCACGGAGAACCGGACGTGCGCGGCTCTGGAAGGCAGTGATTTCTCTGGGAGTTTTGGCATTGGTAATCGCCGTAGCGATCTTTTGGCTTCAGTTATTTCAGAAGAAACCGGCTCCTTCCAGCCCCAGGATGACGTTTACAAGATTGACGTTTCAGTCCGGACAGGAGACTTTCCCCAGCATCTCTCCTGAGGGGAAGTCCCTTGTGTACGCAGCAGGCGGAGACATTTTCTTGCAGCGTGTGGGCGGGAGAACGTCATTTAATCTGACTGCAGATTCGCCTGAATTTGAAAGCGAGCCTGCTTTTTCTCCGGATGGTGAATCCATCGCATTTCGCTCCGAGCGAGGCGGTGGAGGAATCTTCGTCATGGAAGCAACAGGCGAGAATGTGCGTAGAATCGCCGATTTCGGATTCAATCCTTCCTGGTCGCCGGACGCAGCGGGCATTCTTGTCGCAACGGAAAACGTGAATGAAGGGGGCAGCCGGACAACCAGTGACAGCCGGATTTGGTCCGTTCACGTAGCTGGTATGACGAAGCGTTTGATTTCCACCGTAGGCGACGCGGTTCAGCCAAGCTGGTCACCGCAGGGGAAACGAATCGCCTACTGGGGATCGAAGCAGGGGCAGCGCGATCTGTGGACAGTATCCGTTGAAGGCGGTGATCCACAACAACTGACCAATGATCCTTATACGGACTGGAATCCCGTTTGGTCACCGGACGGCTACTATCTCTATTTTGCCAGCGATCGCAGTGGCGCCATGAATCTCTGGCGAATTCGCATGAATGAAGAAACTGGGCGGGCATCGGGCTCTCCCGAGCCGCTTTCTACACCGTCCGTTTACAGCCGGGACATCAGTATTTCCCGCGACGGCCGCCATATCCTTTACACACAAGTTCATCAGCTTGAAGAAATCATGATCACAGGATTCGATCCCTTAAGGAAAATCGTGCTGGGAGAACCCAGGCAGGTTATCGAAAGCTCCAAGCTGGCCATCTCACCAGAGATCTCCCCCAGCGGAGAGTGGATCGCATTCTGGTCCGGGTTAACAGGCGTTGACAAGGAGGATATCTGGGTTGTTCGAAATGACGGAAGCGGTCTGCAACAGTTAACCCATGATGACTTTATGGATCGGGCGCCTCGCTGGTCTCCGGATGGCAAACAACTTGCGTTCTACTCGAACCGGAGCGGACATTATGAGATCTGGACCATTCAGCCGGGCGGTGGAAACCTGAAGCAGCTTACCTTTTTTTCGGACCCCGTCTGCGCGTACCCTGCATGGTCCCCGGATGGCGAAAAAATGTCCTTCTACGCATCAGGGAAGACTACCTACATCATGGACCTCACAGTGCCCTGGAAACGGGAATCATTGCTGGAAATGCAGCCTCTTGAGAATCCTCGACGCCGTTTTGTTGGCTGGCGCTGGTCGCAGGATGGAGAGAAGTTGGCAGGATGGCTGGAAGATGACCAGGGCCGAAATGCAGGAATCGCAATCTACTCAATAAAAACCGGAAACTACGAGACCCTGGATATTCCGGGTGCGTGGGAATTCTGGCTTCGGGATAACCGCACCTTGATTTACCCGGCAGGCAGTGATCTTATGTTGATCGACACGGTTTCAAAAAGAAAGCAAATCATCATGTCTATCCCTCAGAAGCAGATGGGTCAATGCAGCGCTTCGTCAGATGAACGCACGATTTGTTGTGGCGTTGAATCCATCGAATCGGACGTCTGGATGATTCAAATGCAGTAACCTCCATGTGAAGATTCCCGCACAGTTGTGCGGAAATCTTCACAACCATCCGCACACTGAGAAGCCGGTCAGTACAATGTAACTCATTGCAGTAAAGGTACTTCCTGCTAGTGTGGTCATCCGGCACGATTCTTGGTTACCTCAGTTGAAGCGCTACGAACACGAAGAGGAAATTCGAACGAGAAACTGCCTGATGCCGATGCAGCTCATCGTTTTTACTGTTAGAGTCAGGTGGTTTGATGCATCTCAAACCGAAAGGAGGAAGCAAAATGCGTAAAACACAAATGTCAAAACTAATATTGGTAGTTTGTGCTGTGTTCTCGATTGCAACGGCTGCGCGAGCTGCTGATTTGTCAGGTGAGTGGCTAATGCACTGGGATTTGACTCCCAATGGCAGCGTCGATCCTGAGCCAAACAACACGGAGCCGAGGTTGTCTCTCACGCAGGTTGATGCAACAACCTTTAAAGGCTACTACACCAATATGGATAACCCGGGTCATTTGGTGATGCGTTCCATAGGACCGTCAGCAACGCCGCCCATTGTCATGGAGCAGGATGGCAGCCTGGCCCAGCCAAACGTGAATCATTGGGTCGCCTACTCAGGACGAATCTTGGGGGATGGAAGTATCAAGGGTTTCTATATTGATAATGTCGGAAGATCAGGTGACTTCAATCTCGTTCGCCTGCCCGCAAGCAAATAGCTTTGAATTGAAACCGTGCACTTCGGTACAAGACACTGCCGGCGCCTCCGGCACCAAGACCGAAACGCTGAAACCTCGCTTTTCGGAATTTGCGGCATTGGAGTGGATAATGAAAATATTGCCGGTTCTCGTTGTTCTCCGTAAGTCCGCTGACTGCCCAACAGTTCTTGTAACCGGGTATGACGAAGGAAGAACAGCTTCTGGCAGTTTCGAATTTTCCGGTGTGCTGTTCCAAAACTATCGGGAAGTTGCGTACAAGGCTGTGAAAATTTCGGAAGGTAAGTTTGAAAATGTAACGTTTCGAGTGCAGAGTAGAATGAGGATTCTCTACGCTGGTAGATTGAATTCTTTAGAATTAGAGGTATTATGATCAACCGTTTCGTTTTTACGACATTTTTATCATGCCTTTTCTCATTCGGTTTGCCGCTTCACAGTCAGGACACCAAAGTAGTTGAGGTTAGTCTTGCGGCGGAACCGCAGAAGTACGGGGGGTCCTGTCCGGTTAAGATCCGTTTCACAGGATGGATTTTAACGTCCGGTCCCGGGCCGGTTTCGTTTCAGTTTGAGAGGAGTGACTCCTGGGTGGGAGAGGTTCGAACGGAAGAAGTGATTCTGAAGACCAATCGCCTCGAAGTTTCCATGGAGTGGGATTTTGAAGGACTAGGTGATCAGTATGATGGCTGGGTAGCACTGCATACGCTAAAACCGAACGAGGTCATCTCAGACAAGGCCGCCTTCAGCATAGGGTGCACAAACGCAACCGGGAGCGCAGAGGAAGCGAAGCGGCGGGCATGGGAAGAATCACAGAAGACGCCTTCGGGCGACAGCAGTGCCACGGCGGAAGAGGAAAAACGGAAGGCCATAGAAGAACCAAAAGCCGGGGAGCAGTTCATTCCGTGTCCCTTGGACGAAGTGCAAACACAGATGGTTACCGCTTTGCCGCAGCCGTGGTGGATTACACCGCAGATCGGAAAGTTAGTCGACACGCGGATCGATACTGTTGGGGGGAAGCGAACTCTAATCTGCAATTACTGGGCCTACGCCAGAAGCGTG